>Ga0265331_10000012_pt1 | contig 297201 bp, 271 predicted proteins | sample 41923metaG_FD_202088 | JGI IMG/M metagenome (GOLD analysis project Ga0265331, IMG submission 202088) | Rhizosphere microbial communities from Carex aquatilis grown in University of Washington, Seatle, WA, United States - 4-19-23 metaG | ecosystem: Host-associated > Plants > Roots >... | reverse complement strand
CTTCCTCAACCACCGCCAATTTAAAGGCCAGCGTGTAATCCCTCTGCGTCCGCTTGATCCCAACTCCCATTTGACTCTCCTCAATTCTCATTGAAAAAGTGTCAACCTATTTCAGGACGGGTCAAGACAATAAAAAAGGGCTGCCGAGGCAGCCCTTTTAAACGTTCCGAAACGGCTTAGTGTTCGCCGAGGACGGAAACGGTGATGTCTACAACTACGTCACTGTGTGGTGCAACGCTGACCGGATGGTCGCCAACAGCCTTCAGCGGGCCATTCGGCATACGGATCTCAGCCTTGGTCACTTCAAAGCCTTGTGCATTCAGCGCTTCGGCGATGTCGTGATTGGTCACAGAACCAAACAGACGGCCGTCAACACCAGCCTTCTGTGTGATCTGCAGCATGAAACCAGCCAGCTTTTCGCCACGCACTTGGGCAGCAGCCAGAATTTCTGCTTGCTTCTTTTCCAGTTCGGCGCGCTTGGCAGCAAACTCAGCCTTGTTGGCTTCGGTTGCACGCTTGGCCTTGCCTTGCGGGATCAGGAAGTTACGGCCGTAGCCGTCCTTCACCTTGACGATGTCACCCAGGGTACCCAGGTTGGTCACTTTTTCCAGAAGAATCACTTGCATGTTACGTTCTCCTTAGTGCTTGTCGCAGTAAGGCATCAGGGCCAGGAAACGGGCGCGCTTGATAGCCGTGGTGAGTTGACGCTGGTAACGAGCCTTGGTGCCCGTGATGCGTGCGGGAATAATCTTGCCGTTTTCCTGGATGAAGTCCTTCAACAGGTCCACATCCTTGTAATCGACTTCCTTGATGCCTTCTGCCGAAAAACGGCAGTAACGGCGGCGGCGGAACATATCGCGTGCCATGGTCTAACCTTTCTCAATAATCTCTAATTCGTTGATATGCAATATCAGCTGTCGGCTGTTGAGGCTACGCTTCGCGAGAAAGCCTGCAACGCTGGCCATGGTTCCCGGTTTCATTCCCCTGGCCTGTTCGGCCAGTTTCGCCATCGCAACGGCGGGGACTTCACATTCGACTTTACGCTGCATGCCTGCCTCGGTTTGTTGCGAGGTGTGCTTCAGGGTAAAGCTGATTAACGGGATACCTGCCGGGGTGTATCGCAGTTCGGCGACTTCCGTCACTTCACCAGTCAGCACCAGCCGGTTGCTGTTCACTTAAGCTGCGGCTGCTTCCGCGGCCGGTGCGTCTTCCTTGTTCAGGACGGAACGGGACTTCTCTTCCTTCATCATTGGGGAAGGCGCAGTCACGGCTTCCTTGGTGGCGACGGTGAGATGACGCAGCACAGCATCGTTGAACTTGAACGCGTTTTCGAGTTCAGCCAGGGCATCCTGACCGCATTCGATGTTCATGAGCACGTAGTGTGCCTTGTGGATTTTCTGGATCGGATAGGCCAGTTGACGACGGCCCCAGTCTTCCAGACGGTGAACAGCGCCGCCGGTAGTGGTAACCAGAGCGCGGTAGCGCTCGATCATCGCGGGCACTTGCTCGCTCTGGTCCGGATGGACGATAAATACAACTTCATAATGCCGCATAAATTCTCCTTTTGGTTTAACAGCCTGCCGATATGCGTAAACGGTCAAGCAAGGTTTGAAGAGCGCAAGATGTTAGTCGAAACAGCACATTAAATCAATGACTTTTATTGGGGAATTGCAAGGCAGTTAACCCATGCTAATATTCGAGCACAATAATTTCAGGATAAACCTCCATGGCCTCTCCTCCTGTCATCGAAGATCCGGCACAAGCCAGCCGCCGCGCCAAGATCAGAATCGGCGTCGCCGTCACGCTGCTGATCACCGCCATCGGCATCCTGGCGGCGCTCAACCAGCACAAGAGCAAAGCCGTACAGGCGCCTCTTGTGCCCTCGACACAGGAAAGCATGTCGAGCCAGGAGACCGAAAAACCGGCCGAACCAGAAACACCCCAGATTTCCGGCATGGAATCGCCGCCACCCCCGGCAGCCCCTGCACCCCCAGAGCCGACCGCCGAGACGGCACCTGCCGTCACCCAGCCGCCCCCGCCACCACCGGTACCGGGCAAGCTGCCGACAACCGCACCCGTCAAGGTGGCGCAGTCCGCACCGGCTTCGGAAGAAAAAACCGGGGGCCATACGGTCGAAAACAAGCCTGCTCCTGCGGAGCCAACACCCAAGCCCGTGCCGCCGCCAGCGCAACCCAGCAAGCCCGTTGCAACGACACCGACACCGGAAGCTGCCAAAGCCCCCGCCCCAAAAGACTTTGAGGTTCAGCTCGGCGTGTTCAGCGACATGGAGAATGCCAAGCAACTGCAGGCCAAGCTTGCAGAGCATGGCATTCCTTCACACACCGAAACGCGCGTGCAGGTCGGCCCGTTCAAGACGCGTGCCGAAGCGGATCAGGCAAGAGAAAAACTGAAGACGCTGGGCATCGCCGCTGTCATCGCACCCAAATAGCCTGAGGTGCGGCGCCCAGTCGCGCGAGAAAGAAAAATCAGCCCGCCGTGGAGCCGCCCACGACGGGCTGTTTGATGTAGAACAAAGAAACCTGCGCGTCGCGCAGATGGGCGAGCAGGTGTTCAATCGCGGCATCGTCCGCTACGAATTCCACCGCCACCGGCAAGTCACCTGCCAGTTCAAAGAAATGCTCTTCGTGCATGCGGCCATGCCGGCCGTAACCAGCTACGGCACGAAATGCCGAGCCGCCCGGAATCCCAAACTTGTGTGCCTCTTCCAATAGCCACTCATACAGCAGCTTGCCGCCATGCTTGGCGGTTTGCGGAACATACAACTTGAGGAATGTACCTTGCATGGTTTAGCCCTTGAACAGGTTGACCGTCAGGATGCCAAGCGCCGTCATGGCCAGCGATCCCAGCAAATGGGTAGAAATATGTGCGGCAGCCCAGGCGTATTGCTGGCGGGAAAGCAAGGTCACGGCTTCTGCGGAAAACGTGGAGAACGTCGTCAACCCACCCAGGAAACCGGTGGTGATCAGCAAGCGCACCTCAACGGGCAGGCTGGCGAAATGCGTAAAAATACCGAGGAAAATCCCCATCAGGTAGCCGCCGACCAGATTGGCGGCGAGCGTTCCCAATGGCAGTGCGGGGAGCAGCGGATTCATCAGCACGCCCAGCCACCAGCGCAACCATGCGCCCATGGCTGCACCGATGCCCACGGCGATGAATCCGCTGAATCCCATTAGTCGTTGCGCCACTCCTGATCGTGACAGTCGAAAATGTGCTCGGCTTCCGGGCCCCAGGTGCCGGCAGGATAGCCCTTCACATCTTCCTTGGTCTTGCCCCATGCCTTGATGATGGGGTCAACCACGCGCCACGCCCATTCCACTTCGTCGAAGCGGATGAACAGCGTCTTATCGCCACGGATCACGTCCAGCAACAGGGCCTGGTAGGCTTCCAGCGGCTTTTCGTCTTCTGCCTGGCGGTAGGAGGCATTGAGCGCAACGGTACGGGTTTTCATGCCCAGACCAGGCGCGCGCACGTGCATTTCCATGTTCATGTGCTCGGTTGGCTGCAGCAGCAGATGGATCCAGTTCGGCTCGATGTGATCGAGTTCCTCGTTGTGGAACAGGTGCTGCGGCGGATGACGGAAGCGGATGGAAATGGAAGACTCGGTCTTCGCCAGGCGCTTGCCGGTACGCAGATAGAACGGCACACCGCGCCAGCGCCAGTTGTCGATGTAGAACTTGGCAGCGACGAAGGTTTCTGTCGCGGAATCCGGATCCACGCCCTGCTCTTCCATGTAACCGTGTACCGGTTGCCCCTTGGCGGTGCCGGCCGTGTACTGGGCACGCACGACGTGCTCGGTAACCTTTTCTTCCGGAATGATGCGCAGCGACTTCAGTACCTTGACCTTTTCGTCGCGCACAGCGTCGGCTTCCATGGTCGCAGGCGGTTCCATCGCAACCACGGTCAGCAGTTGCATCAGGTGGTTCTGCAGCATGTCGCGCATCGCGCCGCCGGACTTGTCGTAGTAATCGGCACGGGTGCCAATGCCGAAGTCTTCCGCCACGGTGATCTGCACGTGATTGATGTAATTGCGGTTCCACAACGGCTCGATCAGCGTATTGGCAAAGCGGTACACCAGCAGGTTCTGCACGGTTTCCTTGCCCAGATAGTGGTCGATACGGTAGATCTGCTCTTCGTCGAAGTGCTTGTGCAGCGAGCGGTTGAGCTGCTGCGCAGTTTCGAGGTCGGTACCGAACGGCTTTTCCACCACGATGCGGTGCAAACCGCGCGGCTCGGAAAAACCGTACTCGTCCAGGTAATTGATGACCGTGTTGAAATCCTTCGGAATGATGGAAAGATAGAACACGATATTGCTGCTGGAGCCTTCCCTAGGCGCCGTCAGCTTGTCCTTCAGGCGCTGGTAGAAACCGGCTTCGCGCAGATCGCCGAACATGTAGGAAAAACGCTTGGCAAAACGCGCGGCGATGACCGGATCAACATTGTCGCCGAACTTGTCGTGCAGCACCTTGGTCAGGTGTTCCAGCCAGGATTCTTGCGTGTGTTCCTGACGCCCCAGCGCCAGGATGCTCATGTCGCCGGGAATACGGCCTGCCGCTTCCAGGTTATACAGGCATGGCAACAACTTGATGGTAGCCAGATTGCCTGTTGCGCCGAAAATGACGAAATGGCATGGGCCTGGAATCGTTTCCTGTTTACTCATTTTTGTTTAGTCTCCAACTTACGCAGCATGGCCACCAGCGGCGTTGCAAAGCCATCCACAGGCTTGCGCAGGCCGATAGGCGCCAGTATCATCGACTTTCAAGCACATCTGCGCTATCAGCCATCATAAAGCCCGGTATTGTATAGGGCGCACAAGAGAAAGGAAATCCGTTGCGCATCCTTTTCGTTACATCCGAAGCCTTTCCGCTCATCAAAACAGGCGGTCTGGCCGATGTCAGCGGTTCGCTGCCTGCCGCACTACGCAATCTCGGCGAGGATGTACGGGTCCTGATCCCAGGCTACCCGCAAGTACTGTCCAGATTGCGCAACCCGCGCGTGCTGCGCGAACTGAAATGGCTGCCCATGGTGGGTGACGTCACATTGATCGCAGGCGAAATGCCGGACACCGGCGTGCCGGTCATGGCCATCGCCTGCCCCCATCTTTACGAACGCGACGGCGGCCCCTACCTCGACATCAAGGGGCGCGAGTGGCTGGACAACCCGGTACGCTTCGGGACGCTTTCGCGCGTCGCCGCCATCCTGGGCGGCCATGGCAGCCCGCTCACCGACTGGATTCCGGACATCGTGCACTTCAATGACTGGCAAGGCGGTCTCACCCCGGCCTTCATGCGCTTTTCAGGTGCACCTTGCGCCAAATCGGTGCTGGGAATCCACAACCTGGCCTTTCAAGGCAACTGCGCCGAGGAGTGGGTAGAAAAACTCGAGCTACCTCCAGCCGCGTTCCATATCGAAGGACTGGAGTATTACGGACAGCTGTCTTTCCTCAAGGCCGGCGTCTACTACGCCGACAGCATTACCACCGTCAGCCCGACGTATGCGGCCGAAATCCAGACCGAGGAATTCGGTTTCGGCATGCAAGGCCTGCTGGCCAACCGCAGCCAGGATATCCACGGCATCTTGAACGGCATCGACACCAACGAGTGGAATCCCGCTACCGATCCGCACCTCAGCCATCACTACGACAGCGCAAGGCTCGACCAGAAACGCCTGGTTAAGCAGGCCCTGCAGCAAAAGCTGGGACTGGCAGAAAATGCCGACGCCCCACTGCTGGGCGTCGTCAGCCGCCTGACGCATCAGAAAGGACTGGATCTGCTGCTGGAATGCGCCCCGCCGCTGCTCGCACAAGGCTGTCAAATCGCGCTGCTGGGCGGCGGAGAGCCGATCCTGGAGCATGGATTTCTGCGCCTCTCGCTGGATTACCCGCAGCAAGTCAGCGTCAATATCGGCTACAACGAACCGCTGTCGCACCAGATCATGGCGGGGACGGACATCTTCATCATGCCGTCGCGCTTCGAGCCTTGCGGCTTGAACCAGATGTACGGCCTGCGCTACGGCACGCCACCCGTGGTGCGCCGCACCGGCGGGCTGGCGGACTCGGTGTGCGACACCACCCGGGCCAGCCTGGATGACGGCACCGCCACCGGCTTCGTATTCGATCACGCCGACCGGCAGTCCTTGCTCAACTGCGTGCAACGGGCCATCGAGCGCTACCGGGACAAACCCAGCTGGGAAGCGATCCAGCGCAACGGCATGGGCACCGACCTCGGCTGGGCGCACAGTGCCAGTGCCTATCGCGACATCTACCGATCACTGCTTTAAGTCCTGCACATCCCTGCAAAATGAAAAGCCCCGCGCAATCTGGCGGGGCTTTTTCACATTGCTGCAACAATCAAACGTCAAAATTCAATTCCGCTTAGAACTTGGCATACGTATTGCTTAAGCAATATCGAGCTTTCTCCAAAGCTGAAATCTCCTCCCTTCGGGCGCCTCCTGGCGCCCATTTTTTTGCCTATCCTTCCAGCTTGATGAAGTGCTCGCGGTAATACTTCAATTCCTCGATGGATTCGTAAATGTCCGCAAGGGCAGTATGTGCGTTTGCCTTCTTGAAGCCATCGGCCATGGCCGGGCGCCAGCGGCGTGCCAGCTCCTTGAGCGTACTGACATCCAGGTTGCGGTAGTGGAAGTAAGCCTCCAGCTTGGGCATGTAATTCGCCATGAAGCGCCTGTCCTGGCCGATGGAGTTGCCGCACATCGGCGACTTGCTGGCGCCCACATGCTGTTTCAGGAATTCGATCATCTGGGCTTCGGCTTCCGCTTCCGTCAGCGTAGAGGCCTTGACCTTGTCGATCAGGCCCGACTTGCCGTGCGTGCCCTTGTTCCACGCATCCATGCCATCCAGCACGGCATCGGATTGGTGCACAACCAGCACGGGGGATTCTGCAATCACATTCAAATTGGAATCGGTGACCACGGCCGCCAGTTCCAGGATCACGTCGCTGTCGGGCAACAGGCCGCTCATTTCCATGTCCACCCAAATCAGATTGTTATTGTCTTGTGCCATAATGAACCTTCCTGCCGTTCGCATCTCAAAAAAGCACCGAGTTTAACCGAAATTGACCATGACCATCTTCACGACCGTATTCATTGCCTTGCTCGCATCCACCGTTCTGATCCGCACCTGGCTGGCGCGCCGCCACATTGCTTATATCCAGGCACATCGCGAGCAGGTGCCTGCTGCCTTTGCAGCAAGCATCAATCTGGAAGCCCATCAAAAGGCCGCCGACTACTCCACCGCCAAGACACGCCTGGTCATGGTTGAAGGTGCGGTGCAGGCCATCCTGCTGCTGGCGCTGACCCTGGGCGGCATCCTGCAATGGCTGGATAGCCAGTGGAGCCAGGCTATCCCCGACCACGCCCTGTTTCGTGGCGTACTGGTCATTTTGAGTGCGTTTTTCGTCAGCAGCCTGGTCGACATCCCGCTCGATTACTACAAATCCTTCGTGATCGACGCACGCTTCGGTTTCAACAAGATGACCCCTCGCATGTTCTTTACCGATCTTGTAAAAAACGCACTGGTCGGATTGGTACTGGGCCTGCCGCTGCTGTTCGCTGCACTCTGGCTGATGCAAAGCGCAGGCAGCGCCTGGTGGCTGTACCTGTGGGTGGTGTGGTCCGCATTCAATCTGTTGATGCTGGCGGTTTACCCGACCTTTATCGCGCCTCTGTTCAACAAGTTCCAGCCCCTCACGGACGAATCGCTGAAAACCCGCATCGAAGCGCTGCTCACCAAGTGCGGCTTCAAGTCGCAAGGCCTGTTCGTCATGGATGGCTCCACCCGCAGCAGCCACGGCAACGCCTATTTCACCGGTTTTGGCGCCAGCAAGCGTGTCGTCTTCTTCGACACGCTGCTGGAGCGCCTGGACGCCGACGAGATCGAAGCAGTGCTGGCGCACGAACTCGGTCATTTCCGTCACCACCACGTCATCAAGCGCATCGTGCTGATGTTCGCCGTCAGCTTTGCCGGGCTGGCGCTGCTCGGCTGGCTGGTGAATCAGACATGGTTCTTTACCGGCCTGGGCGTTGCTGCGCCCAGCAACCACATGGCGCTGCTGCTGTTCCTGCTGGTCAGCCCGGTCTTCATGTATCTGCTCAAGCCCTTGATGTCGGGCTACGCACGCAAGAACGAGTTTGAAGCGGACGCCTACGCGGCGACCCACGCCAACGCCAAGCACCTTGTTGTCGCGCTGGTCAAACTCTACCGCGACAACGCCTCGACGCTGACGCCAGATCCATGGCACTCGGCCTTTTACGACTCGCATCCGCCTGCCAGCATCCGCATCGCAAAGCTGGAGGCGGCTTAAGGAGAATTTCATGTTGACGCGACTGATTTCCACCGCCCTGCTGAACCTCGTTGTTTTCTCTGCCCATGCCGCCGACCCGTTCGCTGCCGGCGACGCCAAGATCGGCAAGCAGATGGTCGACAAGTATTGCATCTCCTGCCACGCCTCCAGCTTCGGCGGGGATGGCTCCGGCATTTATACGCGTGAAGACCGCCGCGTCAAAACCGCCAAGGGGCTGATCGGGCAGATACGCAACTGCAACACCAATCTCGGGCTGAAGTGGTTCGAGGATGAAGAGCTGCATGTCGCGAGCTACCTGAACAAGACTTATTACAAGTTCGACAAGTAAACCCACCGGGCGTACCACTCTCCGCCAGTGCGGATGGCACGCCCGTATCGCTGTTCCGTTTTCTCATTCCGGCAACACCCTGCTATCCTGTCGGCCTTTCCCTCAAAGGCCGCAGCCATGACCACCACCGAAACCTTCATCCCCAGCAAGGATGCCTCCCTCGAATCTTCCATCAGCACGCTGCAAGGCAAGCTGGATGCGCTCGGCATCGTGGTCGTGGAGCGTTCATGGCTGAATGAGATCGAGAACATCTGGTCGGTGCACATCAGCGACCGCGATTGCCCGCGCCTGTTCAGCAACGGCAAGGGCGCCTCGCAACTGGCCGCACGCGCCAGCGCGCTGGGCGAATATTTCGAACGCCTGAGCACCAATTACTTCTGGACGCATTTCTATCTGGGCGAAGACATCAGCCAGAAAGCGTTCGTGCACTACCCGAACGAACAATGGTTCCCGGTGGAGGACGAGGCCTGGCCCGCCGGCCTGCTGACCCCAGAACTGCAGAAATTCTACAACCCGGACGAGGCCGTGCCTGCAGGCGACCTGATCGACCTGAATTCCGGCAACGCCGAGCGCGGCATCTGTGCCATCCCCTACCAGCGCCTGCGCGATGGCAAGACAGTTTATTTCCCGGTCAACGTCATCGGCAATCTGTACGTCAGCAACGGCATGTCCGCCGGCAACACCCTGATGGAAGCCCGCACACAGGCGCTGTCGGAAATTTTCGAGCGCGACGTCAAGTTCCGCATCATCCGCGAAGGCCTTTGCCTGCCGGACGTGCCTGAAGCCGTGATCAACCGTTACCCGCGCATTGCCGCCGGGATCAAGGGGCTGCGCGATGCGGGCTTCGGCATTCTGGTCAAGGATGCCTCGCTGGGCGGCCAGTACCCGGTCATGTGCGTCACCATGCTGCACCCTGACGATCAGGGCGTGTTTGCCAGTTTCGGCGCCCACCCCCGCTTTGAAGTTGCATTGGAACGCTCCCTCACCGAATTGCTGCAAGGCCGGGCGCTGAACACGCTGGGCGGCTTTCCAGCCCCTGGCTTCGACATGGAAGAAATCGCCGATGCGCAGAATCTGGAAATCCATTTCGTGGACTCCAGCGGCGTGATCAGTTGGGACTTCATGCGCAACACCCCGGATTTCGAATTCGCGGACTGGAACTTCGGCACCACGACCGAGGAAGACTACCATTGGTGCGTCAACACCATCCACGCCAGCGGTCATGACATGTACATCGCCGACTTCACCCATCTGGGCGTCTATGCCTGCCGCATTTTCGTGCCTGGCATGTCCGAGATTTATCCCATAGAAGAACTGGAATGGGAAAACAACACCGTCGGCAACTTCGTGCGCCCTGCGCTTCTGCGTATTCAGGACCTGGATGAGGCCGAATGTGAAGAACTGCTGGAAACCCTGTTGGAACTCGACCTGGCAGATATCCTGCCGATCACCACGTTGATCGGCCTCGGCGCCGACCCGGGCACTGCGTGGGCAGACCTGCGCGTAGGCGAGCTGAAAACCCTGCTGGGCATTGCCATCGGCGACGAAGAGGCCACGCTTGAAGGCTATAGATGGATCAGCCAGTTCGGCCAATTGGACGAAAAGCGCCAACGCGTCTATCGCTGCATCAGCGACATGGTGCAACTGGAAGACACCACCCCCTTCGAGGCCAACCTGCAACTGCTGTACGGCACCGACACGCTGCGTCAGGCGCAGTCGCTGCTGGAGGGCGACGAACGTTTCTTCGGCCTCAACAACCTCGGCCCGAACATGGAAGGCAGCCAGACCCATCAGCAGATTCTCGCGGCCTACCGCAAGGTCTGGCGCTGACATGATTTTTGACACCATCGCCAACGCTGACCGCTACGCGGGTCTGCACCCGCTGTTTGCCAAGGCCTTCGACTTCATCCGCAATACCGACCTGAACACCCTGGCAGCGGGGCGTTACCCCATCGTCGGTCAGGATTTATTCGTTATTCTGGAGCAGGCACCGGGCCGCACGCGCGACGCGGCCAAGCTGGAATGCCATCGAAAATATATCGACATTCAACTGGTGCTGGATGGGGTGGACGAGATGGGGTGGAAGCCCCTGGCGAATTGCCACGATCCGGTGAGTGATTATCGGGCGGAAAAAGACATTCAGTTTTTCAATGATGCGGCTGCATCGTGGATTGCAACCCCACCCGGCGCATACTGCATCTTCTTTCCCGAAGATTGCCACGCGCCGCTGGTGAGTAATCAGCCCATCCGCAAGGCGATTTTCAAGGTGGCGGTCAACGCCTAACTGCCCAGCCTGGCGGCAGGGCGGCAGCAATCGGCCCTCAATTGAGGGCCGCGAAATTACTTGTCTTTCTCAGCAGCTTCGGCTGCATGACGCGCCCGGATTTCGGCGACGCGCTCGCGCCATTCCTTCAGCATTTCATCTTCCAGTTCCAGCTGAATGGCCAAGGCTTCCAGCTGTGTAAGCTTGTCTTTTTCCAGACGGCGCGGGAGTTTTCCGGTCATGCGTGAAAGCATCTTTTCGGACTCCTTCGCTGAAAGCCGCGAGGCCTTTGCGAGATACTCTTCGGAAGGGACTTTTATTTTCATGATGTTCTTCGCTCGGCAAGTCAAAAAAAGAAGGGGTACTATAAAGGCATGTGAAGCACACGGGTGTTACATATTTGTGACAAACCCGCATCGACATCGGCCAACTTCAGGCGCGAAGCCATGATTTCATCAGATACAATGCAGTCATGAACCCACACGCAAAGACGCTCTCGTGAATGCCACCACCCTTCCCGGCACCATCATTGCCGCCTTCGGCAAACGGTATGACGTTGAACTGCCCGACGGACAGCTGATCAGTTGCGTGACGCGCGGCAAAAAGGGGGACCTGGCATGCGGCGATCAAGTCGAGATCAAGCTCACCGCAGATCACGAAGGCGTCGTCGAAGAACTCCATCCGCGCACCAGCCTGCTGTATCGCAGCAACGAATATCGCAAGAAATACCTGGCGTCCAACGTCACCCAGGTCGTGATCGTGCTGGCGGCTATCCCCAGTTTTTACGAGGACCTGCTCAACCGCTGCCTGGTCGCCGCCGAGGCGGCCGGCATCAAGGTACTCATCCTGCTCAACAAGAGCGACTTGCCGGAAACACCCGCAGCGCTGGAAAAATTGAAGCTGTACCAATCTCTGGGCTACGCCGTACAACCCCTCTCCGCCCTGCAGAATGTCGAGCAATTGCGGCCCTGGCTGCAAGGCCACACCAGCGTGCTGGTCGGACAATCCGGCATGGGCAAATCGACGCTGGTGAATGCCCTGCTGCCCGAAGTCAACGCGCGGACGCAGGAAGTCTCTGCCGTGCTGGATAGCGGCAAGCACACGACGACTTCTGCGCGCCTGTACCATCTGGACGCCGAAAGCCACCTGATCGATTCGCCTGGCCTGCAGGAATTCGGCCTCAATCACTTGAGCACCGACGAAATGGAAATGGCATTTATCGAGTTTCGGCCGTTTCTGGGCAAGTGCCGATTCAACAACTGCCGCCACACACACGAGCCGGATTGCGCCATCCTGAACGCCGTCAAAAGTGGCGCCATCAGCGACATCCGGCTGCAGTCCTACCAGAAGCTGCTCGCAGAGATCGACTAGGACGGCCTTCATGCATACTGCCTTCATCAGCCACCCGGATACGCTGCGGCACGTGATGGACAGCAGCCACCCGGAATCCCCGGCGCGCATTTCAGCCATCAAGGACAGGCTGATCGCATCGCAGGTGTATGACCATTTGCAGATATTCGATGCGCCGCTCGCCACCGATGCACAACTTGCCCGGGTACACGATACCGCCTATATCGATAACATACGCGCATCGGCCCCACAAGCCGGGATGGTCGAACTCGACCCGGACACAGCCATGGGGCCGATGACCTTGTCCGCCGCATTGCACGCAGCGGGCGCCGTGGTCCTGGCAACCGATCTGGTCATCTCCGGACGGGCACAAAACGCATTCTGCTGCGTGCGCCCTCCAGGCCACCACGCATGGCGTGGACAGACGGGGGGATTCTGCATTTTCAACAACGTGGCCGTTGGCGTGGCCCACGCCATGGCGCACCACGGCATCCAGCGCGCAGCGATCATCGACTTCGACGTCCATCATGGCGACGGCACTGAAAACATCTTCCGCGACGACCCCAGGGTCATGCTGTGCTCAACGTTCCAGCACCCGCTCTACCCCTATCGCGGAGCGGAGTCGCGCAACGATCACATCATCAACGTGCCCTTGCCTGCCGGCACCGATTGCACATCGTTCCGCGAGGCGGTCGAACAGGAGTTCGCGCCTGCCCTGATGCATTTCAAGCCCGAAATCCTGTTCGTATCGGCCGGCTTCGACGCGCACCGCGAAGACCCGCTCGCCTCGTTCAACCTGATCCGCGACGACTACATCTGGGTAACAAAATTCATCAAACAGATCGCCAGACGCTACGCGCACGATCGCATCGTCTCGACGCTGGAGGGGGGATACGACCTGGTTTCGCTGGCTGACAGCGCCACTGCCCATATCCGGACGCTGGCAGACCTGTAAGACTTCAATCCCGAAGTGAATTGGCGTACAGGTCACATCCCCGAAAAATAAAAACCCGCGCAGAAATGCCTGCGCGGGTTTTTAGCAGATGCGACACTCCCCTAGATTTCGACTTGCTTGCGCTCCGCAGCAGACCAGTCCAGGTGGAAGAACTTGCCACGCGGCTTGTCCGTACGCTCATAGGTATGCGCACCGAAGAAGTCACGCTGTGCCTGCAGCAAATTCGCTGACAAGGTGGCACTGCGGTAGCCATCGAAGTAAGCCAGCGCAGAACTGAACGCAGGCACGGAAATGCCGTTGGTGACGGCCAGCGCCACCGCCTGACGCCATTGGCCTTGGCCTTCGTGCAGGGCGTTGAGGAAATAGCTGTCCAGCATCATGTTCTTCAGATCGGGCTCACGCGTATAGGCATCAGTGATCTTGCGCAGGAAACCGGCGCGTATGATGCAACCGCCCTGCCACAATTGCGCGATAGAGCCGAAATTGAGTTGCCAGTTGTATTCCAATTGCGCTTCCGCCATCAGTTGGAAGCCCTGGGCATACGCGCAGATCTTGGAACAATACAAGGCGTTGCGGACGGCTTCGATCAGCGCGGCGCGATCAGACTCCAACTGGATGACCGGTCCCTGCAGCACCTTGCTGGCTGCCACACGTTCTTCTTTCAATGCCGACAAGGCACGCGCAAACACGGCTTCTGCAATGGCATTGGCCGGAATGCCCAGCGTCAGCGCATTGGCAGCGGTCCAGAGTCCGGTCCCTTTCTGCCCCGCCGCATCCAGCACCTTGTCGACAATATAGCCACCGGTCTCCGGATCCTTTTGCTGCAGGATATCTGCCGTGATTTCGATCAGGAAGCTGGAGAGTTCACCCTGGTTCCATTCCTCGAAAATCTTGCCGATTTCACCTGCATCCATGCCCAGCAGATTTTTCATCAACCAGTAGGCTTCGCAAATCAGCTGCATGTCGATGTATTCGATGCCGTTGTGCACCATCTTGACGTAGTGGCCTGCGCCATTCGGGCCGATGTAGTCGGTACACGGGACACCGCCAGTGACGGGTTTGCCTGGGGCTGCGCCTTCCAGCGGCTTGCCGGTCACAGCATCGACCTTGGCAGCGATGTCACGCCAGATCGGCTCCAGGGATTGCCAGGCTTCGAAGGTGCCGCTAGGCATCAGGGAAGGACCGAAGCGCGCGCCGGTTTCACCACCGGAAACACCAGAGCCGATAAAGGCAAAACCCAGTGCGCTCAGGCGCTTTTCACGGCGGGTGGTATCCAGCCAGTGGGCGTTGCCACCATCGATGATGATGTCGCCCTGCTCAAGATGCGGCAGCAGATTTTCGATCGTGGCATCCGTCGCCTCGCCCGCCTTGACCAGCAGCACGATTTTTCTTGGCCGCTTGATGCTGCGAACGAAATCGGCCATATCCACAGCGCCGAGCACACGGTCCTTGGACGGCTCATTCTGTTGGCAATAAGCGACAAACTCATGGGTTTTTTCAGGATTGCGATTAAAGACTGCGATGGTGTAGCCATGGTCAGCAATATTCAGGGCCAGGTTCTGGCCCATGACGGCCAAGCCCACGAGGCCAATATCGGCGCTATTTGTATGCATATCACTCCCAACTGATCGTTAATTTATTGTTGAATTATCCCACAGATGCGGGCGTTCTCTCTGATGCGAAAAAGACAATTTCGCGATTGATCACAAGCAACAATTGTTCCTTATTTGACAGGAATGGCTGGCTTGGTGCTAAAGCATCACCGCCATGCATGAACAATCCAGCCTGTTATAATCCATCCATGCAAATTACCACCCGCCTTGAATTCGATGCCGGTCACCGGATTCCCAGCCACAAGAGCCAGTGCCGCAACCTGCATGGCCATCGCTACGCCATCGAGATTACCCTTTCAGGCGACATCATTCGCCAGGAGGGCGCTTCGGATAACGGCATGGTGATGGACTTCTCGGACGTCAAAACCATTGCGCGCAAGGCCGTGGTCGACGTCTGGGATCACGCGTTCCTGGTGTATAAAGGGGATGACACGGTATTGGGGTTTCTCAACACGCTGCCCGACCACAAGACGGTCATCATGGACACGATTCCCACCGCCGAAAACATGGCTGCCGAAGCATTCCGCATCCTCGATGCCTTGTACCGCGACACCTACGGCAACCACCTCAAGCTGGAACGTGTCAGGCTGTACGAAACCCCCAACAGCTGGGCTGACGCCCTTAGCTGACCGCATCCTTCTCCAGTTGATTCCAGAGACAGGCGCCGCCCGACGCCTTGTCCAGCCCGACCAGATACTGCTGGTGGGCCTCTATCTCGGCGGCTTCCGCATGCAAGACCTTGAGCGGTGCGGTTCGTACCACCACCGGCGTATCGCCGCTGGATGCACTGCTCTCCGCAATGTCCATCATCAGACTTTCCTGACCGCGCGTCATGGCCAGATAGACATCGGCCAGCAACTCGGCATCCAGCAAGGCGCCGTGCAGGGTACGCGACGAGTTATCCACGCCGAAATGGCGGCACAATGCATCCAGATTGTTACGCTGCCCCGGCCGCATGTCCTTGGCCATCTTGAGCGTATCGATCACGCCTGCACAGGACTTGCGGACCCCGGGCATGCCTATCATGCCCAGTTCGTGGTCGAGGAATCCGATATCAAACGGCGCATTGTGGATGATCAGCTCACCCCCGGCGATAAAATCCAGAAACTCCGCCACCACATCCGGAAAACGGGGCTTGTCCTGCAAAAACTCCAGCGAGATCCCGTGCACCTGCTGCGCACCAAGGTCGATCTCGCGATCCGGGTTCAAATACACATGAAAATGGTTGTTGGTCAGTCGGCGGTTGATGACCTCCACCGCCGCAATTTCGATAATGCGATGCCCTTGCGCAGGGTCAAGGCCGGTGGTTTCAGTATCGAGGAAAATTTGTCTCACAGCGTTTCTACTCCACGGTTTGCCAGGGTGTCGGCTCTTTCATTACCGGCGTTTCCCGCATGCCCCTTGACCCAGAGCCATTCAATCTCATGTTGCGATGCGAGTTCGTCGAGACGACGCCACAAATCGTCATTCTTGACCGGTTTTTTATCGGCCGTGCGCCAGCCACGCATCTTCCAGTTCTTGATCCATTCGCTGATCCCCATTTGCACGTATTTTGAATCCGTGTGGATACGCACCCGGCACCCCCGATTCAGGGCTTCCAGCGCGCGGATCACGGCCGTCAACTCCATGCGATTGTTCGTCGTCAGCAACTCCCCGCCGAACAGCTCTTTCTCCTTGCCCGCGTAGCTCAGCCAGGCGCCCCAGCCACCACGACCGGGGTTCCCCTTGCAGGCGCCGTCGGCGTAGATTTCAACGATATTGTTGTTATTGTCCATGTTCCGTTTTCTGTATTTTTTGAATTTCTGTTTTTTGCGTAGGCTTGGGCATCAGGGCGCGCGCCATGCGTGCGCTGCTCCACTGCGGTTTGATCAGACGCATCCCGGTCATACGTTTTTTCGCGACCAGAAAATAGACGCCACCCAACATCGGCCACCAGCGATCGCCCGCCCCGTCCATGAACTGGAAGCGATTGAGCCAGGGTTCATTGCGCATCGGCGGCACATAGCAACCCATGCGCCCGGCGACGATTTCAAATCCCAGCAAAGCCAGCCAGTCCTTGAGTCGCAGCAGCGAGATGAACTTGCCCTGCCAGGGATATTCCCCGCGTTGATCCAGCAGGCGTCTCGCGCCCCACAGGCTGAGCGGGTTGAAACCGCTGAGCACCAGATGGCCTTCCGGCAACAGGATGCGTTCAGCCTCGCGCAAGGTGGCGTGCGGGTTGGGTGAGAATTCCAGCACATGCGGCAACGCCAGCACGTCGATGCTGCCAGCCGCAAACGGCAACTGGATGGTATCGCACGTCAAGGTTCCGGCGCCCCGTGGTGCAGCCTGGAAACGGAAAGGGACACGGCAGTTGCGCAGCAAATCCACCTCGGGCATGCCCAGCTGTAACGCGTTGAATCCAAACAGGTCGGCCACCGCACTGTCGAACAGCGTCCGCTCATGCTGCAACATGTAGTTGCCCAGCGGAGTTTGCAGCCAGTCCTGTTCAGTGTATGTTGCCATCATGATTCAAGTAATCCCTATCCCGGCGTTCCAGGACAACTATATCTGGTTGCTGCAACATGAAAACCACGCGGTCGTTGTCGATCCTGGCGATGCAGAACCCGTGCTGGTGGAATTGCGGGCGCGCCAACTGGTCCTCGACGCCATCCTGATCACGCATCATCACGATGACCATATCGGTGGCGTGCAGAGACTACTCGAAGCCTACCCGGTTGCCGTGTATGCGCCAGCCAAGGAGCGATACGATTTTCCACATCAGGCAGTTCAGGAAGGCGACATCGTCAATCTGTTCAATCTGGAGGTCGCGCTACGCGTGATGGAGACCCCGGGGCACACCCTTGGCCACGTCGTTTATTATGGCGCAAATTGCCTGTTCTGTGGCGACACGCTGTTCGGCTGCGGCTGCGGACGCCTGTTTGAAGGCAGTTGCGCCCAGTTGTTCAACGCACTCCAGCGCCTGGCGGAACTTCCGCCTGAAACACGCGTCTACTGCACCCATGAATACACGCAACACAACATACGCTTTGCCAGAACCCTGGATCCGGATAACGCCGCATTGGCCATGCGCGAAGTCCATGTCAATGCGCGGCGCGCACGGGGACAACCCAGCCTGCCTTCGACCATCCAGCTTGAGCGTGCGACCAATCCCTTTCTGCGCTGTGACACGGCGGCGATCCAGAACGCAGCACAATGCCGCGATCCAGAAACCGCTTTTTGCACGATAAGAACCTTAAGAAATACTTTTTAATCATAATGTTGAAACATTATATTAAAGTATTTTTTAACTTGACTAATTCCCGACTTGGCGGATAATTACGCCAATTCTTTCTGGCTCCCAGAGATACGCAAATATGGCTGCACAACATCTGCTGAAGCTACTCTTACTCGCACTCCCTTTCGCTTTTCCCGCATACGCCGACACCAACGCCGCGGGGGAAGAATTGACCATCAGCAGCGATAGCGACAGCAGCGAAACCCCCGCATCCAAAGACGGCTTGCAGATCTCCCCGCAGTTGGCAACACCACCACTGGCGACAGATCCCTCCGCCGCAGAAAACAGCAATAGTCTCTGGCAACGCATCAAGGGCGGCTATGCCATGCCAGACCTGGACTCACCCTTCACCGCCACCCACGAAAACTGGTACGCCGCTCGCCCAGACTACGTCAAGCGCATGATGGGCCGCAGTCAGAAATACCTCTACCACATCGTGGAAGAAGTACAAAAACGCGGCATGCCTACCGAGATCGCCCTGCTGCCCATGGTGGAAAGCGCGTTCAACCCGCAGGCCTACTCCACCAGCCGCGCTTCGGGCATCTGGCAGTTCATTCCATCAACCGGCAAGAATTTTGGCCTGAAGCAGACCTGGTGGGTCGACAACCGCCGAGATGTCACCGCCGCCACCGATGCCGCCCTGACCTACCTGCAGAAACTGCACGTCATGTTCGGCAGCTGGGACTTGGCACTGGCCGCCTACAACGCCGGCGAAGGCACGGTCATGCGGGCAATCGAACGCAACCGCAAGAAAGGCCTGCCGACCGACTACCAGAGCCTCAATCTGCCGCCGGAAACCCGTAATTACGTCCCCAAGCTGCAGGCCGTGAAGAACATCGTCAACAATCCTGAACAATACGGCCTGGATATCCAGCCGATTGCCAATCAGCCCTACTTCACCCAGGTCACCGCCCCCAAGCAGATCGACACCAAGCTGGCCGCCAAACTGGCCGGGGTTTCTCTGGAAGAGTTCACCTCGCTCAACCCGGAATACAACCGCCCGGTCATGACATCGACCGATGGCAAACATGAAATCCTGCTGCCCATCGGCAAGGACGACGAATTTGCTGCCAATCTGGCGAATTACGACAAGCCGCTGGTCAGCTGGCAAACCTACTACGCCAAGCGTGGCGAGCGCCTGGACAGCGTCGCCAGAAAATTCGGCGTCACCGTCGCACAACTGCGCGACGTCAATGACCTCAGCGCCAAGAACAAGTTGAATAGCGCCAGGCCGCTCCTGGTGCCGGCGCAAGGCGAATCCACCGCACCAGAGCTTTCCACTGAAGCCATGTCGGCGCCCCCAAAAGCGGAAGAAAAGGATGACAAGCCATCCACGCCCGAGGCCAAGCATCACACCGTGGGCAAGGGTGAAAACATCAACAGCATCGCCAAGCATTACGGGATCAGCGCCAAGCAATTGATGGCTATGAACCACCTCAAATCCGGCAAATTGAAAAACGGTCAATCCCTGCTGGTGCAAGCGGGCGCACCCGCTAAAGCCGCTGCCCGCGACGCGCACGCAAGCAGCAAGACCGCAAAGAGCAAATCCTCCAAAACCACCTACGTGGTTCGCCGCGGCGACACCCTCGTCGGCATCGCACGCAAATTCGACGTGGAACCCCATGATTTGCAGCGCTGGAACAAGCTGAGCGGCAACCGCATCACGCCGGGACACAAACTCGTCATCAATAAATCGGATGCTACGTAATCTCCTTCTGACCGCCTGCCTGGCGCTGGCCGCCTGCAGCAGGCCAACGGCAGCGCCATCCGCCAATCTGGACCAGCCCTACCCCGCACAACAAGGCGGCACCCTGATCGATGCCATGTCCGGCGAGCCCAGCGGCCTGATTGCCATGCTGGCGGGCGAGTCGGCTGCCTCGGCCATCGCCGGCAACCTCTTCAACAGCCTGCTCAAGTACGACAAGAACCTGGAACTGGAAGGCGAACTGGCCAAATCCTGGGAAGTTTCTAAAGACCAGAAAACCATCACCTTCCATCTCAAGCCCGGCATGAAATGGGCCGATGACGCGGCACTCACCAGCGACGACGTGCTGTTTACCTGGAAGCTGGTGACTGACGAAAACACCCGCACGCCCTATGGCGCCGACTACAAACTGGTCCAGAAGGCCGAAACACCCGACGCCCTGACCTTTCGCGTCACCTACGCCCACCCCTACGCCCCGGCGCTGGACTCCTGGGCAGGGCTCCACATCCTGCCCAAGCACCTGCTGCAAGGTCAGGACATCAACACCACGCCGTTTGCGCGGCATCCGGTCGGCAGCCACTACTACCAACTGGATGAATGGAAAAACGGCGAAAGAATCGCCCTCAAACGCAACCCCAACGCCACCCAGGGGCAGGCCCATATCGACCGCCTGGTATCCCGCTTTATCCCGGACCCCGCCGCGCAATTCCTGGAACTGATGGCGGACAACATCGATACCATGAGCCTCTCTCCCATCCAGTACGCACGCATTTTTCCGGCGCGTCCGGAACTGACGCAAAAGATCGCGCAGTACAAGGAGCTGGGCAACGCCTACACTTATCTCGGCTTCAATCTCAAGCACAAACCCTGGGACGACAAGCGCGTGCGTCTCGCCATCAACTACGCCGTCGACAAGCAGGAACTGATCGACGGCGTGCTGCTGGGCCTGGGCGAACCCATCGCCTCGCCCTACAAACCCGGCACGCGCTGGAGCAATCCGAACCTCAAGCCCTACCCCTATGACCCGGCCAAAGCCCGGCAACTGCTGAAGGAAGCAGGATACGAAGACCACGATGGCGACGGCATTCTCGATCGCGACGGCAAACCGCTGTCGTTCGAGATTCTCACCAATCAGAACAAGCAGCGCGAACTGAGCGCGGTGCTGATACAGCGCCGACTGAAGGACATCGGCATCGACGTCAAAATCCGCGTGCTGGAATGGGCCAGCTTCATTGGGCGTTTCATCAAGACCGGTGACTTCGATGTTGTCGTGCTGGGCTGGAGCCTGGGACAGGAACCAGACCAGTTCAACATCTGGCACTCCTCCCAACAGGACCCGGGCAAGTTCAACTTCATTGGCTACAACAACCCGACCGTGGACAAACTGCTGGAGCAGGGGCGGCTGGAACTCAACCCGGACAAGCGCATGAAGATCTATCACCAGTTTGCACAGCAACTGTACGACGACAGCCCTATCGTCTATCTGTACGCCGGTTACGGGCTGCCCGCCATCCACAAACGCGTCAAGGGCATCGACAATCCAGTGCCGCCGGCAGGTGTCGGCTACAACGCCTACGAATGGTATATTCCTGAGCCACTGCGCCGGAACGAGATTTCAGCCCAATGATCCAATACCTTGCCAAACGCCTGTTCTGGATGGTGCCCCTGCTGGTCGGCATCAGCCTGATCTCCTTTCTGATCATGCACCTGGCACCGGGCGACATCACCACCACCGAGGCCGGCTTCAACCCCAAAGCCAGCGAGGAGTCCCGGCAAAAACTGCGCAAGCTGTATCACCTCGACGAGCCGCTGCTGGTGCAGTACGGCCTGTGGCTGAAACGCATGGCCACGCTGGATTTCGGCGAGTCTTTTGCTGGCCATCAACGGCCCGTATTGTGGGAAAAGAAGGATGACCAAGGCAATGTCACCAAGGGCATGATTCAGGAAGCATTGCCGATCACACTGCTGATCAACATCCTCGGACTGGCGCTGATCGTGGTCACCGCTTTGCCGCTCGGCGTTATTTCGGCCATTTACCAGAACAAGCCGCCTGATCGCGCCATTACCGTGTTCGTGTTCATCGGCTTCGCCATCCCCGGTTTCTGGCTGGCGCTGGTCCTCATGTACTGGCTAGGCGTCGTCCACGGCTGGTTGCCGATTTCCGGCATTCACAGCCTGGGGTACGAGCACAGGCCCCTGCTCGCGCGAGGGTGGGACGTCGCCAGACACCTCGCCATGCCCATCTTTATTTCCACGCTCGGTGGACTTGCGGGTATCTCGTTGTTCGTACGCAACGGCATGCTGGACGTCCTGCATCAGGACTACATCACGACGGCCCGCGCCAAAGGTCTGTCGGAAAATACCGTGGTCTACCGCCACGCGCTTCGCAATGCCCTGCTGCCGCTCATTACGCTCTTGGGCCTCTCGATTCCCGGTCTGATCGGCGGATCGGTGATTGCCGAGTCCCTGTTCGCCATCCCCGGCATGGGGAAATTGTTCTACGACGCCGTGTTGATGCGCGATTTTCCTGTGATCATGGGCATCCTGACCATAGGCGCCGCACTGACCTTGATCGGCAACCTGCTGGCCGACATTGCCTATGCCTGGGCGGACCCGCGCGTACGTCGAGGTGTCTCAGCCTGATGCGTACCCTGTCCAATCCGCTGGCCCGCTGGGGGCTCTCCATCATCGCCGTTGTCCTGCTGATGGCCTTGCTGGCGCCCTGGATCGCCCCCTATGACCCGGATGCCATCGACGTGAAGGCCATCCTGCTATCGCCCTCATCAGCCCACTGGATGGGCACCGACGGCCTGGGACGCGACGTGTACTCGCGCATGCTGTTCGGTGCACGCATTTCGCTGCTCGTCGGTTTCGTTGCCGTCGGCATCGCGACCGTGATTGGCGTGATCCTGGGTGCCATTTCCGGTTTCTACCGCGGCTGGGTCGATGTCGTCATCATGCGTCTGGTCGATGTCATGCTGTCCATTCCGACCTTCTTCCTGATCCTGGCGGTGATCGCGTTTCTCACGCCCTCCATCTGGAACATCATGATCGTGATCGGCCTGACCTCATGGATGGGCGTCACCCGGCTGGTCCGTGCCGAATTCCTCAGCCTGCGGGAGCGCGAATTCGTACTTTCCGCCCAGACGCTGGGGGCCAAAAACCACCGCCTGATTTTCCGTCACCTGCTGCCCAACAGCCTGACCCCCATCATCGTCAGTTCCGTGCTCGGCGTTGCCAGCGCCGTCCTGGTCGAATCCGGATTGTCCTTCCTCGGTCTCGGCGTCCAGCCGCCACAAGCCTCCTGGGGCAACATCCTCACCGACGGCAAGGAATATATACAGTTCGCCTGGTGGCTCTCCGTCTTCCCCGGCATGGCGATTTTGCTCACAGTGCTAGGGTATAATCTGCTCGGAGAGGGCCTGCGCGATGCGCTAGACCCAAGAACAAACAGCAAAGGATCATAAAAATGGGATTTCTCACCGGTAAGCGCGCTCTGATCGTCGGCCTGCTCAGCAACCGCTCTATTGCCTACGGCATCGCCGAAGCCATGAAGCGCGAAGGCGCCGAGCTGACCTTCACCTATCAGATCGACAAGTTCCAGGATCGTGTCGGCAAGCTCGCCGCCGAGTTCGGCTCCGACATTGTGCTGCCCTGCGACGTCAGCGACGACGACCAGATTACCGCCATGTTCGAAGCCCTCGGCAAGCGCTGGGATGGCCTCGACGTCATCGTGCACTCAGTCGCTTTTGCACCGCGTGACGCGCTCCAGGGCGATTATCTTGACGCCGTCACCCGCGAGAATTTCCGCATTGCCCACGATGTCAGCTCCTACAGCTTTGCCGCGCTGGCCAAGGCCGGACTGCCCATGATGCAGGGCCGCAACGCCTCGCTGCTGACCATCAGCTACCTCGGCGCCGAACGCACCATGCCCAACTACAATGTCATGGGCGTCGCCAAGGCCAGCCTGGAAGCCAACGTGCGCTACATGGCGCAAAGCCTTGGTCCCAAGGGCATACGCGTGAATGCGGTATCCGCCGGCCCGATCAAGACGCTGGCCGCTTCCGGCATCTCCGGCTTCGACAAGATGCTGGACTTCAACGAAAAGCATGCCGCCCTGCGTCGCAACGTGACCATCGAAGAAGTCGGCAATGCTTCCGCCTTCCTCTGCAGCGACCTGGCCAGTGGCATCACCGGCGAGATCACCTACGTCGATGGTGGCTTCAACATCACGGCAGCCGCAACCGTAGAATAATCCCTGATTTGAAAGGTGGGTGATCAGAACAGCCAGATCGCCCACCACCCAACGCACCGCTATCAGTCATTACTGAAAATCCAGACATAGAAAAATTACCGTCATCTGGGCAAAGTCTTGCCCAAAGACCCCCAATTGGCGCAAATTTAATGTAGATTATCTTGTCCAATTAATTTATTGTGATATCAGGGAATTCAAGCGGGAAGCGGTATGCCTAGCTGAACAAGGCCAAATATATTTGATACCATCACAATAATTAAGAAGAAAACGATAGCATCATTACGACATGATTCAGACGGCGATCCATCAGGGGGTTTTGTAGCATGAACATTGTCTCGCGCACACAGAGCAACGAGTCCACCATCCAATTGTCGGGGCGATTCGACTTCAACACACATCGCGACTTCCGCGCGGCCTACGAAGAACTCCTCGCCGCCGGCGGCATCACCAAGATCACGCTGGACATGCAAGGGGTGGAATACCTGGACAGCTCCGCGCTGGGCATGCTGCTGTTGCTGAATGAAAAAGCTGGGCCTTCACACGTCAAGATCGTGATTTCCAAGCCGCAGCCCAACGTCCGCCAGATCCTTGAAATCGCCAACTTCAACAAGTTATTCACGATCTCCTGATCAACTATCGCAAAGCCAGAATGATGCCCAGAAATCTTATGCTTGCGGGTTTAGTCATCACCCTGTCCATGATGGGTGCGATTGCGTTACTTCCTCCATCCATGGGCGTGACCGGCTACTACATGGTGATCGGGCTAGGCTGTGCAGCGTGGTTCGGCGTGTTGTACGCGTTCAGCGCTTCCCCTAAAAATACGGTGCTCACGCCCATTGCCGTCGAGAGCGAGCTAAGCAGTCTGGCTGCCGATTTCGATGCCCTGATGAACATCATGAATGATGAATTCACCATACAAATCTCGAGCACGCAGCAGGAACTGGAACAACTTCGGTCGCTGCTGCATGACGCCATACACAAGCTCATCGACAGCTTTACCGGCCTGGAATCCACCACCCGCCATCAGCACGGCCTGATGGTTCAGCTGACAGACCAACGCGATGTTCGCCAGGCGCCACCTTCTGACGACATTGCAGACGGGGCTCATCAGGATGCTGAAGAAGGAGATCACAACGCTTTCGAGAAGTTTCTCGAGGACACCACCAACACTCTCAACATGTTTGTGGACAACACCATCGACAGCAGCAAACTAAGCATGGAACTCGTTTCCAGCATGGATGAGATTTCCATCGTCATGGACAGGATCAAGGGCATTCTGAATGAGGTTGAAGGCATCGCCAGCCAGACCAATCTGCTGGCACTGAACGCCGCCATCGAAGCCGCGCGTGCCGGTGAAGCTGGCCGAGGCTTTGCGGTGGTTGCCGACGAAGTGCGTAAACTCTCTCTACGTTCAAGCGAATTCAGCAGTGAAATCCGCGGCCACATGGCAGATGTCACGCACTCGGTCACCAAGGCAGAAGGCATCCTTAACAAGATTTCGTCCAAGGACATGAACTTCGCGCTGCAATCGAAGTTGCGCGTTGAAAAAATGGTGGTCAAGGTCCAGACCATCAACGGCACCATGCACGATGTCGTCCATGAACTTTCGCTGGCGACTGAAAAGGTTGAGCAGGATGTGGGAAGTGCGATTACCTCGTTGCAGTTCCAGGATCTTGCTACCCAACTGATCGGCCACGCAGTGGCGCGCCAAAACGCCATGCAGAGCATCATTTCCGGCATTGTGGCGATCGATGAACAATTTATTGATCAGGAGAACCGCCTGGATCGCTGGCATCACAAACTGACCGAGGCGCGCGAACTGATCAACCGCACCAGACACAACCCGGTGAAGCAAGTGAGTGTGGATGCGGGCGATATCGAATTCTTCTGACTGTGACGCTTTTTTAATTTACTAAATACCTAAGCCGCTTAGCCGGTGATTCAAGAATAAAAGGAGCAACCCGACCATGGCCAAAACGATATTGACTGTTGATGACTCTGCATCGATCAGGCAGATGGTATCTTTTACCCTCAAGAGCGCAGGCTACGAAGTGACGGAAGCCGTTGATGGCCAGGATGGTCTGGATAAGGCAAAAGCCAAGACCTTTGACCTGATCTTCACCGACCAGAACATGCCGCGCATGGATGGCCTGACGCTGATCAAGAATTTGCGCGGTCTTGCGCAGTACCGCTCCACGCCCATTCTCATGCTGACCACCGAAGCCGGCGATGCCATGAAAGCCCAAGGCAGAAGCGCAGGCGCAACAGGCTGGCTGGTCAAACCGTTCGATCCCGCCAAGCTGCTGGAAGTCGTCAAGAAGGTCATCGGCTAGCGATCAAAGCCATCATGTCTATGTTGAGAATCCAGGAGGACCAATGAGCATCGACATGAGCCAGTTTTTTCAGGTGTTCTTTGAGGAGAGTGCCGAACATCTGGCAGAAATGGAGCGCCTGCTGCTGGAAATGGACGTGGATGCGCCCGATACGGAGGAGATGAACGCAATTTTCCGTGCCGCCCACTCCATCAAGGGCGGCAGCGGGACCTTCGGCTTCACGGACATGACGGAAGTCACGCACGTGCTGGAAAACCTGCTGGATCGCCTGCGCAAAGGCGAAATGGCACCCCGGGCCGAAATGATCGATGTTTTCCTGGAAGCGGCTGACGTTCTCAAGGAACAGCTCAACTGCCATATCAATGGCACGGACGCCGATCAGGCGCCAGCGCACACCGTCTGCGAAAAGCTGCGTGCCCTGACACAGGATGCACCGGTACTTGCAGCGCCCCCACCACCAGCAGAAACCGATGAAACCCCGGCATCGGAGGCCTGGTCTCCAGTAGCAGACGAGCAGACCGCCGCTACCGAAACCTACGAGATCACCTTCCACCCTGGCGCAGCGTTTCTTGCGCGCAAGAACGGCATCGAAGAACTGATCAATGAGCTCTCCGGCTTGGGCAAGCTGGAAATCCTCGCGCAACCTTCACCTGATAAAAAATCCAAGAAAGCCAAAAAGGACAAGAAAGCCAAAAAGGGCAAAAAGGAGTCCGCTGCCACCATCGAATGGCGTTTCAGACTGACGACCAGCACGCGACTGGAAAGTATTCAGGATTTGTTTTCGTTCATTGCCGAGCCGGAAGACGTGACTATCGTCTCGCACCCAGTACAGGACGACAGTCCAGCAACCGGGGTTGAAGAGTCCAATGAAGATCCGGGATTCGGATTCTTTGAGCCGCTGGAAGTCGCATCCCCGCCCCCCGCTACAGACGATGATAGCTATGGGTTTTTTACGGACTTACCCACCCAGGCTGTGGAAGAAGACAGCGGTTATGGCTTCTTTACTGAGATTACACCGCCGGTAGAAGCAACCACATCGAATGATGATGGCGATGGTTATGGCTTCTTCGCCCCGTTGCCGGCAACGCCACCCTCCCCCACGCCCGCCTCACCGGCGATGGTCAAAACGCCCGCACCTGCCAAAAGCAAGGAAAAACCGGCAGCCACTTCCCCCGCTGCTGAAACCACCATCCGGGTCGGCGTCGAGCGGGTGGATCAACTCATCAACCTGGTTGGCGAACTCGTCATCACCCAGGCCATGCTGGCGCAGACCGCATCAGAGCTCGACCCCATCCAGTACGAGGGCCTGCTCAACGGGCTGATGCAACTCGAGCGCAATACACGCGCCATGCAGGAATCGGTGATGTCGATCCGCATGATGCCGATCAGCTTCGTGTTCAGCCGCTTCCCGCGCGTCGTGCGCGACCTGGCGAGCAAGCTGGGCAAACAGGTTGAACTCGTCACCCGGGGCGAGAATACGGAACTGGACAAGGGCCTGATCGAAAAAATCGCCGACCCGTTGACGCACCTGGTGCGCAACAGCCTGGATCACGGCATCGAATCCCCCGAAAAACGAACCGCTGCGGGCAAGCCCGCCAAAGGTACCATCACGCTTTCCGCCTCGCATCAGGGCGGAAACATCGTCATCGAAGTGACAGACGATGGTGCCGGGCTCAATCGTGACCGCATCCTGTCCAAGGCCATGGAGCGCGGGCTCAATGCGCACGAAGCCATGCCGGACAACGACGTATGGATGCTGATTTTCGAGCCGGGATTTTCGACCGCAGAAGTCGTCACGGACGTTTCTGGCCGAGGCGTGGGGATGGACGTCGTCAAGCGCAACATCACCGAGATGGGCGGTGTCGTCAATATCGGCTCGGCGCCCGGCATCGGCACGACCATGACCATCCGCCTGCCGCTGACGCTGGCAATTCTCGATGGCATGTCGGTTGCGCTGGGCGACAGCCTCTACGTCATTCCGCTCAACCTCATCGTTGAAACCATGCAGCCGCAGCCTGAAGACATCAAGACCGTCACCGGTCAGGGGCGCATGGTGCATGTCCGCGGCGAATATCTACCCATCATCGCGCTGCACAGCATTTTCAACATGCCGACCGAGGTCACCGACCCCTGCCAGGGCGTACTGGTGCTAATCGAAGCCGAAGGCAAAAAGGCTGCGCTGTTCGTCGATGCACTGGTGGGACAACAGCAGGTCGTGATCAAGAGCCTGGAAACCAACTTCCGCAAGGTGGTCGGCGTGTCTGGCGCCACCATCATGGGCGATGGCCGGGTGGCCCTGATACTGGATGTACCGATGTTGATCAAATTGGGGCAATCCATCGCTTGATGCGATGCCACAGGAGGAAACAAAGCAATGAATGCGAGCATGGACATGATCGATCAAAGCGCTGATGCGCCCGTGGGGGAATACCTCACCTTCATCCTTGGCAACGAAGAATACGGCATCGAGATTCTCAAGGTTCAGGAAATCCGTGGTTATGACGCCGTCACCAAAATTGCCAACACGCCAGACTTCATCAAGGGCGTCATCAATCTGCGCGGCACCATCGTGCCTATCGTTGACCTGCGCTTGCGGTTCAATCTCGGCACCGCCGATTACACCGAATTTACTGTCGTCATTATCCTGAACCTGAGCGGTCGCATCATGGGCATCGTCGTCGACGGCGTATCCGATGTCATCACGCTGCAAGCCGCCCAACTTCGGGGGGTCCCGGATCTGGTTTCCACGATCGATACGAAATACCTGCTCGGCTTGGGTACCGTAGAAGATCGCATGCTTATATTGGTGGATATCGAAAGTCTGATGACCAGCCACGAGATGGCACTCATAGACAGCGTTGCAGCGTAGCCGAGGAGAATGACATGAAAATCAATATGCCCATCACCACCAACGAATACGTTCTAACAGACGCGGACACCATCGTTTCCACGACGGACATGAAAGGTGCAATCACCTCGGTCAACCGGGACTTTCTCCGGATCAGCGGGTTTCATGAATCAGAGCTGATTGGGGTCAATCACAATATCGTCCGTCACCCCGATATGCCGGCAGCCGCTTTTGAAGACTTGTGGAACACCGTCAAGCAAGGTCGCCCATGGACGGGCATCGTCAAGAACCGCTGCAAAAACGGGGACTACTATTGGGTGGAAGCCAACGTCACCCCCCTCAGCGAAAATGGCGAGATCAAAGGCTACATGTCGGTACGCAACAAACCTTCACGTACGCAAATTGAAGAGGCGACCGCACTATACAAACACCTGAATGCGGGTGGCACGCTGCCAAAACCACCGCTGGCAAAGCGTCTGTTCGCCCTGTGGGATGGCACCTCCCTGAAATACAAACTCGCTTCAAGCGCCATCCTCCCAGCGACAGCCATGTTCTTCACCTCGGCATTCGGCGACAAATTGCTTGGTCATCACTTTGCGATGATGGCTTCAGTAAGCTTGCTCGTGATTGCAGGCGCCGTTGCCTACGCCGAAGGTAAGCGACTGGCCTCTATTCTTGACGCTGCCGCAAAAAACCTCAGCAAAATCTCCGAGGGCAACATCAATCTGCACTTCGACTATTCGGGCGAGAGCGAAATTACCAGAGTCCTGCGCGGCTTGAGAATGATGCAGATACGACTGGGTTTCGACATGAACGAAACCCGCAAGGTTGCGGAAGAGTCCCTGCGCATCAAGATCGCACTGGATAACGTGGCGACCAACGTCATGATTGCCGACAACGACCGCAACATCATCTACATGAACAAATCGGTAGAGTCCATGCTCAAGAATGCCGAAGAGGACCTGCGCAAGGTATTGCCAAGTTTCAGCGTCGCCAAGCTGCTAGGCGGAAATATTGACCAGTTTCACAAGGCCCCCAGCCACCAGGCCAATCTACTGGCCACCTTCACCAATACCTACAAGACGCAAATCAATGTCGGCGAACGCACGTTCTCACTGTCGGCCACCCCGGTCATCAACGACAAGGCCGAGCGCCTGGGCAGCGTCGTGGAATGGAGTGATCGCACAGCCGAAGTGGCCGTCGAAAACGAACTGGCACGCATCGTCGAAGCCGCCTCTCTGGGCGATCTCAGCCAACGCATCGATCTGAAGAACAAGGAAGGTTTCGTACTCAAGCTGAGTGCCGGGGTCAATCAGATGGTCAATGCCGCCGAGGCCGCCATCAATGAAACCGTACAAGCCCTGGAACGCATCTCCAATGGCGACATGTCGCAACACATCGTGGCCGACTACGAAGGCTCCTATGGCATCATCAAGGACAATGCCAACCTGACCATGGAGCGGTTGACCGAGATCGTCACCAACATCAAGACCGCCGCAGATTCCATCAACACCGCCGCCAAGGAAATTGCCGCCGGAAACACCGATCTGTCGCAACGCACCGAGGAACAAGCCTCCAGCCTGGAAGAAACCGCTTCCAGCATGGAAGAACTCGCCTCTACCGTAAAACAGAATGCCGAAAACGCCAAACAGGCCAACCAGATGGCGGCCGCTGCTTCAGGCGTCGCAGTCAAGGGCGGCGAAGTCGTCGGCGAGGTGGTGAGTACCATGTCGGCCATCAACGAATCTTCACGCAAGATCGTCGATATCATCAGCGTGATCGATGGCATCGCCTTCCAGACCAATATCCTGGCACTGAATGCGGCGGTCGAAGCCGCCCGCGCCGGTGAACAGGGTCGTGGCTTCGCCGTGGTCGCAGGCGAAGTGCGCAATCTGGCGCAGCGCTCCGCTGCTGCTGCCAAGGAAATCAAGCAGTTGATCTCCGATTCCGTCGAGAAGGTCGAGACCGGTTCCAAGCTCGTGGCACAAGCGGGTTCCACCATGGATGAAGTCGTCACATCTGTGAAACGCGTTACCGACATCATGGCCGAAATCACCGCGGCGTCCGTGGAACAAAGCTCAGGCATCGATCAGGTCAACCAGGCCGTGACCCAGATGGACGAGGTGACCCAGCAGAATGCTGCACTGGTGGAAGAAGCGGCGGCAGCTGCCGAGTCCCTGGAAGAACAGGCACAAACCCTGATCGAATCGGTCAGCGTGTTTACCCTACCGGGTGGCGCTGCCACGACAACATCCCATAAGAGGACATCGCGTGCCATTGCCACGCCGGCATCCAGGGCGACGGCAAGCAGAAAACCACCCCTATCCCTCCCCTCGTCCAATGGCAGTGACGATTGGGAGGAGTTTTAACCTCACGCAAAGCCTAATGACATTAATGATTTTGCCTCCATAATAAAATGCAACCAGGGTAGACCATGATGAACAAATTAAAACTAAACCAACAATTCAAAATTCTGATCGTCACGATCATGGTTGGATTTATTCTGGTGGGATCATGCGCTTACTGGGGACTGGAAAAACTCAAGATCAATGGCGCACTCTACGGGCAGATTGTTGGAGGCAAGGATCTCGTCGCCGACATCCTTCCCCCGCCTGAGTACTTGCTGGAAACCCATCTGGTCGTACACCAATTGCGCTTCGCCGCCACCCCATCCTCACGAGAGGATCTCATCAACAAAATTGGTGCACTGAAAAAAGACTTCGATACGCGTCATGATTATTGGTTAGCGCAACATCTCGATCCTTCGCTGCAGAAACCATTTTTTACAGACGCTTATGAGGCAGGCGTGAGCTACTTTAAAAAGATCGACGCTGACTACGTCCCGGCTGTCCGCGCAGGTGACAGCAAACGCATGGATAAGGTACTCGGGGAACTCGTCACACTTTACGAAACCCATCGCGCAGGCATTGATGCAACAGTCACTATTGCGAATGCCGGCAACGAAGCAAAAGAAAAAGAAGCGGCTGATCTCTCCCGGCTGGTCATGATCGTCATGCTGTCAATTTTCAGCATTGCGCTGATCGTGCTCTTTATGATCACCATCAAAATCACGCGCGGACTGATGCTCAATTTAGGTGGCGAGCCCACCGATCTGCGCCAGGCGGCCAGCCTGATTGCAGCGGGCGATTTAAGCTTCGAATTGTCCTTAAAGGCCAATGACAGAACTAGCGTCATGGCGGCCATGATCAACATGCAACGCGTGATTCAATCCCTTGTTTCTGATGCCAATATGCTTTCTCAAGCGGCGGTGGCCGGACAACTCTCTACACGCGTCGATGCGTCCAAGCATCAGGGGGAATTCCGCAAGTTGGTCGAGGGGGTCAATTCAACGCTGGATTCAGTGATAGGCCCGTTAAACGTCGCCGCGCAATATCTCGATCGCATCGCGAAAGGCCAACTCCCAGAAAAGATTACCGCGAGCTACAACGGCGATTTCAACCTGATCAAAAACAACTTGAATACTTGTATCGATGCCATTTCTGCACTGATACGTGATGCAAAATTGTTGTCCGTTGCTGCTTCCAAGGGAAATCTCACCGCAAGAGCAGACGAAAATCAGCATCATGGCGATTACCGCGTCATTGTCGAAGGCATGAATGCAACCCTCGTTGCGGTCGAAAAACCGATCAATGAAACGGTTGCAGCACTTCAACGGATTGCCAACGGCGATATGTCACAGCACATCATGGCTGAACGCGAAGGCTCCTACGGTATCATCAAGGACAATGCCAACCTGACCATGGAGCGGTTGACCGAGATCGTCACCAACATCAAGACCGCAGTAGAGTCCATCAACACCGCCGCCAAGGAAATTGCCGCCGGAAACACCGATCTGTCGCAACGCACCGAGGAACAAGCCTCCAGCCTGGAAGAAACCGCTTCCAGCATGGAAGAACTCGCCTCTACCGTAAAACAGAATGCCGAAAACGCCAAACAGGCCAACCAGATGGCGGCCGCTGCTTCAGGCGTCGCAGTCAAGGGCGGCGAAGTCGTCGGCGAGGTGGTGAGTACCATGTCGGCCATCAACGAATCTTCACGCAAGATCGTCGATATCATCAGCGTGATCGATGGCATCGCCTTCCAGACCAATATCCTGGCACTGAATGCGGCGGTCGAAGCCGCCCGCGCCGGTGAACAGGGTCGTGGCTTCGCCGTGGTCGCAGGCGAAGTGCGCAATCTGGCGCAGCGCTCCGCTGCTGCTGCCAAGGAAATCAAGCAGTTGATCTCCGATTCCGTCGAGAAGGTCGAGACCGGTTCCAAGCTCGTGGCACAAGCGGGTTCCACCATGGATGAAGTCGTCACATCTGTGAAACGCGTTACCGACATCATGGCCGAAATCACCGCGGCGTCCGTGGAACAAAGCTCAGGCATCGATCAGGTCAACCAGGCCGTAGCCCAGATGGATGAGGTGACCCAGCAGAATGCTGCACTGGTGGAAGAAGCCGCCGCCGCCGCCGAGTCTCTGGAAGAACAGGCACAAACCCTGATCGAGTCAGTCAACGTATTTTCCCTGCCGGGTGCTCGCTCGAACGGGACCATCAGAACCATCACGCATAGAGCAATTTCCGCACCCAAGGATACGAGCAAATTCTCCTTCAAGGATGCCGTCGAAGCGCATACCAAATGGAAGGCAAGACTGATCAATTACGTCAAAGGTTCATCGACTGAAGAACTCGATGTAGCCAAAGTATCTAAAGACGATGTGTGTGATTTAGGGTGTTGGATACATGGCCCGGCCACGGCGCACGCCGCAAAAGCGGAATACAAGGCACTCAAGTCGGCTCACGCTGATTTTCACAAATCCGTAGGCAAGATTGTGCAATGCGTGCATGACGGCAAGGCAGAAGAGGCGCAGCGGTTGCTGGGTGGGGAGTTCTTCCATAACTCCAACAAGACCATCAAGGCCATCAACACATTGCAGTCGCTGGCTGAAGGTCGTGCTGCTTCCACACCAAAGCTGGCGTCCAAACTGCCAACGCTGCCTTCATCTGAAGGTGACGACTTGGAAGAATTTTAATCTTGGCTATCGATAACGGCACATTACGCAATCCAACCGAGCGTGAGTTTTTATTTACAGATGGTGATTTCCAGAAAGTAAAAAAACTCATCTATGTTCACGCTGGCATCAACTTGTCCGATGCAAAGAAGGACATGGTTTACAGCCGGCTGGGCAGACGCCTGCGCGCGACAGGGCTGGCCAGTTTCAGGGAGTATCTCGCTTTCCTTGAGACTGATAACGAAACCGAATGGGAGGCCTTCGTCAATTCACTGACGACCAACCTGACCTCCTTCTTTCGTGAGCCGCATCACTTCCCCTTGCTGGCCGAGCATCTCACCAAGGTCAAACATCGCAAACCTATCGATTTATGGTGCAGTGCTGCCTCGACCGGGGAAGAGCCCTACACCATGGCAATGACGGTGGTCGACACTTTTGGCACCTTTACCCCGCCCGTGCACATACTGGCAACCGACCTTGATACCAACGTGCTCAAGAAGGCACAGTCCGGCGTTTATCCCCTGGAGCGTGTTGAAAAGCTCTCGCCTGACGTCCTCAAACGTTTCTTTTTAAAAGGTACAGGGGCGAATGCAGGTTACGTTCAGGTTCGCAAAGAGCTACGGGATATGATCACTTTCAGACAACTGAACCTGCTGGATGCCAAGTACCCGATTCATGGCCCGTTTGAGGCCATCTTCTGCCGCAATGTAATGATCTACTTCGACAAGCCGACGCAGTACAACATCCTGACGAAATTTGTGCCCTTCATGCGCCAGGATGCGCTGCTGTTTGCTGGGCATTCGGAAAGCTTTCAGCATGCGGCTGATCTCTTTCAAATCCGCGGTAAAACCGTGTACACCGTTGCCGAAAAATCCAAACACCTCGCAAGTCCGGCGGTCCGATAAATATGGCTCAAGGTTACGAAGAAGTCCTCGCGCCGAATCTCTACTTTGATCGGAACTTCAATATTCAGGCGGCAAAAATCCTGCCCGGCGAGTACTACGTCACCAAGCGTGAAATGCTGCTGGTCACCACCTTGGGCTCCTGTGTCTCCGCCTGCGTCCGCGACAAAAGCAACGGCATTGGGGGGATGAACCATTTCATGCTGCCGGAAAACGCCCAGGAACAAGGCGGATGGGGGGCCTCTTCTACCCGTTACGGCACTTATGCCATGGAAATGCTGATCAACCAACTGCTCAAGTTGGGCGCACGTCGCGAGAATCTTGAAGCCAAGCTATTTGGTGGCGGTGCTGTCATCAAGAACATGAGCGTGACCAATGTCGGCGAACGCAACGCAAAGTTTGGCATGGAGTACATGAAAACCGAGGGCATCCCTGTCATTGCGAAAGACCTGCTCGACATCTATCCGCGCAAGGTCTATTTCTTTCCAAGTACAGGGCGCGTTTTGGTCAAGAAACTACGCAACTTTCATAACGACACCATCGCCAACCGCGAACGCGAGTACAGTTCCAGGTTGGTCGAGTCCAAGGTCGAAGGCGATATCGAGCTATTCACGTAGGAATTTACATGAACAAAATCAAAGTCGTAGTAGTAGACGATTCGGCGTTGATCCGTTCGTTGCTCAAGGAAATCATCAACCAGCAAAAAGACATGGAAGTCGTGGGCGCCGCACCCGACCCCTTGGTGGCGCGGGAAATGATCCGTGCGCTCAATCCTGACGTCATCACGCTGGACGTGGAAATGCCGAAAATGGATGGCCTGGATTTTCTCGAGAAACTCATGCGCCTGCGCCCCACCCCGGTCCTGATGATCTCGACCCTCACGGAGAAAGGATCGGATGTCACGCTGAAGGCTTTGGAACTCGGGGCGATCGATTTCATTTCCAAACCCAAGATGGATATCCAGCACAGCATGAAGGACTACAGCGATGAAATCGCCCATAAAATCCGGATTGCAGCCAAGGCACACGTCAAGGCCATTAGCGCGACCGTGACTGCGAGCAAGGGGGCGGATGTCGTACTCCCCACGATCAGGAACAAAATCACCTCCACCGAAAAAGTACTGGTGTTTGGTGCGTCAACGGGCGGTACCGAAGCACTCAAGGATGTACTGATCCACATGCCGCCCGACTGCCCTGGCATCGTCATCGCCCAGCACATGCCAGAAGGCTTTACCAAATCCTTCGCTGCGCGTCTGGACACCCTGTGCAAAATCAGCGTCAAAGAGGCCGAACACGGGGACCGTATCCTGCCGGGACACGCCTATCTCGCCCCCGGTCATTCGCACCTGCTGCTGACCCGCAGTGGCGCGAATTACATCTGCGAGCTCTCCAAGGCTGAGCCCGTCAACCGGCATCGTCCATCCGTGGACGTCCTGTTCCGTTCGGCCGCCAACAATGCCGGGAAAAACGCTATCGGGATCATCCTGACCGGTATGGGCAAGGATGGCGCGGTGGGCATGAAGGAAATGCATGATGCAGGCGCCCACACCTTTGCTCAGGATGAAGCGAGTTGCATCGTGTTTGGCATGCCGAAAGAGGCCATTGCACACGGCGGTGTGGATGACATCGTGCCACTGAAGGATATGGCAAGATCGATATTGAATTACCTCGCTACGCTCGGCACCAAATCATTCCGCGTCTGATTCGTTAGTTCTAATGTAATCACCCATAAAAAAAGGGGCCTTACGGCCCCTTTTTCCATCCCCTATCGAGGTGTTTATTGTGCGCTGCTGGTTAACAGTTTCCTGTTAACCGTCAGATCAGACTTCGCCTTAAGCGAGGCCAGATAAGCCGCCACATACTCTTCGGCAAGTGCGGCCTGCACTTCAGCCACCAAAGGCTTCTTATCTGCCTCTTCCTTAGGCAGGGCACTCTCCACGCGATTGATGCGGATCAGCGTGTAGCCGACATTCTTCTTTTCCACCAGATCAAAAGCCGGTGTCTTGGATGCATCGATGGTAAAAGCCTTTTTCATGACCTCATCGGACAAACCCTGCGCATTCTTGCGATCGATCACCACCGGCGGGATCCAGCCAAGATCCTTCGTATCTTGTCCCTTGCGTAGCGTAGCCACGATCTCTGTACCCTTCTTGCTCGCCAGCGTCATCGCCTGTTCATGCTTGAGGTAACTCTCGAGCGCAGGTTTAACTTCTGCAAAAGTACGTGCCGCGGCTGGCTTGTACTCAACCACCCTGGCGGAAACCAGCGTATTAGGCGCAGCCTCGACCGCCTCGGTATTACGCTTGTCCTTGACCACTTCACTGGAGAAGATGGCGGTGACCAGCTTGTCGTTCTTGAAGAATTTCAACGCATCAGCGCGGCTCATCAACTGACTGGTTTGTGTCTGGATGCCGAACTTCTTCACCACTGGCTGCAAACTGTCAGATTGTTCGTACACCATGTTGCTGAAGGCTTCTGCCTGCTCTGCAAATTGTGACAACGCTTTCTGGTACATCAGGTCGCCACGGATGCTCGCCTTGACCTCGTCGTAGGTTTTTCCCCCACCCTTAATCTCAGTCAACTGGATGATGTGGTAGCCGAACTCAGATTCCACCAGGTCGCTCACGGCACCTGGCGCCATGCTGAACACCGCATCTTCGAATGGCTTCACCATCATGCCGCGACCAAACACACCCAGATCGCCGCCTTTTTCAGCAGACCCAGGATCCTGCGAATACTTCTTGGCCAGTTCAGCAAACTTCTTGGGGTTCTTCTTCACTTCAGCCAGGACGGCCAGTGCCTTGTCCTGCGTGGCCTTTTTAGAAGCGGCATCCGTCTTGCCGCCAAAGCTGAATAGGATATGGCTGGCACGACGCTGTTCGTCACCCTGGAATTTCGCAGCATTCTCAGCATAGTATTTCTTGACCTCGTCGTCCGAAACTTCCGTGGTAGGAATGAAGTTATTGACGGACAGCATGGCATATTCGACTTTGACCTGCTCCGGAACGCGGAACTTATCCTTGTTCTTGTCGTAAAACGCCTGAATCTGCGCGTCATCTACCTTGGTCTGTGCCAGGAAATCGTCAGCCTTGATATCCGCGATAGTGACCTCGCGTTGTTGAAGATCCGCATTCAACATCGTGTCCACTACTGCGTGCGGAATATTAGCCGTGGCTGCAACGCTCTCACGTACCGTCTGTGAAAGCATATTGCCTCGAATGCGTGCCTCGAACTGGGTGGGCGTCAAATGGTTCTGCGCCAGGATGCTGTCGTACAACTCTTGCGAAAACTTCCCGCCCTGCTGAAACTCAGGCAAGGCCACAATATACTTGCCCAGTTGCTCATCGCTGACGATGAAGTTGGCGTGCTTGACTTCCGAATTCATCAACCGCGTCACGATCAGCTTGTTCAATACAGCTTCCTTGACCGCTGGATCTTCCAGCAATGCGGGATCATTCTTGCCCGAAGCCTGTAACTGATTGCGCATTTCCTGCAGCGCATTACCGTATTCCTGCAGCGTGATGCTGCTTCCATTCACTTTGGCCACGGCCACGTTGGACCCTGCACCCTGCAAGTAGGAATCGATTCCCCATAGTGCGAAAGGAACGGTAATAAACGCAAGAATCAGCTTAGCCAGCCAACCTTTGGAATGCTCACGAAATGTTTCTAACATGACGATTACTTTCTGTTACAGCCGCTGGAACCAGGCAGGCGCAAGCCATGCCACCAGCGAAAATTGAAAAGCGATGACTATACCACAGTCGAAAGTCCAAGGGAGTCGGTACTGGTTGGCAGAAATGAAAATGCGAACCCTGCCCTATATGCAGGAATTCATGGCGGCACATTATCCAACGCACCCTTTAGCTCATTCCTTTCTGCAGCTAATCCACCTTGAATCACACGACACATGCGAGTCGATTGAACCCAGAATCAAACACGAAACTTAGTTAATGTTTGTTTATTTATATTTGCAAGTGCGATTATTCTGGCAAGGCAGTTTCCTGCCAAATGACCGTTTACACAAAATTTTTACACCCTCCAAGTGGAGAGAATTGCGCAAATGTCAGAAGAAAACAGTGTCGCCGCAAAAAGTACCGCGCAAACGTCTACGGACATGGATGCCGTTGCAAAAGACATGTACGCAGAAATTGAACGTTACTCAGTTTAATTATGCGGCCATTCAACTGACATAGCGCGAAAACTGATCTGTTGCGAACAGACCATGGCAGGCTTGGCAGGCTTGGCAGGCCACGATCTTCTGAGGCGATCAAGCCTGGTAACAACGGCAGACGGTGATACCAGGCAAAGAAAAGGCCCTTCATATAGAAGGGCCTCACTTCATGGCGATCGGCGTAGTCAGGCGCCCCTTCTCCTTCCAACAGCTCCGTTATCGGGAACTGACACAGACTTTCTGTCTTTTACCCTTGGATTCAATTGGATTCAAATGGTCACGCTTACACCACTCCAGTACCATCTGGATTGGTGAAGCGGCTATTTCACGTAGCCTTTAGCCCGCACCTGTTCCAGCAGGCCGGTGCGCTTCCACTGGACATCTAACGCGCCCGGGGTGTATTCCTTGGCCCCGCCGATCTGTTCGGCAATCGCCTGGAAGCGTGCGGCTTCTTCGATCAGCAGGATCAGTTGCGAGGTGCCAATGATGCCCTTGCCCCAGATATTGGCGCCGCCGTTGGATTCCAGCAATCCCGGCGGGGGTGCCCAATCCGGATGCTGGTCGAGGCGCTCGCTGATAATGTCCAGCACGCTACGGGTACGGTTGAGATGGTTGGGAATTTCACGCGCCAGCAAGTGACGCTGGGCAGCCACGTAAAGGATGGGGAAATCCTTCTGTGCCAACGACCATGCGGCCAAATAGGGCGTGTGCGCATGAATCACGGTATCGGCATCCAGGCGGGCCTCGTTAAGTATGGACTCCTTTTTGTCGGAGAACTTTTCGATGGCCACGACCGGCTCGCGGCTCTTTTCCCATGGCCACGGGAAACGAATCGAAAGCAGGATGTCCTGCCCCGGGATGCGATGCGAAATGTGGTAAGTCCAGGTTGCGGCAAGGGTGCCGGTTTCGCGCAGGAAGCCAAAGGCGTGGAGAGCATCGGCCTTGGCCTGGTCGACGTATTCGACCAATTGCGCTTCGGTAAATTTTTCAGACATTGTTTTAACTCCTGATCATGATGTTTGCCATCCGCGATGGCGTGGTTAATGGCTAGGCCCTTAGAGGATCTGGGCAACTTCATCGAAGGCGAAGCGATGGGCCCGCGGCCGCAGCGTGCTTTCGTCGCCATAACCCAGATTGGCGATGAGGTTCACTTGGTAGCGGCCATCCGGGAAGTAGGCCTGGTTCACCAGGTCGGCCTTGAACCCGGTAATGACGCCGATATCCAGCCCCAGCGACCTTGCTGCCAGCACAAAATAGCCGGCCTGCAAGCTGCCGTTGCGCAGGTTGGTCGGATCGACCAGCGCCGGATTGCTTTCAAACAGGGCCTGCGCAGTAGGCGATGCAGTCAGCTTAGGCAAGTGCTCATAGAACTTCGTGTCGTAGGCTAGGATGACGGTAATCGGTGCATTCAGCGTCTTGTCACGGTTGCTGGATGACAACGCTGGCGCCAACTTTGCCCTGGACTCTGCCGAGCGCAGGAACAGATAACGCGACGGTTGAGAATTGAAGGCCGTCGGCCCCCATTTCACGAGGTCGTACAACTGGTGCAGGGTGTCATCGCTGACGGGGTCTGGTTTGAACCCACTGAACGTACGTGCTTCCCTGAACAATTGATCAAGGGCACGATCATCTAGCCTGGAACCCATGTGTGACTCCTAAAAAATAACGAACACCCCGGCAGGCTGCTGCACGGGGTGCGCTTGGGTTGATTACAGATCGGTAAACGGAACCAGACCGAGTGTCTTGCCTTGCTCGAACAGGCCAGTCATGTTCCAGTTCTGACGCAGTACGCCTGGGCCATAGTTACGTGAACCGCCGACCACTTCGGCCAGCAATTGCAGGCGTGCGGCTTCTTCCAGCAGGATGATGGTGTCGGTCAGTTCGCGTACCCCGCCCTTGCCCCAGGCCGTACCGCCGCCGTTGGCTTCCAGAATGGCGAAGTGATGCGGGTTTTCGTTGACCTTCTCGATGATGAAGTCGACCTCTGGCTGGCGACGGTCAATGTAGATCGGCAGTTCGCGTACCAGGTGATGGCGGTTGAGGGCCACGTAATTGATCGGGAAAGTCCGGTGGGTCTGTGCCCAGGCCGCTACGTACAGCGTGTGCACGTGGGAGATGATGTTGATCTCCGGATGCTCGATGAACAGCTTGTTGTAGCGGTTGCCACCCCCGTGCTTGCCTGCGTAGACGGTGCCGTCGAGGCCGACGATGGAGGGCGTGATTTCCTGACCGCGGTCCCACGGACCCGGATCGTTCACAATCACCAGCTTGTCGTGGCCAGGTACGCGTACGACAAACCCGACGGTGCCGTAAGCGGTCGTGGTATCGGTCTCGCGCAGCACGCGGAAGGCGTGCTCGGCATCACGTTTGACGCTGGCTGCAAATTCGGTGACGTCTGCAGCAAGATTGGTATCAATGCTTCCCATGATAAAACTCCTTAAAAAGAATCAATAAAATTGGTATAAATCAGGCCGCGTACCGTACTTGAGACGCGCGATCCTGCAGTAATGCCTTGGCCGCTTCCAACGGTCGGCGATCAACCCAGGCATCCAGATCGAAATCGCGATCGAGAATGCCGTGCAGCCAGGTGAAATCCTTCTGGATACGGAACAGGTCGATCAGCGTGTCCGACAATTCCGGATGCAGCGACTTGTGGAAGTCATTACGGTATGCGGTAGCCACGCCCTCATCGCCAGAGCGCGTTTCTCCCTTGAGGATCTCGTGCACCCCGGCAAGATTTTCTGCCGCCCAGTCAGCCGCCCGCAGGGTTTGCGCCAGAAAGCGCACCACGAGGTCGAAGTGATGGGTCAGGAAATCCTCGTGCACCGTGATCGGACGCGGCGTCCCGTTGTTCACGCGGAAACGACGATCGGTGAAACTGTCCAGGTCGATGCCGACGACCAGACCGAGTCGCTTGGCCGCCTCAACCGCCGAGGCGCCCTTGACGTATACGGCATCCACCTCGCCGCTGGCAAGCGGTTCCAGGCCAGCCCACAGGCCGCCCAGCCCATCCTCGCGCGCGCCCTCGCCTGCACCGATCTCGACAAAGCGGACATCGTCCAGGGTGAGCTCATCGTGTGCGAGCGCACCCTTGATCCCTTGCAACGTCATGCCGCGCGCAATGCTGCTGCCACGGATGTGCGAAGGAATCTCGCGATGCACATAAGCCGGCAACGCGATACGCTTGCCCTTGAGGTGCCACGGCGACGTAATCCCGGAATCCGGACGGACCAATATGGCTTGCCACTCGTCTATCCAGGTCAGGCCGATGAGTTTGGTTTTGGCGCCTTGCGCCTTGGCGGCGAGCGCCAGCAGGCTGCCACCCTCACGAATCAGCGTCGGGATTTCGTGATCGTAATGGTGTCGGGAAAGCGTCTTGGGCGCCTCCTGCAAGGTTGCAACCGAGATGCCATCCGGCGCAAATTCCTCCTGCAACCAGCCCAGCCGGTAGGCCAGGCCAGTCGCAGTCGGTACCGGACAACGCGTGAACCAGATCTCTTTCAGCGCCGCTGCATCCGCAGCGTGTACGTTAGCCGTCATGTCGTCTCCGTTACGCTCAACCAACCGCACGCAGTGCTGGGGAACTGGTACTGCCGCGTACCAGTGGCAGCACTTCTTCGCCGACGCGGTAAGCCTCTTCCAGATGCGGGGTACTGGCCAGAATGAATGCATCTGCGCCCAGTTGCACCAGTTGATCCAGACGCTCCGCGACCTGCGCATAGCTGCCGACGATGCCGTTGGTCTGGCCGCCGCGCAGCAGGCTGAAGCCGGACCACACGTTGGGCTCGATGATCAGATCCTTGTAGCTGTTGAGCGTCGTCGGCTTGCCGCTGCGTTGACGCGCCGCGCCGACAGAGTCCCCACCGTCCGAACGCAGATACTGTTCGATGGTCTCCTTGGGCAAGGCGTCGAAACCACGTCTGACTTCTTCCCAGGCTTCTTCTTCCGTCGGACGGGCGATGATGTCCACGCGAACGGCGCATTTGATCTTGCGACCCAGCAGGTGGGTGCGCTCCTTCACGCGGTCAAACTTTTCGCGCAACTGGTCGAATGGCTCCAGCCAAGAGAGGTAGTAGTTGGCGTGCTTGGAGGCCGATGCCAGCGCAGCGTCAGAAGAGCCGGAGAAATAGATTTCCGGGTAGTCTTCTTGCGACAAGGGATGTGCCAGACCGCCGTCTTCTACCTGGTAAAACTTGCCTTGATAGGAGAACGGACCGCCCTTCCACACGCCCTGCAGGATGTCCAGGAACTCGGTGGTGCGGCCGTAACGGTCGTCGTGACCGGCGGAATCGCCCCACCACAACTGGGCCGGGCCACCACCACCGGTGATGATGTTGTACAAGGCACGACCGCCGGTTGCTCGCTGCAGACTGGCCGTCATGCGCGCCGCCACCACCGGATTGAGGAATCCTGGCTGGAACGGAATCATGAAACGGAAAGTCTCGGTCTCACGTGCCAGCACCGAGGAAATCACCCAAGGCTCGTCTGTCATCGGGAAAGACGGGATCAAGCCGCCCTGGAAGCCGGAAATTTCGGCGGCGTGCGCAATCTCGGCCAGGTAGTCGATGTAGTTGAATCCATCTTCGCCGCTGCCGGCCAGACCGTTCTTGCGGCGGCTGTCGTCGCCCGGGAACCAGTCGCCGCGATGCGGCGTCCTGCTGCGATGAGAACTCGGCTCGCCGTGGGTAGGAATACGCCAGAAAATATCGATCGTCATAATATTGCTCCTTTACTTGATCAAGCCGCGCGACGATGGTCGGGGGAAATGTGTGAACGGACGACAGGCAGCACGCGCTCGCCCAGTCGATAGGCTTCTTCAAAATGCGGGACGGCGGACAGCAGGAAGCTGGTGATGCCTGCGTTCGCATAGTCGATCAGCAACTGGGAGACCTGCTCGTAGCTGCCGACCAGGGTCCCGGTGGCGCCGGTGCTATCGGTAGACAAGCCTGCCCACAAATGCTGGCTGATCAACGGATCGCCACCACCACGCTTGGCCCCGGATTGCTCCCAGTAGCGGCGTGCATCGAAAATGGCCTCCTTCTCGGTTTCACGGGCCACCACATCGATACGCAAGCCAAAGGCCAGCGTACGCCCTGCGTCCTTGGCCAGCGCCTTGAGCTGCTTGACTTGCTCGGCCACATCCGCGACCGAAGCGGCATCGAACACATGCACGTCGGCATGCTTGGCAGAAAGCTGATGGCCTTCTGTTCCCTTGCCGGAAAGATAGACCGTCGGGAATTTCTGCTGCCCCAATGCGCCCTGGAAGCCGCCATTCAGCACTTCAAAGAAGCGGCCCTTGAAGGTGAACGGGGATTGCGTGGTCACGCCGCGCGCCACGGTCAGGAACTCATCCACTCTTGGGTAGAGATCACCCTCGGCTGCAAAATCGGCCAAGGCACGACGCTGTTTGGCATCGCCGCCCAGGCTGATCTGCCAGGCCACGCGCGATCCGGTATAACGCTGCAAGCTGACGGCATTCTTTGCGGCATACACCGATGAGCCCCATGCTGCCTCAAACTCGGTAATCAGCTTGAGATGGCGTGTGCCGCGTGCCACGTAGCCGGTCACGATCCAGGGATCGTCGCCTTCCGGATTTTCCGGGATACGAAGACCGTCGAACCCGGCCAGGTCGGCGGCACGCGCGACCTGATGCAGATAATCGAAATAGTTAAATGACTGACCACGCGGGTCGGTCACACCGGGGGAATAGGGATGCTCTGCAGAACTGCGCTCGCCGCGCCGTTGTTTGGTGGCATTCCCGTAACGACCGTCACCGCTGGTCGGCAATTGCCAGATGAATTCAATGCTCATCGATACTCTCCTTAACAAGCTGCTGCTGCAGCCACACTCAGAAATGTCCACGATGCTTTAGTGGATACGCAGGTCTTATTCAGCAGCAAGCATGCCAACTCAAAAAAGGACGCAAAAATTAATTGCATCAGATTGTTTTTATTGTGTATTTAAAATTATTGTTGCGATCCTGCTGATTTCAGCACACCCCTGCTTTTTGATTTCTGTTGCAAATGCAGCAGCTTTAAAAACAAGGGTGTTGAAATCAAAGCGCCATTCAGGCGGGACGGACGACCAGACGTCCAATGAAGTTGCGTACCCCTGGGCACACCATCAGCCAGATGGGTATCCAGAGCAGGAAAATATCCTGCAGCACAAAGCCTTTGCTCAGGACGCCGCCCAAGGTGGCACCCACGAATCCACCGGCCATGCCCACCATGGTGAACAGCCCCGACACGTGGCCCATGTTGCGGCCGGTGTGCGCCAGCCGGGTCACGTTGACCAGATGGTTGAAGGCCTGCCCGACCGCCTGCAGCACGGCCCCGATGATCAGCCCGGGCACCGTGCTGCTGAGTCCCAGGAAGACCAGGCCAACGATCAGCGACGCATGCCCGATGTTGTAGGTCAGGCGTTCCCCCATCCGGGTGGCCGCTGACCCCATCAGCAGGAGCACCGAGACAAACGATGCGCCCTCGATCACCATGATGGTGATCCCCTGCTGCTCCGGCCAATGAAACTGGCGCACGGCCATGATGATGATGAAGGTGCCGAAAAAGCCGCGCACCATCCCGCCCAGTCCGTCATACAGGCAGACCTGCCGGACAATGGGGTCGGTCAGGTGCGACAACATGTCGTGCAGGTTCTTGCGTATGCTGCCGTGCACATCCGGCGTCTGGGTCGGCGACAGCGCAAAGAAGCCATAAACGGCCATGAAGGCGAACAAGCCGCTGGTGATCCAGTAGCTGCCGTGCACACCAAGATGCTTGGACGACAAGTTGCCAAGCAAGGGGCCGAGCAGGCCGATCCCCAGCATCAGCGTGCCGCGATACCAGCCGCCCCGGTGCTTGCCGATTTCTGGCAGGCGCTCCAGCCAGGAAGTGTTCATGGACACCACGCGGAACGGAATACAGACGCCGGCAATGAACAAGAAAATCGCGGCCACGTACCAGCTCGTGGCATGCCCGATCAGCGGATACAGCACCATGGCGCCCAGGCTGGAAATCGCATAGACCCAACGTGCGCTGAAGCGGCTGATATAGATCCCGGCGGGCAACGACATCAGCATCATGGACAGGCTTTCCGCCCCGATCAGCAAGCCGATCTGCCAGGACTCCGCGTTGAGGTGCAAGGCCAGCAAGGTCACCAGGATCTTGTTCATGCCGATGGTGATGCCGCTCGTTAACGCCAGGGCGACAAAGACGACGGTAAATTTACCAGGAGACATTAGATTGCCTGGTTGTGACAGAGCAGTATTCATACTTGTTGACTCGAAGTTATCCCAGTGCGGGAGTGGGTAGAAATTAGTGATGTTGTAGTGGCGAACTCATGAATGAGCGATTGAACGTACGGCCACACCGAAGGCAAAGAATGACCAATAGCCGCATTGACCTGAAAAATCCTATCAAGCGGCACATGATTCTCCACCCAGCTTTGTCCGTGATTGCGCAGGTTGTGTAGCAGCGGCATCAGCCGATCAATCGCGTAGGCAAACTTTGCTTCATTGGTAAGGCGTGCGTCATACTCTGCCCATAGATCTTGGCACCATTTGGCCTGTGCCTCCGGCAGCAAGCCGAAGATACGTTCCGCCGCAGCATATTCCGCCAACCTAGCCTGCTCATCGCGCCCCTGATAAACAATCCGATCGTCCGTATCAATTTCAGGAATATCGTGAACCAGAAGCATCTCAACCACCCGCGTGACATCAATGGCAGGTACGGCCTCTTTAGCCAGCAAGATGGCCAATAGCGCTACCTGCCAGCTATGTTCTGCCGAGTTTTCGTAGCGGTCTAACTCAACCGGCTTAGTCTTGCGCAAGACGGCTTTCAGCTTGTCGAGTTCGATGATGAAATCGAAGATTCTGTGTAAATCAGTGCTCAAGGCCATACCCACATCCTGTCTGCTCTGTAGGACCTTGCACCGATCCTGTCCCGTTTCTACTGTGAATACGTTGTCCTGCTGGCCGGTACATCGCACTCACCAGAATATCGCGTTGAATGTAGTCGTTCGCTCTACGTTCCAATAACGGTGGCAACTGCACAGGATCGATGCTGATAAAACCTACCTGTCCATAAAAATGTGCAAGATAGATATACGGCAAGCAATAGCACGGCTGATTGGCCATCACAGTTTCTAGATGCTCCAGCATTCTCGTTCCCAGACCGAGGCGCCTGAAGTCAGGATGCACTCTCATTCCGCGAAGACACAAAAAACCATCTTCCTGACACAGGCGAACGATCCCAACCAATTCGCCCCTGCGACATGCGAGCAAAACTGTGTCCCGTACCTTGATGGGATCGCCGCGATATCCGTGGTCGTCATAAAAGCGCTGTGCATCCGCCAATTCCGCTGGCTTCGCAAAACTGATCAATATCTCGCTTGTCATCGTTTACTGTTGAACTCGGCGACGACTGAACTGATTTTCAGGTATCGACAAGCCAAGATTCTCGCGGAACGTCGCACCTTCATATTCGGTGCGGAACAGACCGCGACGCTGCAGTTCGGGAACGACCAGGCGCACGAAGTCCTCAAATCCGCCCAGCAGTAGCGGCGGGACCACGTTGAAGCCATCGGCGCCACGTTCGACAAACCAGCGTTCGATGACATCGGCCACGGTTTTGGGGGAGCCAACGACCTGGATGTGGCCGCGCGAAACGCTGAATCGCAGCACGAGCTGTCGGATGGTCAGGTTCTCGCGTCGCGCCAGTTCCACCATCTGGCGGAAACGGCCTTTGCCATTCGGGCCTTCCGGCAGGTCTGGCAACGGCCCGTCCAGCGGGTAACCCGAGACGTCCACACCGTTGATATTCACCCCATGGCTGAAATCGATGAGATTCTGCAGTTCGTCTAACTTGGCCTGTGCGGCCTCGTCCGTCTCGGCCACCACCACCGACAGGCCCGGCATGATCTTGAGGTGATCCGGGTCACGCCCGTACTTGGCCATGCGCCCTTTCACATCGGCATAAAAATCCTTGGCAATCTCAAGCGATTGCGCCGAACAGTAGGTGATCTCGCCCAGACGTGCGAGAAACTCGCGGCCGATATCGGAGTTGCCGGCCTGCACGATGACCGGATAGCCCTGGATCGGGCGCGCGATATCCAGCAGGCCTTCGGCGTTGAAGAACTTGCCTTCGTGCTTTACCGGATGCGCGGCAGCCGGATCGAAGAACAGGCCATGCGCGCGATCGGGATGGTCGAAGGTATCGTCGTCCCAGCTGTCCCACCATTTTTTGGCCAACTCAAGAAATTCGTCGGCACGCGCGTAGCGATCGGCATGCGACAGCGGTTGCGCGATCCCGAAATTTTTCGCGGTATGCTCGGACAATGAGGACACCACGTTCCATCCGGTACGGCCGCCACTGATGTGGTCCAGCGAGGCGAATTGGCGCGCCAGGTTATAGGGTTCGCTAAAGTTAGTGTTGACGGTCGCAATCAGGCCGATGTCGCGCGTCACAGCGGCAATGGCCGAAATCAGGGTAAACGGCTCGAACTGGAAACTGACGCCGGCACGGCTGGATTGTTCGATGTCCTCTCCGGAACGGCCGATGAAGTCTGCCAGAAAAAAGGCGTGGAACTTGGCCTGCTCGGCCAGTTGGGCGGCCCGTTGCCAGTACGCCAGGTCGGGGCGGCCATTGCCGCCTGAACTTGGGTGACGCCAGGCGGCGGGGTGATGCCCGAAACGCATGAAAAATGCGTTCAGGACGAGTTGTCTCTTAGGTGTGGTCAAAACGAATACTCCGATACGAGGTTGAATTTAGCGGGCAATCAGCTTCCAGGGGGTCCAGTAGCCTTCCAGCTTGAGAGACTTGATCGCCGCGTTGACGAACTTGGGTTCCACCAGTTCGTCAGGGTTCAGGGACTTGCTGATCAGCTTGTCTTCGCGCGCCGCGGCGACGACATCGCGGTAATGCTCCAGCACCACATCGTCCACCAGTGGGCTCCAGCGGTCCTTCCAACTCAAGGTGGGATCTTCATAGCTTTTGCGGACGACACGCTCCGGCGTACCGTTGAGCGTGCCGATGGCTACCACTGCGTCGCGGTTCTGCTCTTGCGCGACCCAATAGGATGCTTTCACGTACGCGGTGGCCACCAACTGGGTCAGTTCCGGATTGCGCTCGGCGAAATCGCGGGCGCCCCAGAGCTCGGCACGCATCTTGAAGTGCAGCGGCTTGCCCTTGGTCGACCAGATGATGTGGCCTATCCCCTTGTCCTCCAGCAGGTCACCGCCGTTGACGAAGTGCGCGTCGACCTTGCCTGCAGCCAGCGCCGCCGCACCGGCCTGTGGGTCCAGATTGAAGATTCTGAAATCGGAATACTTCAGCCCGTTGGCCTCGATCAATTTGCGCAGACCCAGCTCCCATGGCCGTCCACGGTGCACGCTGATGCGCTTGCCCTTGAGATCGGCAATGGACTTGGCCGTGGAGCCAACCGGCACCAGCAAGGACATGTCGGTCCCGCGACCGCTGGGCACGATCACTTCGGTACGCACGCCGCCCGCATTCAGCAGCACTGAAGGCAGGTCGCCATAATTGGCAAAATCGATGCGTCCGGAAGCAAAGGATTCGTTAGTCACGGCGCCCGTGTTGCCGACGATAGGCACCCACTCCAGCTTGACGCCGCGCTTGTTCAGCGCCTGTTCCAGCCAGCCCTCCTCGATCACACGGTCTACCAGTGCCGTGCCGCGTATCGTGGTATTGCCTGCCACCACAAATCCATAAGTGGCAATGCGCACGGCCTTGGGTGCATCTGCTGCAGATGCGAAGATGGACACGGCGAACAGTGCCGTCGCCAGCGCAACGCGCCACATCATGCCACCCTCCGCTCACCGGACTTGAACACCTGCGCCAGCGGCACCGGGTCTATCCATGCGCGCACATTGAAGTCCTGCTTGAGGAAGCCCCACTGCACCAAAAAGTTCTTGTAAGACTCAAGCGCGTAGATCGAGGATTCGGCCAGGTCGGTATTCTGGCGCCGATGCAGGTCATCGCCGTAGGCCTGGCGCACCCAAGCTTCGGAGGACCCGGTTTCCTGGGCGACATAAGCAACGGTTTCATTGGGGTGTCTGGCCGCCCAGTCGCCGGCCTGAACCACCCGTGAAAGAAAGCGCACTACCAGATCGGGGCGATCCCGCAACAGCCCCGCATCCACAGTGATGGGGCGCGGCGCACCGTTGTTGGCGCGCACGACCGGATCGGGGTGGTTCTTGAGGTCGGTGACCACATGTGCGCCCAGCAAAGCGGCCGTTTCCACACCGCGAGCGCCCTTGACGTAGATCGCATCCACCCGCCCTTCGAGCAGCGCGGTGACCAGCGTGGCATAACTACCGCCGGGGCGCGGTTTGCCGTTGGCGGTCCATCCCGAAGGCGGAAGGTCGACCGCCACATCGACAAACTCGGCTTCATCCGCACTCAACCCACCCAGCTGCAACGCCGTCACGAAGCCACGCAGCGCGCCTGCACGGCCGTGGTCTATGGTGTTTCCGTGCAGCGGCAGCGCAAGGCGGCGCCCCTTGAGTGCCCGTGGTGTCCGGATGCCGCTTTCCGGCAAGGTTATGATCAGTTGAGACTCATCGACCCAGTTCAGGCCGATTACACGGGTATCCGCCCCCTGCGCGCGGGCCCAGAGTGCAGGCACGTTGCCGCCCTGGCGAAAGGAGTTGGGCAGATGGTGGTCATAGTGCGACTCCCTGAGTGCCGGATCGCTGACTTCCTGCAAGGTCTTGATCTCAATGCCGTCGCTGGCAAATTCCTGGTTGATCCAGCCCAGCTGGGAAGCGATCCCCAGCGGGGTCGGCACAGGGCATCTGGTGTACCAAAGTGTTTGTATTTCCTTCGCGCTCATGTCCGGTGATCCTTCTTGTCGTTGACGATGACGGTCCGGCTACCGAAGCAGCCAGACCCAGATAGGGACACATCAACGCAGGGAGCATGCCAACCCCACTGAAATCCGGAATGCGCAAAGAATATTTTTTAACTGATTGATTAATATTGATTTATTTTAGAAGCACTGATCTTGCCATCCAGCAGCCCAACGACAGCCGGCCGGATGCTGCTGGGTGCGCAACAGGCGTGTGTTGCGCACCCAGCAATTCCATCTCACGCAGCCAGGCTCGCGCCGTAAGATGATTCCTCATAGGCGCGGTAAAGGCTCGCGTAATCACCGCCAGCGACGATCAGCGCGTGGTGATTGCCCTGCTCCACGACTTGGCCATGCTTGATGACGGCAATGCGGTCCGCATCACGTATCGTCGCCAGCCGATGGGCGATGATGATCGCTGTCCGCCCCTCGCACAGCCGACGCAGGGCCAGCTGGATACGTCGCTCGGTCTGGATGTCTACCGACGAGGTGGCCTCGTCCAGCACCAGCACGGCTGGATCGGCCAGATAGGCACGCACCAGGCACACCAGCTGACGCTGCCCCTGGCTCAGGTGCGAGCCCAATGCGCCGACTTCCGTGCGGTAGCCTTGCGGCAAACGCTCCAGGACCTCGTCCGCCCCCAATGCGCGGGCCGCTGCAATCAGCTGCGCGTCATCGGCCTCCGCTGCGGCCAGACGCAAGTTGTCGAGGATGCTGCCGCTGAACAGCACGTTGTCCTGCAGCACGACGCCGACATGGCGGCGCAGATCTTCCTGCGCCAGTTTCCGGACGTCGACGCCATCGAGATAGACCGCACCTGCCTGAACTTCATAGAAACGCGTCAGCAACTGGACCAGCGTACTCTTGCCGTGCCCGGTCGGCCCGACAATGGCCAGCACTTGCCCTGCCGGGATCTGCAAGTTGAGGTTGCGGATCACCGGCCTGGGGGCGTTGGGGTCATAAGAGAAGCGGACATCGCGGAACTCCACTTCGCCGCGCACATGATTTAGCTTGTGCGGCTGCTCGACATTGACGATTTCCGGTTCCGTATCCAGCAGCAGGAAGATCCGTTGGGCCGAGGCGGCCCCGGTGGTATAGCGTTCGAACAAATCACTCAGTTCCTGCAACGGCGCCAGGAACAGGAACACATAGAACAGGCTCTGGGCAAGCTGGCCCAGGCTGATGTCGCCCAGCGCCAGCTCACGCCCGCCCACGACCAGCAGCAAGCCCATGCCCGCCGTACTCAGGACCCCGGTGAAAGGCAGAAACCAGCCGGATCGTATGTTGCCGCCCACCAGCGCATGGTTGAAATCATGCAGCAAGGCACGATAGCGGATGCGATTGCTTTCCTCCTGCACCGTCTGCTTGATGACGCGTACGCCGGAAACGGTTTCAACCAGATGCGCGGTAAACTGCGCTCGGTTCTCCGCTACCTTGGCCCAGTTGCGCTGGGAGACATGCTTGAACAGCCAGGTCGCCAGGCCCAACAAGGGCACGATGCCTGCCAGGCTGAGGAACAGCAACGGCGAGATCCACCACAGCAGCACCGCCGCCCCCAGGCATCGCAGTATCGCCGACAACAGCTCTGGCGGGCCCTGGATCAGCAAGGGTTCCAGTGCATCCACATCCCGGTCGGCGCGCGAGATAATGCGGCCAGCCTTGGTGCGATCGAAATAACGCACACTCAGCGATTGCACGTGGGCAAAGACCCGCACGCGCAAATCATTGAGGACGCGGATCGCCGCGACCCCGGCCAGGTACTGCGACAAACCCGCAAACAGGAAACGGACCGCCCAGGCCAGGCCCAGCCCTGCCGCCATCCAGTACACCAGCGGCTGGTTGACCACCCAGCCATCGCCGTGGCGCACCACGCCATGGTCGATCACCTGCCCGATAAACCAGGGGCGCAGGAACATGGACAGCACCATCAGCGTTTCCATCGCGATCGCCAGCGCCACGAAATGCCGGACCGGCCCCAGCAAGGGCAACAGCCGGTGGAACATGCCGCGATCCAGATCATGCTTGGCCAGCAACTGTTCGAGTTCGATATCCGTCATCGCGCGACGGTTTCTTGGATCATCACGCGCCATGGCTAACTCCTAACAATTCGCAGTACGCCGGGTTGCTTGCGGTCATCTGCTCGTGCGTGCCATGGGCGTTGATCGCGCCCCGCTCCAGCATCAGCACACGGTCCGACAGCAGGATGGTCGAGAGCTTGGAGGCGATCATCAGCACCGTGGTCTTGTGGGCCTCGGTCTCGCCTAGATGGCGGATGTTCTGCAAAATCAGGCGTTCGGTCAGGGCATCCAGCGCACTGGTCGAATCGTCCAGCACCAGAATGGCAGGCTTGGACAACAAGGCGCGCGCCAAGCTGATTCGCTGGCGCTGCCCGCCGGATAGCGTCACGCCACGGTCGCCGAGTCGCGTGTCGAAACCCAGCGGCAACGCGTCCAGGATTTCCTCTGCGGAGGCCAGGCGCAAGGCCAGGCGCAGGTCGTCATCGGTGGCCTCGGGCGCGGCCATGCGCAAATTGGCCGCCAGGGTATCGGAGAACAGGAACGTCTCCTGCGGCACGACATGGACACGATGGCGCAATTGCGCGATATCCAGATGACGCACATCCTCCCAACCCGCCCCATCGGAGCCGATCAGCACCTGGCCGGCATCGACGTCCAGCAATCGCGGGAACAGCCCCGCCAGGGTGCTTTTTCCAGCACCGGTTGCCCCCACCAGCGAGACCACTTCGCCCGGGGCAATGCGCAGGGTGCAGTGGTGCAGAATATTCCGATCCCCGCCGGGCGCCCTCACCTGCACCTGGTGCAAGCGGAGTCCGATGCTGCCGCTGGGCATGGACTTGTTGCCCGAAGTGATTTCCGGACGCGCATCCAGCAGCTCCCAGATCCGCGCCGCCGACGACCGCGCATCGGCGAACACCTGCATCACGCGGCCGACGCCTTCCACGCGGAATACCAGCGTATTCGCGATCATCAATGAGGTCAGCAGTTCCCCCAGATTCAACTGGCCCGCCGCGACCAGGTGGCTGCCGAAGGCCAGTATCCACACGTGGCTCAACGCCACCACCGCTTGCGGCAAGGGAATGCGCGAGGCCGAATAGGCCAGCGCCTGCTGCGCTTGCCGGGTAAAGTAGTAAACCTGCGTCTGGAAGCGCATGATGCGGTCGGGTTCCAGCGCAAAAGCCTTGATCACGCGCACGCCATTCACGCCTTCCGAGAGCTCCTGGTTAACCACGTCGTAGGCATCGCCCGTCGCCCGATCCAGCGCGACCAGTCGATCGGTCTGGCGGATGAATATACGCATGCCCACCAGGGTGAGTCCCAGCGGCACCAGGCCCAGCAAGGGGTGATACCAGCACAGCAGGCCAACCGTCGCAATCACGACCAGCGCCGTTTCGAACACCTGCCGCCAGAAGCTGATCAGCGCATCGCGCAATTTGTCCGCATCGCGGGTGGTCCGCGTCACCATCTCCCCCACGCCGTGTTTCCAGTGGTAGGCCAGGTCCAGCGCCTGCACCTGCACCAGAATGCGCTCGCGCAGATTGAACAGCAGCTCCTGCCCGATGATCAGGGCCATGACGCCCGCAAAATATTGCACCACGCCGCGGCCTGCCGCCACGGCGATCAGTATCGCCAGCCAGTTCAACGCCGGGCTGAAATTCAATGCGCCATCCGCCAACCTGACAACCGCCAATCCCTGTTCGACGTCATGAATCGCGCGGCCGATCAGCCATTGCTGCCATGCCAGACTGAAATTCAGCACGACAAACAGTCCGGCGGTGAGCGCAAACCACCACGGCATTTCACGGTAAAGGGCAAGGCAGCGCAGCAATGGGTAGCTGTCTGTTGTGCCGGTATTGGGGGCCTGCGCCAGTGGCAAGGCCGCTTCAGAATTCAAATTCATCTCCTATCATCCAAAAACAATGCCAGGGCGCACGCGCACCCTGGCATTGACGACGCTGAACCGGACACCACAGGACGCCTGTGATGAAGCGGTTCAGGTCACGGCTTCATCGACGACTCAGGCTGCCAGTTTCTGAGACTTGTCTGCAGCTTCTTTCGCCAGAATTTCCTGCAACAGCTTGTGCGCATCCTGCAACGGACGACGGTCTACCCATGCATCGAAATTGAAATCGCGATCCAGGATGCCGTAGGTCAGCAGGAAATTCTTCTGCTGGCGGAACAGCGCCAGACGTTCGTCGGAAAGATCCGGGGCGAGCGACAAATGGAAACCGTCGCGATACGCCGCAGCCACGCCTTCTGCCGTGCCACCGGTTTCCGCCTGCAGGATCTTGTGCACGCCATCGAGGTTGTCTTTTGCCCACTCCGCAGCACGCAGGGTCTGCGCCAGGAAACGCACGACGATGTCGTAATGGTTTTCCAGCAGGTACTCGTGCACAGTCACCGGACGCGGGGTGCCGTTGTTCACACGGAAACGCTTTTCAGGCAGCTTGTCGAGGTCAATGCCGACCACCAGGCCCTGCGCACGGGCGCCATCCTGGGCGGCAGCGCCCTTGACGTAGGCCGCGTCGACGCGACCATCCAGCAGCGCGTTGAAGCTCGCCTGCCAGCCGCCATAGCGATGGCCGGTCGGGCTACGCTCGTCCTGGCCGACTTCCACCAGTTGCACGTCGTCCAATGTCAGTCCGACCGAGTCCAGCGCACCCTTGTAACCGTGCAGACTGCTGTGACGGGTAATGGTCTTGCCGCGCTTGTTCTCGGCAATATCCTGTTCCGCGTAGGCAGGCAAAGCAACACGCTTGCCCTTCAGGTCAGCCGGTGTGCGAATGTCGGAATCGGCACGCACGATGATGGACTGCGCCTCTTCTATCCAGGTCAGGCCGATCAGACGGGTTTTGGCCCCCTGGGCCTTGGCTGGAATGGCAAAGAGATTGCCGCCCTCGCGAATCAGGGTTTCCAACCCGTGATCGTAGTGGTGATGGCGGAATTCTGCGGCATCCGCTTCCTGCAGTGCGCGCAGGCGGATCTGGTCGGGTGCGAACTCTTCCTGCAGCCAGCCCAGGTTGTAGGCGATGCCGGAGGCGGTCGGCACGCCGCCCTCGCCATTACCGGCGCAACGGGTGAACCACAGGGTGTTGCCAGGCAGTGACTTCTTGTTCTCTTGACTCATGATGTTTCCTTGTAAAGTCGATGTTCAGAAACCGTGCGGTCAAACGCCATGTCCGGGCCTGTAGGGCACCGGACATGGTCGTTCGTCTTAGAAGCGGGTAATGAACGACAGGCCTATCGTGCGCGGTGCGCCCTGGTAGATGTTGTCGCCATTCACAACGATAACCGTACCGCCATTCGTGGTTTGATAAGCCGGTACCGCATGGTTGTGGTATTCCTTATCGAACAGGTTGTTGACGTAGGCCGTCCAGGTGTATTTCTCACCCACGGTCGAGTACGCCAGCCGTGCATTGACGATGGTGTACGCCTCCTGGTTCAAGTTGTAACGAGCATCGGTCTGCGGCGTCACGTAGTAGTACTGCTTGGAGGTGTAATGCGCATCGCCCCCAACAACCACCTTGCCACCGTTGGCGAGTGGAATGCGGTAGTCAGCGGCCAGCAGTGCCGTGACGTGTGGAGAACGCACCAGTTGGTTGCCGCTAAAGTTGCCACCGTTGTTAAGAATCTGTGCATCGTCGTACTGCGTATGCAGCAGACCAAGGTTGGCATTCAGGTGCAGGTTCTCGATCGGCAGAGCCTCAAGCTCAAACTCGGCCCCGTCGGCATGCGCCTTGGCCGCGTTTTGCAGATAAGACACAGGGGTCGTTGTCAATGGAACAGTACCAACCACGTTGACCTGAACATCCTTGTACTCGTAGTGGAATGCGGTCGCATTGAAGTTAACACGGCCATTCAGCCACTCGGACTTGTAACCAAGCTCGAAGGAATCCAACTTTTCAGGTGCCACGGTATTTACCGCCGCAAGGTTGGTTGCCGCAGTATTGAAACCACCCGACTTCACGCCGTGGGCATATTTGAAGAACACGCGATCATGCGCGGTAATCTTGTATTCCGGCGTAAAGTCGTAGGTCCAGGCATCCCAGGTCTTGGAATTTGCGGTACTGAACGTACCGGAACCCAGTGTGCCAGAGGCCTGTGTAGGCCCGAGGTAATTATTCCACCAGCTACCAAGATTACCCCAAAGCCCTGCGGTAGAACTTGTACCGTTCGGCGAGCCTACGCGATTCAGGGTGTATTCCTTCTTTTCCTTGCTCCAACGCAGCCCGAAAGTAGCATCCAGGCTATCGGTAAAGTTATAGGTCGTGCTGCCAAACAAGGCGAAGCTGGTGTCTTTGTGGTTGAGAACAGATGCGTTATAAGCTGCGCCAGGGGTCGTCAGAATTGGCGAACTTGCGAGACTCGCCACTGAACCAGGCGGCAACTGGGCGTTCTGCGCGTTATAGTCCAAGTCTTCCCTGAACAAATGCACACCACTCAACCAGTTCCAGCGATCTTCACGTGGGGAAGCCAGGCGAAGCTCCTGCGACCACTGCGTACTCTTGCCGTAAGTATGGCCGCGTGAAATTTCCAGCGGGGTGTTATCGCCATCGGTTAACGCTTCGGACTCAAAGCCTTCATAGCCCGTGATCGAAGTCAGGGCCAGCTTGCCAAGTTGCCAGTTGAGTTTCAGGCTGGCACCATCCTGCGTCGTATCACTGTGGTTAGCTGCATTGGCACTAACATCCGTGTACCCGGTGCTGGGCGCATAGCCGTTGCGCAGCACGCCGTTGGCGGCATAACTGGCGGTCGTCACGATGGTGCCGTCCGTCTTGTACTTACGGTAATGCACGTTCAACAAAGCATCCAGATCAGGCGTCAGCTGCGCCAGCAACTGGCCGCGGATTGCACCGTCGTTGAATCCACCGTCCTTGTTTCCGGTAAACAGGTTGCGACGTATGCCCCCCTGGTCTTCGTCGTGGAAGGAAATACGACCAGCCAGGCGCTCATCGATAATGGTGCCGCCCACGGCGCCTTCGACCACGCGGTCGTTGTAGCTGCCGTAATCGACCTTCAGGTAATCATCGGTCTTGGAGTCGTTGAAGGATGGCTTCTTTGAAAGCACATCGATCGCGCCACCTGTGGTGTTCTTGCCCCACAGCGTGCCTTGCGGGCCACGCAACACTTCGACATGGTCGAGATCGAACAGCGGGAAGCCGGTGGCACTGGCATTACTGATGTAAACGTCATCCAGATAGAAACCCACTGGATTGGCCAAGTCCCACTGTTGCTGTCCGGCGCCTACACCGCGGATCCACCAGCGTGGACGGCTATGCTGCTGGGTGCCAGCAGAAGCATTCGGGACATAGTTGAGAATTTCACTCGCGGAACGGCCAATGCCATTGTCCGTCAACTCCTTGCCGCCCAGCGTGGAGACCGCAGTCGCTACGGATTGAACATTCTCTTCGCGCTTTTGCGCAGTCACGGTGACGGACGGCAGCGCCGCACCTTCCGGTGCCGCTTTGGTCGCTTCGCTGTTGGCTTCAGCCGTTGCAGCTTGTGCGGCGACAGCCTCGTCAGCCTCGTCAGCCAGCGTTACGCCTGAATGTAACAAGGCGGCTGTGCCAAAAGCCAGGGCAATGGATACATGCTTCACCAATGGACGCACGACAAACACCCCCGCTCGCTGCGCATTGGATTTTTGAGTTCTATGATTCATTTAGCAATCTCTTTCTTTCTTGTATAAATCGGTGGACGGTGCCTATGGCATCGCGACAGGAGTGCTTTCAGCAGATTGCATGCCAACACCAAGATAAAGTTTCAATACATTGTTTTTTATGGGAATATTTTATAAATACCGGTTTTATCCAGTGTTGATCTCAAGACTTTTCTGCTTGTGAAACAGCAGCCATGGCAGCAGTTGCTGCTATTTCCACAACTGTCAGCCATCGTTACAACGCAAGCGCTGCCAAGAAAAACGCCCCTGCAAGAGGGGCGTTAAAGCTAGCGTAAAAAGAAGCGTCAATGGGCATGACGCCATCGCAGCAGATGTCGGCTGATCCGCGTAAATCCGACATTGATGATCAAGCCGATAACGCCAATGCTGGCCACGGCGACCAGGACCACATCCATCTTGCTGGCAGCCTGTGCCGTCTGCATCAACCCACCCAGGCCGGGGCCGGAGCCGAACAGCAGTTCGCTGCCGACCGTGGAAATCCACGAAAATGCAAGCGCATGCATGACGCCGGTGATAACCGACGGCAACGCGCCCGGCAGCTGAACCCGCGTGAACAGTTGCCAGCGGCTGAACTTCAGTACCTGCGCCACCTCGATAAAGCGTTTCTCGACATTGCGCACGCCTTCATAGGTGTTCAGCACCATGGGGTAGAACGCCGCCAGACTGACGATCAGCACCTTGGACAACAGCCCGTTGCCGAACCACAGACCGATCAATGGAATCCAGCCCAGCAGCGGCACTTGCCGCACGGCGTGATACAACGGGCCTATGAGTTTATCCACGGTGCGGGATACCCCCATCAGGCCACCGACCAGCAGGCCCAGGCTGCCACCGATGACCAATCCCACCATGGCCGTGCGCATGGTAGCCAGCAGATTGGTGAGCAGCTCGCCGCTCACCAGCAGACCCAGCAAGCTGTGCCAGATATCCAGCAGCGGCACGAACGCGTAGGCGTAAGCGGCAGATTGTCGTGAGGTGAATTCCCACAGCGCCAACACCAGCAGGGGCAACCACAGCCCTTGCAGTCCCTGGGCACGGGGTAAAGCTTTAAGCAGATTTTTCATCAAGGTAACTTCCATCTCACCAGGCGGGTTTCCAGACTGCGAAAACCACGATCAAGCACAAATCCCACCAGCCCCGTGATCACGACGCCAACCATCACCACGTCGATACGAAACATCTGGCGTCCCATTTCCATCATCTGTCCGATCCCGCTGTCCGCTGCGAGCAGTTCGGCAGCCACCAGCACCATCCAGCTACGGCCGAGACTGATACGAAAACCGGTCAATACCGGTGGCACGGTGGCCGGCAGGATGATGCGGCGCACCAGCTGCGCGGTGGAAAGACGGTAGACCCTGGCCACCTCAAAGTACTGCTTGGGGACCCCTTTCACTGCGTCCAGCGTCGCCAACGCAATCGGGAAAAAGGCCGCCTTGGCCACCACCACGATTTTGAACGTTTCTTCCACACCGAAAATCAGGATCAGCATGGGAATGAAGGCGATCGTCGGCACCTGCCGGATGGCATTGAAAGATGGCCCGCACAAGGCTTCGACGCGTTTGGACAAGCCCATGGCGACGCCAAAAGCGAGCCCGACCAGGGCCCCAATGGAAAACCCGATCGCCAGGCGCGACAGACTCTTTTCCAGATGCATCGCGAGTTCACCGCTATCCCACAGCTCGACACCCGCCTCATAAACACGTTGCGGAGACACCAGAATCTGCTCGGGGAACAAGCCGGCGTGGCACGCCCAGGTCCAGGCGCCCAGCAACAGCAAGGGGGAAATCGCCAACACTGCGCGATCCCGCAGAAACTCGGTTGCAATCAGTTTGTTAATCGCCATCACGCCCCCGTGCTCAAGAGGTACCGGCGCTGTTCAAGCCACGGGCTGTCCAGTAGTTCTCCAGCTTCAGCTCTTTCAGTGCTGCATTGACGAAGCGCGGGTCGAACAGGCTGGCGGCATCCAGGTCACGGCGGATCAGGTTGCCCTGACGGCTGTAGGCAATCGCGGTACGGTAATGGTCCAGGACAAACGCATCGAACAGCGGACTCCAGCGTTGCTTCCATGACACGGCGTCCGTCTGATATTCACGTCGAATGACGGCTGCCGGCTGACCGCTGGCTTCCGCGATTTTGACGAAGCCTTCGAAGTTACTTTCCTGCGAGGTCCAATACTGCGCCTTGATATAGGCGGTGGCGATAATCTGCGTCACTTGCGGATAGCGCTCAATGAAAGACTTGTCGCCCCACAGTTCCGCGCGCATCTTCCACTCCTGCCCGGCCTGCTTGGTCGACCACAAGATCTTGCCGACCTTCTTGTCTTCCAGCGTATAGGCATCGCTCAGCGTGACAAATGCGTCGACATTGCCCGCGGCAAGCGCAGCGGCGCCCGCTGCCGGATTCAAATTGGAAATCTTGAAATCGGAGAGCTTCAACCCATTGGCTGCCAGCAATCGACTAAAGGTGATTTCCCAAGGGCGGCCGCGATGCAGTGCAATGCGCTTGCCCTTGAGGTCGACAATGGACTTGGCGGTCGAATTCGGCGGCACCAGGACATACACGTTATTGCCCGCCCCGCCTGGCACCACGACACGGGTCTCTACCCCGCCACCGTTCAGGATGATGGAGGGTAAATCGCCATATCCGGCGAAATCGATACTCTTGTTGGCGAACCCCTCATTGATCGTGGCGCCAACGGTTTGTGCGGCAACAGGCACCCACACCAGGTTGATGCCCTGCTTCTGCAGCTCCTGACGTAACCATCCCTGCTGCTCGATGACGCCGGCATTACCGTTATAGCCGACCTTGCCGCCCGTGGCATAAGCCACCGTTGCGATGCGCACTTCCTTGGGCAGGTCGGCTGCCGCCGCATGCTGGGCGATCCCAGCCACCATGGCGGCAATACCCCAAGCCAACGATTGCACGAATGAAAGACCAAACTTCTTCAACTGCATAACTTCCTCACTCTCTACATGGCGCCGGGAAATCCCGGCGCCCGATACTGCATTTAGGCCGCAGCGACCTGATGACCCAGCACTTCCTGCAGCGGCCGCTGGTCTATCCAGTCAGTCGCCTTGAAGTGATTGGGAATGAACTGCCAGCGGTGCAGGAAGTCGATGAAATCCTGCAAACCGTCGATGGACTGTTGTGCGAAATCCGTACGCAGACGCTCATGCGCGTTCTGGCCGTAGGCCACAGTCACCCAGTATTCGCTGCTGTTGGTTTCGCGTGCCAGGAAGCGGCGTGTTTCGTCCGGATGCGATCTGGCCCACTCTTCTGCGCGCAGCGTCTGCTCGACGATGCGCACGGCAGCGTCAAAATGGTTTTCGATCAGGTTCAGGTCTACCGTCAGGGTGCGCGGCGTACCGTTATTGGCGCGAATCAGCGGATCTGGGTGAGAACCCGTATCGATCACGGTCACCAGGCCGAAATCGTTGGCGATTTGTGCAGCACTGGCGCCCTTGAGGAAGATCGCGTCAACTTCGCCGCGCAGCAATCCGACCAGCTCGGCATGATGTGCACCGGAACGGCTGCCGGAAAACACGTTGGTACCGGCGACGCTCTTGGCCGGCGCGTCGCTATAGCCGGCATTGATGACGTAATCCACGATCTCGACATCGGAAACGCTCAGACCATCCAGCTTCAGGGCGTTTTCCAGACCACGCAGCGCCTGTGCACGCACAAAATCGATCTGCACGTTCACCCATTTTGGCAGACCGAACTTGCGGCCTTTCAAATCCTTGGGCGACTTGATGCCGGAAGTAGGCAGGGTCAGGATAAATTGCACTTCATCGGCCCAGGACAGGCCGATCGCACGGGTTTCACGGCCGACAGAACGCGCCCAGATCGCCGGGATATTGCCGCCATGGCGGACGGAGTTCTGCAGCGTGTGGTCGAAGTGGGACTCGCGCACGGACTGGTCGTTAGACTCGCGCAGCGACTGCACCTTGGTGCAATTGGAACTGAAGCTTTCTTCCAGCCATCCCTTCTGCAAGGCAATGCCCAAGCCTGTCGGCACGGGGCAACGGGTGTACCAGAGGGTCTCTAATGGTTTACTCATGAAGCGTTTCTCCTGTGAAAAATGCAAACGGACACATCCCGATGGATGGCATCCAGCTGCGTGTCTCTACAGCACGCTTCATGCCAAATAATATAGTTATTGAATATCAACAAGTTACAAAACACACACCGCCATTGCGCCAGCAATCTGCTGCATTAGAAGCAGCCTTGGCGCATAACCAGCAACAGCCCTGTTGTGGATGCAGCAATCGCGCGCGAGAAATTCACTAGAAATATCCTTTCTTATTGTTTTTATTGGAGTTATTCATGATGGCACAGGGATTGCTGTATGGGTGTGGGGCCAATACGGCCACGCACCATCAATTTGGAGAGATCTCGGCATGACGACCTATAGCGCTGCCATCAACTTACGCCAGGACGCATCCGTCACGGACAGGATTGCAACGGAATCGATTTCCGGAAAACTGACCCGCAAGGACCTGGTGAGCATTCCCGGCACCCGGCCGGAATCCAGCGCCGCCGCGCTGAACCTGAGCGGCGTCGACAAGACCTACACCCTGCATGGGAAGTCCCTGCAGGTACTGGACAATATCGCCCTGGAAGTCAAACCAGGCGAATTCGTGGCCATCGTCGGTGCCAGCGGTTGCGGCAAGTCCACCCTGTTGCGCCTGATCGCCGGCCTGGACACCGAATACGGTGGCGAGATCGTCTATCAAGGCGCTCGCATTACCGGCACGGACTTGAGCCGTGGCATCGTATTTCAGGAACACCGCCTGTTTCCCTGGCTCACAGTGGAAGAAAACGTTGCCCTGGCCTTTTCCGCCACCGACGTACCCGAGGCAGAACGCAAACGCCGCGTCCATGAACAGATCGAGGTAGTCGGGCTGCACGGATTCGAGCATGCCTACACGCACCAGATTTCCGGGGGCATGTCGCAACGTGTCGCCATTGCACGGGCACTGGTCCTGCGTCCCAAGTTGCTGTTGCTGGACGAGCCCTTCGGCGCCCTCGACGCACTGACCCGCCTCAAACTGCAACAAGAATTACAACGGCTGTGGGAACACGAGGGGCTGACCACCATCCTGGTCACCCATGACGTGGAGGAAGCCGTGTTTCTGGGCGATCGCATCGTCGTCATGGAGTCCCATCCCGGCCGCATCAAGCGCATCGTTCCGGTCCCCCTCCCCCGACCACGTGAACGCACCGCACTGGAATTCCAGCGGATCAAGGCGGACGTCCTGACGGATTTCGCCAAGGTTGAGGTCGAATGATCGCCATTTATACCTACCTGTTGTCATTGCGCCTGCGCGCGATCGCAACGCAAGACCGAAAGGAGGGATGAAGTGTCGCGTGTAACAAGTAGCTCCACGGCGCTCCCCGCGTACCCCCTGAACCAGACTGCCGCTGCCGTAGGCGCCACCCTGTCCGGCATTGCCGGCGACTCGGCGCACACCTTCCGCTCACTGCAGACCCGGCTAAACGATCAGCCTCTTGTGGACGGCTCGCGCAAGCCCTACCTGATACTGGGCGTCGTGGCGATTCTGCTGCACGGTGCCATCGTATGGGCGTATATCCATCGGGACAAAACCCCATCGATTCGCTTGCAAAAGCATCAGGTGGAAATCGAGTTCATCAAGCCGGCGGTGGTTCCGCCTCCGCAGCAGATCGAACCACCTAAACCGCCTCCGCCACCACCGCCCAAGGTCGTACGTCAGGTGACGCCGCCCCCGCGGGCACCACAACCGGCGCTGCGTACGGCACCGGCGGAGGATCATATTGCGCAAAACGACCTGACCGTACCGGAAAACACCGAAGCGCCGAAATCAACAGCGCCGGTGGTGGCTGCTGCACCGGAACCTCCACCGCCGCCACCGCCCAAGGTCGAGGAACCGGTTACGGAAGCTACAGGTTACGCAAGTTACCTGAAAAACCCGCCACCGGAATATCCGGCGTTTGCGCAACGCCAGGGCTGGGAAGGCACCGTGTTGCTGCGTGTACACGTGCTGGCCAGCGGCAAGCCGGACAAAGTGGATGTTAAACAGTCGAGCGGACGCAAAACCCTCGACGATGCGGCCGTCTCGGCCGTCAGAAACTGGACGTTCGCCCCTTCCAAGCGTGGCAATACCGCCATCGACGGTTGGGCAACCGTACCGATTGAATTCAAACTAGCTAAGTAAAGTGAGGTATCAAAAATGAACGGATTTTCTTCAACATCCACCGTCGTCTTAGGCGTGCTCTGGTCACTGGTCGCGTTCTCCGTCGTCACCTGGAGCCTGATCCTGATCAAGGCCTTCCAGGTCTGGCGGATGCGCCATCAGAACAACACGTTCCGCGCTGCATTCTGGAGCGCCAATGACTTCCAGTCGGCGGCCAATCTGGAAAACCACGCCGGCCCGGTCTACCGCGTCGCACAAGTCGGATTCGACGCCCTGCGCAGTGTCGATGTCGAGACCAGCCACGACCTGCAGCATTTCGGCGACCGCCAGGACGTGCTGGAACGCGCACTGCGCCAGCAGATCCAGCGTGAACGCCTGACCCGTGAAAGCGGCCTGGCCGTCCTCGCCAGCATCGGCAGCACCTCGCCGTTCGTCGGCTTGTTCGGAACGGTGTGGGGCATCATGCACGCCCTTACCGACATCAGCAAGCTGGGCTCTGCCAGCCTGGAAGTCGTCGCCGGCCCGATCGGTGAAGCCCTGATCGCCACCGCGTTCGGTATTGCCGTTGCAGTCCCCGCCGTGCTGGCCTACAACTTCTTCCTGCGCCGCCTGAAGACCAGCAGCAACAATCTGGACGACTTCGCTGCCGACCTGATTACGCTGTCGCGCAAGGCCACGCTACGCAAGAGCAATGACAATGCCGCGCAAGACCGCTCGCTGGGCGGACAAGCTGGCGTCGTTCGCAACCTGAAAGGAGCGACCGCATAATGGCTTTCTCTCATTCCAGTGATGGCGACGAGGTGATGAGCGAGATCAACATCACGCCCCTGGTGGACGTGATGCTGGTGCTGCTGGTGGCCTTTATCGTCACCGCGCCGCTGCTCAACAACGCGATTCAGGTCAACCTGCCGAAAACCGCTGCCACTCACCCGCCGGAACAGACCAAACCGGTGACCATCAGTGTCAACGCCCAAAGCAAGGTGTATATCGACAAGCAGGAGGTCGCGCTCGCCTCGCTTGAGCCTGAGCTCAAACTCCGTCAGCGTGCCAATCCAGACCTGGTTTATCACCTGAGTTCGGATGAAGCCGTGCAATACGGTTCGGTCGCCAAGGTCATGGCCGCGATCGAGCGTGCCGGCATCACCAAGCTGGCGGTGATTACGCAGGCAAATTAACCCCCCGTACAGGCCCATCCATGCTTGCAGGCAGGATGGGCCTGTCTGTTTCAAAGCCGTTCAGCAGTCGCAAACACATACCCCTCGGCTGACAGGACGAACACCGATCCGTTTTTTTCAACAGCACGCCAACATTCGTTCCCTTATTCCGTCAGAAAATAGGCTAGCATTCCGCACTGTGAGAGATGGCAACAGCCCCCTCACCACTGTCATATCAACCTGGATTCATGCGTGGAAAAAACCAGTCATCCCTTTCAAGGCGTGGTGCTTATCATGGCGGCGCTCCTGCTGTTCGCGTGCATGGACACAACGACCAAGTATCTCGCCACACGCTACAACGTGCCCCTGGTGGTGGCGATCCGCTACATCGTTCACGGTGTCCTCATGGTCGTACTACTGGCCCCCACGCAAGGTCGGAAACTGGTACACACCCAACGCACGGGGCTGGTATTGCTACGCGCAGCTTCCTTGGCCGTTGCATCGCTGCTGATGGGACTGGCACTGCGCCGCATGCCCGTCGCCGAGACGACAGCGATTGTTTTTCTAGCACCGATTTTGGTCGTGCTGCTGGCCCCACCCCTCTTGGGGGAGCGGATCGGTGGTCACGGCTGGGCAGCAGCAGTCATCGGATTTGCCGGCGTGATGCTGATCGCACGCCCAGGCAGCGGACTGGACCCCATCGGTACCCTCTTCGCCATGTGTGCGGTTGTGGTGAATGTTGCTTACCAGTTGCTATCGCGCGTGCTTGTCAGGACGGAACAGACGTTTGCCATGCTGTTCTATGCAGCGTTAACAGGCGCCATTGGCTTCGGCATCTTCCTGCCCTGGACCTGGCATGGTCCGGCACCTTCAACCTGGGATTATTTACTCTTCCTGAGCGTCGGCATCACGGCAGGACTTGGCCACTTTCTCTACACAGCGGCCTATCGACATGCGCCAGCATCGCTGCTGGCGCCCATGAATTACTTGCAATTGCTATGGGCGGGGATGCTCGGCTGGATTGCCTTCAATCACGTCCCCGACACGTTAAGCATCCTCGGCATGTGCGTGATCGCGGCATCCGGCGCGATGGTTGCGCTCAAGTCTCGCGCTTCAAAAATCGTAGCGAAAAAATCTTGAAGGTAGCTTCCGGCAAAAGCGCACACACATCAACAAGAAAGCCCGCATTTGCGGGCTTTCTTGTTTGGCAATGGCCGTCGGGGCCAGAACACAAGATTATGCAGCCAGCGCAACGGATTCCGACTTACCCAGCAATGCTAGCGCTTGATTGACCGCGATTTCCACGCGACTGGAAATGGTTTCGCTGTGCAGCTGGTAATCGATGAATTCGGAATCGCGCGCGTAAATCGCCGTTGGCACGCTGACCAGACCGAAGAAGCTGGCCAGGGGGCGCAACTGGTGTTCCAGCACCAAGGCGTGGTGGTCGCTGCCGCCTGTTGCCGCCAGAATGGCCACCTTGCTGTTGAGTTGCTTCGGATCGAGCAGATCGAAGAAATGCTTGAGCAGGCCGGTATAGGAGGCCTTGTATACCGGGGATCCAATCACGATCAGGTCGGCCTCGGCCAGCTTGCGATAAGCCGCCTGAAGCGCTTCCGGGATCTGGTTGAATGCCACCGTCGGGCCGAGCACAGGTGCAAGTTCAGCGATGTCGATCAAGTCGACCTTGCAGTGTGCCTGCTGGGAGGCCTCTTTCAGGATGCTTTCCACCAGTGCGCGGGTGCGGGATGGATTCGCAATACTGCCTGTAATTCCTACGATCTTGCTCATACGCTTTCCTCATATTGTTCTTTGCCGACGCATCGACGTCGGGGCTCACAGCATCTCAGCACAATCCGTGCCTGCAAAAAGCCGCATGACTACCGATCATTTGTTGAATTCAAGACGCCAGTCGCAATGCGGCTGCTGCAAAACGCGCAGACCTGCTGCGCATTCAACAGCCACGCCGCTACTGGATCATCCCAAACTGCTTGAGCAACGTGCGCAATACATTACGGCTGATCCCCAGCGCCCTGGCCGTCTGTACCTGGTTCTGACGGCAATGTTCATAGGCCTGCAACACCAGTTTGCGATTGACCAGGTCGTACAGCGCATCAGGCTCCTGCTCCAGCAATTCGCCCAATGCGCGGTCCAGCGAGCACGCATCGACCACCGGTGCGGCGATGGGTTTCCCAGGCACTTGCTCAGCAACGGACAGCATCGCCTGCAGGTTCAGGTCGCGCGGACGCAGCACGTTGCCATCGCACACCAGCAGTGCGCGGTGGATCACGTTTTCCAATTCGCGGATATTACCGGGCCAGGGATAATCCAGCAGATAGCGCACAGTGTCCTGAGGCAACTCGGGCTCCTGCGTATGCAGGCGATTTCGATACGTCGAAATGAAGTGCCGCGTCAAAGGCAAAATATCGCCCGGACGGTTGCGCAGCGGTGCCAGTTGAATCGGCACCACATTGATTCGGTAATACAGATCCTCTCGGAAACGACCGGCCTTTACTGCATCTTCCAGATTCACGTTGGTCGCAGCCACAAGACGTACGTCGATCGGTACCGCCTTGCGTGAGCCTACGCGTACGATTTCACGTTCCTGCAACACGCGCAGCAACTTGACCTGGGTAGACAGCGGCAGGTCGCCAATCTCGTCCAGGAACAACGTGCCGCCGTTGGCGCTCTCGAACCATCCCGGTTTGGCGGCAACCGCCCCGGTAAAGGCGCCGCGCTCGTGACCGAACAACTCACTTTCTACCAGGGTCTCTGAAAAAGCGCCGCAATTGATGGCCGCAAAGGGGCCATGCCGACGCGGGCTCAGGGCGTGGATATGGCGCGCGACCAGTTCCTTGCCAGTGCCGGTCTCCCCCATGATGAACGCAGTCGCATTGCTGGGCGCAACACGTTCCATGAGCGACAGCAGGCGCTGAGATTCAGGATCTTCGAACACCAGCGCACTGGCGCGTATGGAGAGGCTGATCTGTTGCGGATTCGGAAACGTGATAATGGGCTTGCCGCCCAGCAGCGGGTACTCCTCTTCCAAAAGCTCTACATCACTATCACGCACACCATTCCCCTTTCAAAATTTTGCGCGATAGTAGAGCTTTTAGGAATTAAGTGTCCAATACTTACAAGTGATATGCATATAACTACGACCGTCACTTCAGCGAACGATAGGATACTTTTCCAAAAGCATCAGCAACATATCCCGTGATCGAACGGATGGATAGGCGGACCTATTCCAATAACGGGGGCTTACCCGCGCTCAACGGCAAGGGTGAAACGCGAAGCCAAATGAAATGCCCCCTGGGAGAAGTCGCGTTTGGTAAAACGGCAGAACAGTGAATGTTTCTACGTCCATTGCCATGCCGCACGCGTAGCAGAAAAAGAAAAGGCCCTTCACCGGGAAGGGCCCTCACTGCATGGCGCCGGGCGTGGTTAGATACTAGCCATGCCCAGCACAAACGGTGCCTTCAAGATCAACTCGATATCGATCAGTCATTGTCCGGCTTGGCGGATCCGCCTTTGGGCTTATCAAACTCATACGTAATCCCCACCCAGGCCGCACGTGGTGCTGCCGGGGTACGGAATTGATCGTTATTGTTCCAACTGGCGATGTTGGTTGTGTAAGTGTTACCTGGGCCAGTGAATTCGTTTACGCCAAGCAAGCCAAAGGTCGCGTAGTTCTTGTCGAAAACATTGTTGACCTTGGCAAACAGTTTCCAGTTGCTGTTGACGCTGTAATGCGTATCGAAATTAACCACGGTATACCCAGGTATTTTTCCATTGGCATCCTGGTTGTTCTCGTCACCCCGCGCGTATTGACTGGATGCCGTCACAATGTTGCTGCCAACAGCCCAGTCAGGTGTGATTTGATAGCCGAGACGCATTTTAAAGGTGTGTTTTGGCACTCCTGGTATAAAGTTACCCTTGTTGACCTGGATGTTTCCCAACACATTGCTGCTATTCGACTGTGAGCTTTCAGAAAATGGCGTTTGGAAAGTCGCATCGATAAAACTGTAATTCGCCGCGAAGCTGAATTTCTCGACCTTGCCATTCAAGCCAAGCTCAACGCCTTGGCGCAGTGTTTTCCCAACGTTCTGGAAGTAACCGCTGCCGGAGGCATTGCTGGCAATAAAGGCAATGTCATTGCTGTTTTCAGTGCGGAACAGCCCGGCATTCCAGTTGAGATTGTCTCCCACCCGCCCGCGGACGCCGCCCTCCCACGTCCTGGAAACCACCTTCTGCAAGTCCGGGTCGCCGCCAAAGGCATTCGGTAACGCGCATGGATGCAAGGGATCGGCACAAGCAAGTTCGATTGGGGAAGGTGCACGCATCCCCTCGTTATAGCCCCCATAAAAGTTGAGCGACTTGTACGGATTGAAGTTCAATCCAACCGCTGGATTGAATCGACTATAACGGTGAGTTCCATTCAAATCTCCGGGGCAAAGATCCACTAGAGGATTCAAACATGGGTTGTTTGCATCCAAACTTGAACCAGATAAATCGACAAATGCAACGTTGTAACGGCCCGATAACGTCATGTGCAATTTGTCGTTAAACGAGAAGGTGTCCGTGCCATATAACCCGTAGTAGTCATTTCTGGCCTTGAGCCTGACCGACTGGGGAGCGGTAATCGGTAAGACGCTAACCGTTTGGGATCCAACCACATCCGCAACCTGAGTGTCGCTACTAAAACTCGTCCTGCCAAAATCAGCACTTGCGCCAGCGGTGAACTGATTCTGGTGGCCAGCCAAGTCGCCTAGCAATGTCATTTGCAGCGCTCCGCCGAAGCCGTCCGTGTCGGTGGTTGTCAACACATTACCGCCCTGTACCGGATCATAACCAGGCAGTGTGTTATCAGGCTGATAGTTATTGTTTACATTACTATTGAACCCGTTCGCACGGTTGTGCCGGTAATACACGTTTCCTGAAATCAGCTTGTCATCCGTGATGAAATGACTGCCGTTGAGGGTGATCATCTCCATCTGGTTGTTGATATGATCAGGCCAGGAATAGGCCATTTTCGGGTTACTCAGCATCTCGCTGGGCAAGCCTTGAATGCCCTTCATCTGGTTGTCTGCCAGCATAAGCGATAGATCGAGATTGTTCTTTTCATCTTGCCAGCCCACTTTGGTGAACAACTGCTTCACATCGCTTTCGGAATGATCACGCCAGCCGTCTTCGTGGAAGATATTGCCTGCAACAAAGTAATCGAACTGGTCCTTTTTTCCACCAGCCTCAAACTCGAACGCACGACGCCCCCAGGAACCGCCCGTAAGGGTTGCGGACAACCCAGGATTCTCAGCCCCGCTCTTGGTGTGGACTGAAAGTGCGCCACCCAAGGTATTCAGTCCGAAAAGCGGGTTGGAGCCCGGGATCAAGTTAATGTTGGCAATGGCATTGGCTGGGATGAGATCCCAGTTGACGATGTCCCCAAAGGGCTCATTGACACGAACACCATCAACGAAAACGGACAACCCTTGTGGCGTGCCCAGCAATGGAGACGCCGTAAAGCCACGATAAATCACGTCTGGCTGGTATGGGTTGCCTACCGTATCGTTGATTGTCACCGAGCCAAAGTTCTTGTCTAGCACTTCGGAAATATCCAGTGAGCGCTGTTCGCCTATGGTCTTGGCCGACGTCGCCTGAATGTTGGAAGGAACCTGGCTGATGGGCACACCGACACTGGGCAGCGGGGTCGTGCCGACCACTTCAACCGTAGAGGTTTCAAGAGACTCAGACTTGTTCTCGGCATAGGCCTGTGTGTAGAACGAGAAAACACCTGCTACTGCCAACGCCAATGGTTTCAATTTCAACTGCTTCATGAATCTTCCTTAATCTAGAGATGCCTACAACATGCCAATGGGGTTTAATGATTTTGGACTTTATCAAAATACTATTTGAATGGCACGGGAGTTTCTCCCGATCTTTGCAGCATGAATTCCATTTGTGAATTTCACCGGCTATAGTGCGTTAGCTAGTCCATTCTTAAGGAATTTCTTTTGAGTCTTAAACTTCGCCTTAACTTGATCATCACTGGTTTGTTGTTGCTCATCATGCTGGCTGGCGCAGTCTTGAACATTATTGATGCAAGGCAAAACGCGCGTGCTGAAATTGCATCCGCCGAGAAACTGGCTCTCTACCTGTTTGACACCCCCATTCTCAACGGCTCGAACGCCGTTCTGGGCAATTTGGGTAACCGACCATTTCAGCTGCAACGACTTAATCACATGCGCCACTTGCGAATCGAACTGCGGGATGTTTCAGGACGGGTTGTCGACAGCAATCAGGCTGGAATCGACATCAACCCGCATGGCAAGGCCCCTGACTGGTTTGGCAAACTGTTGAACGCCGTAACGCCACGATGGGAGTCTACGGTTAGGCAAATAAAATTCCATGATCAGATTTTGGGAGAATTGGTCATTACCCCTGACCCCAGCTACGAATATGCGGAAATCTGGAAACAAATATCAGACCTGCTGGTTCTGGCAAGCATATTCTTTGTTTCCGTCAGCCTGATGATCGCCTGGGCTGTGGGGCAGGCGCTGAAGCCGACAGAAAAGATACTGATCGCACTCACTGAGCTGGAACGGGGGAATCTGGAGGCGCGCTTGCCGTTGTTCGATCTTCCGGAGTTATCGCGGATTGGTGAAAAATTCAATCGCATGATAGAAACTCTGCAACAGAGCATCTCGCGCAACCATCGGCTCTCTCAGCAACTGATCTCGTTGCAGGAGGCCGAGCGAAAAAGCCTGGCCCGCGACCTGCATGACGAATTCGGACAATGTCTTACCGCAATCAATACAGACGCCACCGTAGTGCTTAAACACGCAGAAAAAAAATATCCGGAACTCCATGCAAGCGCATTAGCCATCTCCGAGATATCGCACCATCTCATCGGCCTTGTCAGTGGGTTGCTTCAGCAACTGCGCCCGGGAATTCTGGATGAGCTGGGCCTGGCGGCGGCACTTGATGATCTCGTTAATACCTGGAGATCCCGCAACAAAAACACATCGTGCACCATCGCCATTCGTTACAGTCCGAAAACGTTTGATGAAGTCACAGAAGTCACTGCTTATCGTTTAGTTCAGGAATGCCTGACCAATATCACACGGCACGCAGCAGCCAACTTGGTAGATATCCAGGTCCACCCTGAAACCAGAGCACTGAAATCGGGCTTGCTGATTGGCGTTCGTGACAATGGCAAGGGATTCGATGAGACAACCGTGGATGGACTGGGTTTGGCTGGTATGCGTGAGCGTGTCGAAGGACTGGGGGGCGAATTCATACTGAATACCCGAACGGGAAAAGGGACGGAAATTCGGGCGTGGATCCCAATGAAAGATTCAGCATGACACAGCACATCCATCCAACTCGCATCATGCTCGTAGATGATCACGCGGTCGTGCGTTCTGGGATACGGCGCCTGCTTGAGCAGGACGCCGAGTTCATCGTGGTCGCGGAGGCAGAGACCGGAGAGGACGCATATCTGCGCTTTGGCGAATACGCGCCCGACGTCACCGTCATGGATCTGAGCATGCCGGGCATGGGCGGTATGGAAGCCATCAGTAAAATTGTAGCGCGATACCCCAGAGCAAAATTACTGGTGCTCTCCATGCATGAGAATGCCGCATTTGCAAATCAGGCATTGAAGGCAGGGGCAAAGGGCTACCTTGCCAAAAACAGTCTCGCCAGCGACCTGGTCGACGCGCTAAAGGCCATCAATCGAGGTCAAATATACATCAGTGCCGATATCGCCAGAAAAATTGCACTCTTGGGTCTGAACAGAGACAGCCACCCGATAGAACAGTTATCTGCCAGAGAATTTGAGATTTTCAGGATGCTGGCTGAAGGATTGGATATTGATGAAATCGGCATCGCCCTCAAAATCAGCGGGAAGACCGTCGCAAACTACCAGAGCACAATCAAACAAAAACTCGACATTAATAGCCCTCTCGAAATGGTGAGACTCGCGATTCGCTTTGGCATCATCGATAGTGAATAGCACCCGGCGCGTTTGAGCACTCCAGCGTTGATCGTGCAGCGCATCGTACATATTCGGCGCGAAGCCCACACGTCGCGGGCGCACAAAAGAAAAGGCCCTTCACCAGGAAGGGCCCCGTTCCGGGTGATCTATCCGGGTGATCTATAAGTCACGCAGGATGGATGAAGTCATTTCTCTCATTGCGATTGGATCATCACCGATCACGAGGGATTCACTGATGACATCTCCCATCGTATTCCCGGCTATATGTGATTCCCCATCATTTCAAATGCGACGCTGGATACTTCATATGTCACCGTGACAAAAGCGATCGCCAGCATCAAAGCAACGACAGGCAGAATTCCTTGATGTTTTCCGGTCCGACCATGTATCTGATCAAACACGCTGACGATTCCATGAGCGGTTCCATAGAAGAGCATGCCCAACGTAGGTGCCGCGATGAAAGTGCCAACACTCAGAAAAACCAGGTTTCTCAGGTGAAAGAGGCTGAGAAACCCTGATGCATGCCAAATAATGAATATGCCAGATGTGAGAAAAGAATAAGTTGCAATCCAGCGGGTACTTTCTTTCAGCGTATTTGAATTCAATTTATATTCAGGCTCCCATATCGCCCTGATGTTTGCATCATTTACAGCACTGTTCAAAGATCGAGAGATCTGGGTTGTGCAAAAGGCCGCCATTTCCAATTACGACTTGGCGTCTTGGTGATGTTGTTTAACGGCGGCAAATAAAATACAAATGTCCTGCTCTGAAATCTCTGGAAACGCGTCATGTAACGCATGTAAAGCTGCCAGAGTGAAGCCGTGGCCGAACAGGTTCCGCTGATTTCCAATGTAGGGCGCAGTGATCTCACAGGCGCTATCGAAAATGATGCGCAGGTGAAATTTGGTACGCTGCTCCCGAATCACCGTCGTATCCAAAGAACGGTCCTTTCTTGCATTGACCTATGATGCTGTTATAAGCACAGGAATAATTCTGCGCTAAATCACAACGCTGATTTTTGCGCTCTGTGACGGTGCTGGTGCTTTTGGTGTTTGCATCGGATGAGGCACAGGTTGCTTAGGCTCAGGAGGCGTCTGACGATACATTTTTGCATCGTATATGGTTGCCCGAACGCTGAAACTTGCAGAGCTGACTGACATAGAACCCTCCTTGTTTACATCCGTAAAAAGGAATTCGGAATAAAAGATACTCCTGTCCTGTTATTTTGTAAAGTCAGCAACTCCTCCTAGCCGACCGACATCGGATTGTTTGTTGGCCACCCTGTCGCAATAGCCCAACGGCGCGACCTACAGCCCTCCCAGCCACCTGATCGACAACCTATTGGACAGTAAAAAGTCGCACGTCCTGCCAGGTTTTACATCGTTGGCAAGTGGCAACGGTGGCCATTGGATTTGTCATGTAATGTAACTTAAATTAACATTGCATTAACATATGATGGAAACTGATGATGGAAAATCGAACCGCTCGCCTCACACTGCTGATTGATCCGACAAAGAAGCAGGTCTTCGAAGAGATTTGCAGTCTGCAGGATCTGACCCCATCCCAGGTGGTGCGCCAAATGATCCGAGATTATGTTCAGCAATATGGAACGCCAGAGCAGCTTTCGCGCATGCCATTGAATGCAAAGGCGAGTGCGTAATGAGGTTGCCTACATATCTGCATCCCCTGAATGAAAGTGACTATCCAAAACTGATTAAGCTATGGGAATCCAGCCAATGGATTGAAGTCAGGCAGACAGATACTCCCGAGGCCTTGGCAAAATTTCTCTATAGAAATCCCACATGCAATTTTGCCGCCTATGCGGGCACGCGTTTGGTAGGTGCCGTGCTTGCTGGGCACGATGGCTGGAGAGGCTATCTCTACCATCTGGCGGTCAAACCTGACTACCGAGAGAGAGGCATTGGTGCGCTGCTGGTCAATGCGGCGGTAAGTGCCATCAAGCGTGAAGGCATCCCGAAAGTGCATTGCCTGGTGAAGCGTAACAATCTTATAGCCCAGCAGTTCTGGGAGGCTTGCGGGTTTGAGTTGCGAGATGAGTTATACGATTTTTCTGTGTGAAGTTGAGACACAGCAATCCCTCATCCGCATCGAATCAGACAGCCATTAAACATGGTCTGATTGCTATCTATATCCATTCTTGATTCCAGATTGAAATGTACAAGTCCATAAACGATCTGCCAGATGTGCCTTTCATATACGAAGAAAACACGACGCTGGCGATGCATTTTGATATGGGCTTCATACAGAGCGTCATGCGCAAGGACAATCCCGACCATCTGGTTCTGGGATACACCCGGGCCATGATGGGATTTCTGTTTTTCCAGCCGAAACCGGTGCGTATTGCGTTGATTGGCATGGGTGGTGGTTCACTTGCAAAATATTGCCTCAAGCATCTCCCTGACGCTCACTTCACAGCGATTGAAGTTAACGAAAAAGTCATCGCCCTAAGAAATAAGTTCAGGATACCGTCTGACAGCGATCAATTTAAAGTCCTGCACGCCAATGGCGCCGATTACGTCGCCAATCCCGGAGAGCAAGTGGATGTGTTATTAATTGACGGATTTAACGAACAGGGACACCCGGAATCGTTATGTAGTGAAAATTTCTACACCGACTGTTATGAAAAATTATGTGATGACGGCGTCGTGGCTGTGAATTTGCTGGCGAGCGATCCTGAGCATGGGACCTATATCTCTCGGCTGTGCAACAGCTTCGGAAACAAGGTTGTGGTAGTCGATGTCGAGAATACCACCAACAAAATTGCTTTCGCTTACAAAGGCAATCACTTCCCTATCCCCGAGGCAACGCTGATGGCGCGTATTGAACATCTCGGCACTGAGCATCCCATCCCATTACAGACCACAGGCCAAAAGATCCTGCGCTTCTCAAGAGGAAGCCTCTCCCATTGCGATCTTCATGATGAAGGCGTGGTTTCTAAAGTAGGGTTGATTTAATCAGAATGCAGAAAAATGTCGAATAAAGCGCCCTCCAAACGATTCGAGATGAAATCCTTCTGTGCCTGGGATGGTGAAACTCTGGTCGTGAATATCCTGGGAACGCCCAGTGCAAAAAAGGATGCTATTGGCAAACCCAAGGGCAAGCAACTCAAAGTGAGCGTCACGGCAGCTCCAGTGGCTGGCCGCGCCACTGATCATATGGTCAGATTCTTAGCCGAGGCGTTTGGTGTCACCGTGAAAGATATTGAGGTGGTGTTTGGCAGAATGAATGTCAATAAACAGCTGCGTATTAAATCCCCCAAGCATCTGCCACCAGTGATCAGCAAGCAGTTGTCTGAAGCGGATCATTAACAGAGAATTAGCCGAAGAAGCATCTAATTTCCAATCGGAATTAAGGTGTTTGCTGTATTGCCGTCACCTTGAGGATATGGGGAAATGACACATCGACAGCCTCTGACTGAGGTCAGCCATGAAAATCCGCCCTCTCTTATGGAAAACAGCAATATTTGTCATTGGCATAGGTATCGCCGCTTCATGCATGGCGGACATTTTCATGCTTACCGATGAGGACGGCGCTGTTTCGTTGAGCAACGTTCCGGTTGAACAGGGTTATGAACTCCTGTTAAAAGCGCCCGAAGAGAATTCAAGGCCATTGCCATCCAATTCTCCGATGCATATCACGGCGCCCTCGCCTGCTGGCAAGGCCATGCCATACAGGGCGCTCATCGACGAAACAGCAAAGACAAACAAGATCGAGGCCGCACTGCTTCACGCCGTGATCACTGCAGAATCCGGCTACAACCCCCGCGCGCTGTCCAGCAAGGGCGCATCCGGCCTGATGCAACTGATGCCGGAGACCGCCAGACGTTATGGCGTTGCCGACAGATACGACCCCATTGCGAATGTACAGGGCGGGGCAAGATACCTAAGCGATTTACTGAAACTGTTCGATGATGACATTCGTCTGACATTGGCGGCGTACAACGCTGGCGAGCACGCTGTCGCCCGGTATGGAAAAAAAATTCCGCCTTACGTTGAAACCACCAGGTATGTGGACACCGTCATGAAACTTTACGATCAATATCGAATCTCACTTCAGTAATCAATAAGAGGCTGTCTTCATGCCAAGTCTATGAAGATAGCTCGGGCGCATGCAGGCAAAGCACCATGGCAGGAGTAGGTTAAGACCAGGAACGCAGGAGTCGCATCACCTTCTGCGTTGGGCGCGATGGCGATACTTGCCCGAACTGAATCTCTATCTCAGGAACAATCGGGGGCTTGCTTAAAGGTGCTTCATTATGTTCAAGGCATTGATTGTTGAAGACAATACGATTTTCCGCCAATCCCTCAATGAGATTTTGAGCGTTCGGTTTCCTTCCATGTCCATTGCTGAAGCCGCAAATGGCAAGGATGCCATGACAAAAGTTGATGGTTTCATGCCGGATCTGATTTTCATGGACATCAAACTACCGGATGAGAATGGTCTCAGCCTCACGAAAATCATCAAGTCGGATCACGCCAACACCGTCGTCATTGTGATTACGGCCTACGATATTCCAGAGTATCGTCAAGCGGCCTATCAGTCCGGCGCCAGTTACTTCATCCCCAAAGGAACGTTGTCCGGAGATGAAGTCCTGGGGATCGTTGAAACAATCATGAATAGCCAGCACCATCACTAAGCCGCAATGCAAACGCGCTTCAACCTCAAACGCCGCCCCTTAGATCCACACCGCCTCTAGGCATATCCGGAATCCGGGATAAGCGCGCTCCCACGCCCGCATGGTGTCGGCACCCACCCGGCATATGGGGTATTTACCCCAACAAATTACCTACTCCACCCCACTGCGACATTCTGACGCACGCAATAGACTGCCCTTAATCAAAAAGAGTCCCTCGTCAGGATCTGATTCACACCATGCCGACGAGGCTTCGGTTTTCAGCAGTTATCGCAATGGGGGTTGCCATGAACAATCCGTTGACATCGTGCAGCCAGGCCGCCAAGTGCCTTCCAGCAACAACGATATTCCTGTTACTTTTCTTTGTTTCACCGGCAATGGGCGGATCATTCGGAGTGCAGTGCCCGACCGCAACCGCAGCCCATCCGACCGGAGACGGCATCAAGTGCCAACAGATCTCCGGGGGTGACGGTTTTGCCACGATGGCTGATGGCAATCAGACGTATCTGTTTTCCTTTGGCCCACTTTCGGGGCTGGCGGACATCGTCCAGGGAAAACCCGGAACGCAGACGGCTGCGACCTTCAATCAGGACAACACCCCGCTCACCTCGGCCATGACCGCAAATTTCCTGAGCGGCGCCCCCTACCCCGGGTATAGCTTTAACGGCGCGATCGGTCTGGTCCCGGACCCTGAATCCACGCCCACGCCAAACCAACTGGACGGACACGTCGATCCGGGCCTGATCATGGATATCGGCGTCCTGAACGGCAGCATACCGGCGCCGCTGATGGCTATCGACGAGGACGACGAGTTCTTCCTCACACTGACGAACGTGGGCATGATCATGCGACCGGACCTGTTCGAGCAGCATACGGTTCACTTCCACGGTTACCCGAATGCGTCGGCCTTCTATGACGGCGTGCCCGACGCCTCGGCTGCCATCAACATCGGCGGCAGCTTCACCTACTACTATCTGGCTCCGGATGCGGGGACCTATTTCTGGCACTGCCACATCACGCCGCCTGAGCACCTGCAAATGGGGATGGTGGGACAGCTTTACGTGCGCCCAAGGCAGAACCATGTGAATGGCGACTTGTATAGCGCCCTCAGCGCTTATGAAACTGCGCCCAATGGTGAAGTAACAGGATCATCTGCTTATTACGAACGTCTGCGCAAGCATTGCACCGACGACATCCTTTGCTCCAACCCGCTACCAGCCGTAAACACGGGCGCAGCGAATGACAGCACGAAGAAATACGCCTACAACGATGGCGACGGTTCGACTGCCTACGATGTCGAATACCCGATCCAGATGCATGGATTCGACCCGAACTTCCACTTTGTAGGCATGACCTTCAACCCGGAATCCTTCGTCTCATTGAAGGACAAGTATTTCCTGTTGAACGGGCGTAGCTACCCGGACACGATCAATCCCAACCCGTTGAGCACACAGGCCTCTGATGGCCTGCCACGTTTTTCCCAGCCACTACCGAGCGTCATCAACATTCCGGCAGGCAAGAAGGCGCTGCTTCGCATTTCCGACCTTAACGTAACCGAGTTTCACACGCTGGCCTCGCTCGGCATCCCGATGCATGTCGTCGGCGTCAATGCCAAGCTGCTGCGCGACCAGGACGGGAACAACATGGACTACTTCACGAACTCCATCACCCTGGGCGGCGGCGAATCGATCGATGTCATTCTCGACGCCTGCAAAGTCCGTGCAGCGGATGGCAGCTGCACCACCCCTTACGCTGTGGGCGATACCTACTACCTGTATACGCCACAACTAGACCACCTATCAAACGACGCCGAGAACTTTGGCGGAATGATGACCGAGGTCAACATCGCCAGCAATTAGGAGAACCGTCATGCGTCACTCTACAAACAAGACCTGGATCGCAAAGTTTTCCTTGCTAGCTGCGCTGGCCGTTGTTCACATCCTGGCATCACCCGTTCAGGCCGCGGCGCCAGGCATCACCGGACCAACATTCGATCTGACGGCTACGCCAGGATTCATCACCCAGCCCGACGGTGCATCCGTTTATTCCTGGGGCTATGGGTGCAATACCGCACCCGGCGGATTTTCACCCGCTTCCATCGCCGGCGCCAACTGTCCAACGATGCAACTGCCTGGGCCCACACTGATAGTCACAGAAGGTGACACCGTATCCGTCACCCTGCATAACAATCTGCCCGTCACGGCGGGCAATACCTCCATCCTGTTTCCAGGGTTCCAGGTTTGCTCAGCCACACTGAACCAGGATGGGACTTGCACGGGGGCTGCTACAGGGGCGCCCGGCTTGCTGACCAGCGAGGCCGTTAACGGTTCGACCGTCACCTATAGTTTCGTTGCAAGCGCGCCCGGAACCCACGCCTATTACAGTGGCACACAGGCCGACCTGCAGATCGAGATGGGCCTTTATGGCGCGATCATCGTGCTGCCAAAATCAATCCCGGGCAACTGCATGGGCACCCTGAACGACCAGGCAAAGTCAGCCAACAGCGAATCCGACTTCCGGCTTGCACCGGCTGCATTCAATCACACGTCGGCCTGCTACGACCGAGAGTACTTGTTCCAGTTTTCGGAGATCGACCCCACGATACATCAGCAAGTGGAAGAGCAAGTTCTGGCTGATCAAGCCAAGGCACAAAATCTGCAGTGCACACAACCCACTGGCTGCCTGGTCGTCAAGACCGAGCCCTACGTGCCAGCGTATTTCATGGTCAACGGTCGTTCGATGCCTGACCTGATGGATTCCAACTACGCCGTTCACTACCCGCATCAACCCTACAACGGCAACCCCCATATGCACCCGGGTGAAATGACCTTGCTACGCATCGTCGGTACCGGGCGCTGGCAGCATCCTTTCCATGAACACGGCAATCACGTGCGCGTACTGGCAAGGGACGGCAACCTGTTGCTGACAGCCAATGCCGATCCAACCAAGCAAAAGCTCGCCGGCCCACTGCTGTTCACGACGACCACCACACCGGGCCAGACGATAGACGGCATTTTCCAATGGACCGGAAAAGGCCTGAACTGGGATGTCTACGGGCATGGCTATGCCGGTGACCAGAGCTTTTGCACCCCGGATGCCAACGGTTACTACACGCTCAAGAGTGATGGCACTTCGGCAGCCGCCGAACCCAACTACTACGAGTGGTGCGGCGACCACAACAAGGCGCTTGAGTCCAAGCCTTTCGGACAAGTGGGCAGTGGCGGGCCGGTCACGCTGCCGGACGCCAACATCCTGACCAACGGTGCCTGGTATGGCGGCAGCCCCTATCTGGGGCCGGAAGCAACAGCAAGAGCCGTCGGCAACACGCCGATTCCGCCCTCCGGAACGGTAGGCAACAGTCCTTCCGGAGAAGCCGGATTTGCCTACATGTGGCACTCGCATAACGAGCGAGAGATCACCACGAACAACGCCTTTCCGGGCGGAATGATGATGATGATGCTTGTTGATCCACGCGCTTTCGTCATCGACGAAGCGAAATAGAGCACTTGGAGAATATCATGAGAGCCAATACGTTCAAGACGCGCCTGTTCAAGTCGGGACTCGCAGCCTCCTTTCTCCTGCTGACATGCGGCGTTTCGCTCGCAGATACGGTCAACCTAACCGCGGCACCCACCCAGGCGGTATTGCCGGACGGGCAAACGGTGCCGATGTGGGGATACAGTTGCGGCGCCAATGTCGATGGCAGCAAGGCTGCCTGCGCAGCCCTGAACCCGAACGCCGCAGGCAACTGGTCACCCGTCGTGATCACGGTGCCCTCCGGGACCAGCCTGACCATCAGCCTGACCAACAATCTCCAGTTCAGCACCAACCCACCTACCAACACGAAATTCAACAGCGCCCCGACCTCTATCGTCATCGTCGGCCAACTGGGGGGTGGTCTCGGCGCCGCCCCGAAACGCATGCCTAGCCCACCGCACGCGCCGCAAGGAACCACTTGGCCTGGCACACTGGGCGGGACGGACACCAGCGGCAGCATAGCCATGGTCTCCGTCGCATCAGGTGGCAGCGGCTACGCCATCAATGACCCGGTGCTGTTTACCGGCGGCGGCGGAACAGGTGCTACCGGTGCCGTGGCATCGGTAGACGGCGCTGGTGCAGTGACTGGCATCACCGTGATCAGCGGTGGATCAGGCTATTCCACGGCGCCTGTTGCAACGATATCCAGCAGTACAGGCACTGGTGCTTCAGTCACTGCCGCCCTTGGCGATCCGCTTTCTGCCGGCACGCCAACATTCCGCCCACCGGCTCAAGCCGATCGCGTGCGGTCGTTCGCGACTGAAGTCGCTGCCGGGAATACGATGCCCCTCACTTGGGACAACCTCCGCCCCGGCACCTACCTGATCGAATCAGGCTCACAGCCATCGATCCAGGGACCCATGGGGCTGTTCGGTGTACTCGTGGTGACGGAGACTGCCAATACCGCTTACGGACAGTCATACGACAAAGATCTGCCATTGCTGTTAAGCGAAATCGACCCGCTGCAAAACGCTGCGGTCGATACGGCCGTGAGAACCTCCGGCTTCAGCGATGCGCTGGTGTGGAATGGCCAGACTGGCCAGTGCGGCAACCCGGCCGTACATACCTGCTACCCGCCAGCCGTCAACTACGACCCACGCTACTACCTGATCAACGGCGTGTCGTTCGACCGTACGAATCCAGATGCCTCGACGATGTCGATTTTCAAGCTCCCGTCGACTGGCGGCCCGCTTTCAGCGACTTCCGGCAACCTGCTGCTCCGCTTCGTCAATGCGGGTCTGCGCATGCACGTGCCGTCCGTGGTCAATACCAGGATGACGTTATTGGCCGAGGACGGCAACAAACTGCCCGGCATACCCAAGGTACAGAGCGAGATTTTCCTGGCCGCCGGCAAGACCTATGACGCGACCATCCAGGCGACGACGCCTGGTGGAATCTACGGGGCAGCCATTTACCCCGTGTTCGACCGGGCGCTTGGCCTGTCCACCAACAACCAGCGTGACGGCGGCATGTTGGCCTACATTGCAACCGGCATTGCTGACGGGACGACGAATATATTCCAGGCTGCCACGGGCGCCTCGGTCACCACAACATTGAGCGCAAGCGACAAGACCTACTACTGCTCGGCCGGCACCACACTGGCCATCACCGATCCGGCCAAGGGGCTGCTCGGCGGCAGCACCGGTGGCAATGGCGTGGCATTGGGCGCTGCGACGGGTGACCTTGCAGCCACGACGGCAACCTTCACAGTGAATCCAAACGGGACCTTCACGTACATCCCCACGCCCGGCACAACATGCGGCGGTACCTTTACATTCAAGGTCAACGGCACACTGGATAAAACGGCCACCATTTATCAGTGCGACGCAATCAGCGCCACGGCAACAGGATGTACGGTGGCCGCTGGTCCGGTGGCCACCAACGTGGCGTTTACAAGCAACATTGCGACGCGCTATGCCAGCACGCCGCCCGGCGTGCTCGGCAGCAATGTGTCCAACACTGGCGGCCTGACCCTGACGGCGGCAGTCGATACGACCGTTACCCCTGCTGGCGGCTCAGTAACGGTCAATGCTGACGGTTCATTCGTTGCCACGAAGGTGGCTGGCACGGCATGTCCAGATTGGGCATCGGCACCTGCCGACGCAAGTTGCGTCACCTTTGGCTACCAGGCCAAGAACAGTCAGGGAAGCGCGAGCACGGCCAGTGCGGCGGTGATCTTCCTCCCTGCGTCCAATCTGGCTGTCGTCCTCAAGGACGCAAAGACCGGCGTTGCCATCAACGACTACCGCTGGATCATCGAGGAAGACCGCACGTTCTGGATCGACCCCAAGTGCCAAGTCAATACCGGCACCGCCTCAAGGCCGGCCGGATGCCCTGCATTGCCCGTTGAAAGTCTGGGCTACAACTTCCACACGGCCAACATGCCGGTGGTGGCGCAGGGCTGCGTGGGCACAGCCTCCTGCGAATCAGGACAGATCGTCACCGACCCGGCGACAGGACAGCATGTTCCAGGCATATGCGACGTGGGCAACGGCGTTTGCCGACCAGATACAAGTGGCCAGAAATCGCCGGTATTGCCAAGGGCTGTCCACCTCGATCAGAACAAGCGCTACTTCATCTCGGTGCTGCCTGGTGACGCCATCAATCCCACCGTCGGCGGCGCTGGCGGGCCAGATGCCAACGGCAAGCCTTTCAGCATCGCCGACGCCTGCGGCCCGTATACCGGCCCGACCGGTCCATGGGAACCTGCAGGCTCTGCCGCGCTATGTGGCCACGAAATGGGGGGTGCGCAGATTGCTGCCGGGCAGTCCTCGGTAAACATCGCCCTGCAACAGACGCCACTGCCCACCGCAAAGATTTCCGTGTTCGTGTTCCAGGATGACAACCCGCTTAATGGTGAGAACGACGCTGGCGGCGGCGTGGATGTCATCGCACCGAACGAGCCCGGCCTTGCCGGCTTCGAAATCAAACTGTTTGACCAGGCAGGCGGACTGGGTGACTTCACCGGGCAGATCACCTATGACATGTTCAACATGCCGGTATCCAATTCCCTGGCCGGAACCAAAGACCCGATCAACGGCCAGGACGCATGCCCGATCAGCAAAAACCCGAACAGCCTCGTCGGCATGATCCCCACCTGTCCGAAGTTTGAGGCTGACGGCACAACGCCATCGCCGCTTGCGGGCCAGGCCGTCATTGCCAACCTCTACCCCGGTCTGTACGAAATCGTGGCAACACCGGGACACGACCGCATCGCACGCGGCGAAGAATGGCTACAGACCAATACCCTGGACGGCGGCAAGGCACATGAAGCGTTCATCAAGCCCAACGAGCCAGGCTACTTCCAGGAGTTCGGCCCAGGCGGATTCCACGTCGCGATCGGCTTTGCCAACCCCAAGATCATCAATGACCGCAAGGCTGGCTACTGTGCCTCAGGCTTGAACACCTCGACATGCAACAACACCCTGAACGTGCAAGTCACCAACAACCACATGAGCCGCACGCCCGATCAGCGTACCTATAGCAGCGAAACCTACGACCACTACAGCTTTACCAATTGCTACGTCTCGGTTGGCCCCGCCGACGCAGAGGACTTCGCGTTCCAGAAATGCGATGCCGACGGCAAGGTCACCTTCACCAACATGCCGGCCGGGGTCTTCAAGATTACCGTGTTTGACCAGTGGAACGACATCATGCTCGACGGCCTGGTAGGCACGGTCACGGTGGACCCTGGCACCAGCACCAGCGGCGCCACGACCAACAAGATATTCCCGGTGACGCAGTGGCGCACCAACCTGTTCACGCGCACCTTCATCGACAGCAATGGCGACGGCGTTTCGACGCGCGACAGCAAGGGCAACGATACCGAGCCGGGGCTCGCACTGGTCAACACCAACATCCGCTACCGCGATGGCAGCTATGGGTTCTATAACAACACCGACCTGAACGGTTATGCCGGCTTTAACGAAGTCTTTCCGTTCATGAACTGGCTGGTCGTGGAGACCTCGTCCACGCGCTACAAACCAACCGGCATACACACCGTATACGACGCTGGCGGACCGGTCGACTGCTCGAATCAGGCCAATGCACTCAACATGCCTTGCACCACGATTGCAGCCAACCTGGCCAACACGCTTGAGCGCATCCCCTTGCCGAGCGACCTTCATGTGCCTGGCGGGGTCTACTGTAAAAACGCCGACTGCGCGACCGAAAATCTTGCCACCCTGCCTGCCGGCGGCGGCACCGGCGGCTCCAGCGGCACCGTCTTCCCGCCGCAGCCTTGGGGCAACACGCAAGCCTGGCAAGGTCTGCTCGGCCAGAACAGCTTCATGGAATTCGGCGTCAAGCCCTTCAACCCGGGCGAGAACGGCGGCATTCACGGCAACGTGATCTATGCCTCTACCCGTCCCTTTGACGATCCGTCGCTGTCACTGCAGTTGCAGTGGGAGCCAGGTGTTCCACGCGTCAAGGTCAACCTGTACAGCAAGACCACAGACGATTCCGGCAACGAAAAGCTAACGCTGGTAGACACCACGACGACGGCAAGCTTCGACGACTGGGCACAAGGGTTCCGTCGTGATGCCAACGGAAATCTGGTGCAGGCCGCCGACGGCGGCAATGTCCCCAACATGAACTGTCCGGGGCAGGATGCCAGCAGCCCGTTCTTCGCGACGCTGAAAAACAGCAAGCAGTGGCTGGATGAAAATTCCCCCAAGCTGCCGCTCGCCTACAACGCACAGTTCAAGTGCTACGACGGCTGGTCGCAACTCAACCAGATCCAACCTGCGCCGTACGACGGCATGTACAAGTTCCCAAGCGTTACGACGGTCGACTCGGCCACCGGCAAGCCGGCTGGCACCAACTGTACCGGCTGCGTGCTCAACACGGCCGCCTCGCCCGGCGACTGGGATTACAACAAACCGATGCTGCCTCCTGGCAAGTACGTCGTCGAGGTCATCGTCCCGCCAGGGTATGAACTGGTCAAGGAAGAAGACAAGAACATCCTGCTCGGAGACGTCATGATCGCGCCGGTGACGCAACAGTTCGCTGCCTTGGGTAGTGTATTCATCATGCCCGACCAGGCATCGGTGAATGGCGCCTACAACACCAACAACCCGGGCGGGCTGAACAAGACCAACAACCTGGGGTCGTTGGCCTCGCCGCGTCACGAAGCGGACACCGGCAGCGTCGAATCCTACTGGCCTTGCGTCGGCGCCGAACGCATCGTCCCCGACCTGAACAGCCTGTTCCCGCAAGCGGGACAAGCGGCACCGTTCGCCGGTGCCAAGCGTAGACTCTGTGACCGCAAGGAAGTGGCACTGGAAGACCAGGCCGCGGTGCTCGCCAAGTTCTACATCTTCAGTGCGACCCATATCGCCGGCCACTTCACCGGCACGATCACCAACGACTTCGCGTCGGAGTTCGACCCGTTCTCGCCACAATTCGGCGAAAAGTTCGGCCCGCCCAACCTGCCTGTGGGTTTGCGTGACTTCAATGGTAACGAAGTGGCCCGCGTCTACGCCGACCAGTGGGGCATCTACAACGGCCTGTACTTCTCGACCTGGAGCGTCAATCCGCCCAACCCGACCGGCTACGCGCCGCAAATGTCCATCGCTTGCATGAACGATCCGGGCCCGATCCCTGACCCAGCCAATCCCGGGAAGATGATGACCGACCCGTCATACAACCCGGCCTACAGCAACTTCTGCTACGAAACGCCGTTCATGCCTGGCTTCACCGCCTACATGGACACGCCGGTGATCCCGACCATGGCCTTTGCGGATAACTACAACCTGCCTGATACCGAATATCCTGATGGGACACCCGTGATCAAAACGGTCATGGGGGATGGCGTCGGGCCGTGGGTGGCTGCGGCTGCAGGCTCCAGCGTCGTCACTTCCATCACGGTGGGCAATGCAGGTTCGGGCTACAGCAGCGTGCCGACAATCAATATCAGTGGCGGCGGTGGCACGGGTGCACAAGCTCTGGCCATACTCACCCCTAGCGCAATCTCAGGCGTGACACTCACCAACGGCGGCGCTGGCTACGTGCAAGTACCAGTGCTGACCTTTACGGGCGGTGCTGGCAGCGGCGCAACAGCGACCGCCTTCATGGGGGTTGGCACCGTCTCGGTGACCAGCGCAGCAGGCTCTTACACCAACATCGCCACGCCTACGGTCACCTTCTCCGCACCAACGGACTGCACCATCAATGGTACGACCTGCGTACAGGCCAAAGGCACAGCGACCATGTCTAATTTTGGTGGGCGCCGCGTCACGGGCATTAACTTTATCACCCGTGGTAGTGGCTATACCTCGCCACCTACCGTCACATTCAGCACCGGTCCGGCAACGGCGACGGCCTTGCTCAGTGTTCGCGCTTTGCAGGTGCTCAGCGGCGGCTCGGGTTATGTGCAACCTACGGTTAGCTTCTCCGGCGGTGGCGGCAATGGCGCGACGGCAACGGTCTCAGTCAGCAACGCCTCGGTCGCCTCGGTCGTGGTGCTGACAGGCGGTTCCGGATACACCGCAGTACCCACGATAGGCTTCTCAGGCGGTGGCGGCACTGGCGCGACGGCGACAGCGGCAACGGCCCCATCCGGTACACTCACGATTACCGCGCTTGGCGCCAAGGTCGTTCAGAATCCAAACTTTACCGGCCCGAATGCGACCTCTGCACCCTATAACCAAAAGACGATCACCAGACATTACGATTTCGGCGGCACCACGGGGACCGTGGCACTGGTTGGTAGTGATGGCGTGGCCCATCCGCTCACCAACGTCACCTGGAGCAACGATACGATCACGGGCACGGTGCCGAACGGGTTGCCTGCTTGCACGGTGCAGCAACGCAACCAGCCAGCTTCCAAGTGCGGCCAGTTGGTGATCACACGCGGCGACAATGGAAAACAATCCATCGATGCGATTACGGTCACGGTTGGCGGCAGCTCACCCTGGTTCGTCACTGAGCAAAGTGTGACTGCGCCTGGCGGCAAGTCCGTGAAGGACTATACCGCCAACTTCGGCCGCTTCGGCTTCAGCCCGATTCAGACCGCACTCGACAGTGCCGAGCCAGGAGACCTGATTATCGTCAGCCCAGGCACCTACCGCGAAAACCTGATCATGTGGAAACCAGTACGCTTGCAAGGTGTGGGCGCAAGTTCCGTCACCATCAATGCGGACGCACACCCCGCAGGCAAGATGGACCAATGGCGTCGGCAGGTAGATTGCGTCTTCGGCCTGACGCTGAACGGCGTACCCAATCTGGGCAACAGCTCGGCAGTGTTTGACCCGAACGGCCAGTACTCCTGCCCGACGCCCATGCACATGCGCGTGGACCGTATCCCCTTTGAGGCGATCACCGGATGGAATGCCTCAGGCAACGGCAACCTCGCCCAAGTGCTGCAGGAACCAACCCTGATGGGCGCCTATGAAGGCGCAGGCATCACCGTACTCGGCCGCGGCATTCGCATCCCGCAAGGCAGCACCGATTTCTGGGGCGCTGATCCGACCGCCGCCGGTGCATTCCCTGCCGGAAGCATCTGGCTAGGCAGTGGCACGAATGACTGCCGGGCAGACAGCACCCTGACCAACGGCCTGGACTACGGCACCAGTAACTTCTACTGCAACCCGTCGCGCATCGACGGCGTGTCTGTGCTCAACAGTTCGCAGGGCGGCGGCGGCATGTTCGTCCATGGATGGGGGCACAACCTTGAAATCGCAAACACGCACATCTCGGGCAACCACGGCACGCTCGCCGGTGGGATCAACCTCGGCAACGGTGAAACGCCTCCGGTCTTCATCAACGATGGCACCACCTGCGGCGCTGGGGCAACCGGCACCGCTTGCCCACCGATCAATGGCACGGCCTTGGGCGCAGCGATTCCGTTCGGGTTCAACACCAATGTGCGCATCCACCACAACATGATCTACAACAACGCCTCGATCGGCGATGCGCTGTTCACGGGCACACCAGCCGGTGCCGGCGGGATCACCGTAAGTGCGGGTGGCGACGATTACCAGATCGACCACAACTGGATCGCCGGCAATCTCTCCACCGGTGACGGCGGCGGCCTGCAGACCCTGGGGGTGAACTTCAATGGCAGGATCAACAACAACTATATCCTGTTCAACCAGAGCACCAACCCGACCCTGCCAACCAACGGCGGTGGGATTGTCATCCAGGGCGCTAACGAACCCCGCACGTTCCAGGGCACCGAGTGCGGCGGAGCGACCGACCACGACTGCCCGCCCGGGCTCGGGGACGGCACGGGTGCCGGACTGGTGATCGACGCCAATCTGATTCTTGGCAACAGTGCCGAGAGTGGGAGCGGTGGCGGACTGCGCCTGCAGCAAGTGAACGGTAGCGAGATGATTGCGTTCCCGACCGATAACAGGCAGTGGTACGGCGTGACCGTCACCAACAACATCATCGCAAACAACGTCGCGGGCTGGGATGGTGGCGGCGTGTCGATCGAGGACGCGTTGAAGGTGAACTTCATCAACAACACGGTGGTGTCAAACGACTCCACGGCCACGGCCGGCTCGCTCTTCAAGACGCTGGGCGCGATCAATTCCTCGTCAACGCCACCGGGCTGCACACCGACCACTGATCCAAACGCGCCACAGAATCCGAACTGTCTCGGCACGGACGCGCCGCATGGTCCACAACCAGCAGGTTTGGTAGTGTCGGCAAATACGATCAACCTGCGCGATGCAATCGCCGGGTTGGCGAACCAGAACGTGAGTTGCCCGACGACGACTGCAACGGTAAACATTGCCAGCATCAGCCGTACCAGTGGTGTCGTCACGGTAAACACAGCCAGCACGGTCACGCTGAGTGTCGGCGACAGCGTCACTATTGCGAACACTGGCAGCCCCACACTCAATGGCACAAAAACGGTAACGAGCGTTTTGAGCAACACCCGCTTCACGTATAGCCAAGGAACCGGCAACACTACGGCGATCAACAACCGTGGCAGCGTGACTTTCGGCACCGCCAACCCCTATCCAGTGGCCAGCGGGGTCAATGCAACCTGCAAGTCGGTGTCCTTGCCGATCATGGCCAACAACATCATCTGGCAGAACCGTTCGTTCAGTGTCGATGTGGTCGACAAGAACGGAAATGTGGTCACGGGGACAGAATCACCCACCGGAACCGGCCTGCAATCGCAGCAAAACCTGGTGGCACTGGCACCGCAGCTGAACCAGGCTGCGACAGGTGGGTGCGCACCGGGGGCCAGCTACTGGGACTTTGGGTTGCGTACAGATGACGTTGGCAGCACGATACCGAGTGGTACCAAATTGACGCTGAACAACTCCATCTACACCAACGATCCGCGGAATGTGAATGTAGTGTCCAGCATTTCTGCGAACAACATCGTGGGTGGAAGCTCGCCGGTGATAGCACAGTTCTGCAACGGTGCCAGGACAGCCCCCGAGAGCTGTGATCAGCTTGCCGTTGGACTTGGCCAGTCGTGCCACGGCTTCAATGTGCCTGCGGGGGCATCGGAAACCACAGGTCTCGCCCAAGTGTTCGTGTTCAACGGCATCAAACCAACCGCCACCGTGGATGAAGGCCATAACTGGCTGAACCTGGTGTACGGCCCGCTGACGTTGAACAGGGCTGTCGTATCGGATCCAGCCAATCGTGATGCGGCCGAACAGATGATTGCCTCTGCGGACACCGGCACCCGGAACGGCGCATATTCGATCCCCTCCACATCACCGGCGGTGAATGCGGGTAACCCGAACGGTGCTCCAGCCACTGATTTCTTCGGAAACACCAGAGCTGGGGTGCCGGATATCGGTGCGGTCGAATTTATGCCAGCCGCGATCGCGAACGTTACGGGGGGGCCACTGACGTTCAATAATGTCGCCGTCGGCGCGACCAGTTCCAACCAGACGTTAACCCTGCAGAACGTTGGCGGTGCCCCCCTAACCGGCATTGCAGTCACGGTAACGCCACCTTTCTCAAGAACGGGTGGTACCTGTGGTGCATCACTGGCCGGCAACAGCTCCTGCACCATCACAATCGCATTTACGCCATCGGCAACGGGGTCAGCTTCGGGCACGGTGAGCATCACCGGTAATGTGTCGGTGACGGGCTCACCAGTCGCACTCAGTGGCACGGGGGTCGTTGCGGTGACAACAGCCGCGCTGGCACCGGCAACGTGGACCGTCAGCCAAACACGCAACTGTCCCGGAACCGGTCTGGGGGCCATTGCTTGCGCACTGGATCCGATCCAGACGTTCACGCTGACCAACTCCGGGAATGTGGCTTTGACTGGCATCACCACCGGCACGCTGTCGGCAACGCCTGCATCAAACACCGCTGACTATGCGGTTCTCGGGCTATTGGGAGGGCTGGGGTCCACGTGCGGCACGTCCGTGACCTCCCTGGCTGCAGGCGCAAGCTGTACCGTGAGAGTGCAGTTCAAACCGCTGACAGCCCAGCCAACCGGGGCCAAGCCGGCGACGCTAACCGTAACTGCGGGCGCAGCCGGACCGAAAACAGCGGCACTGAATGGAACGGCAAACTGATGACGGCAAGATCTGCCGATACCCACCTCCATGGCGAGTGATGACGACACGGAGGTGGTGTTGCGGGAAGCAAGGAGCGCGAAACCAATGGTGATCGGCAAGACATGGATAGGAAAAGCAACGCGGCATGCAGCGCTGGCACTTGCGATTGCGCCAGCCTTCCCGGCACCGGCCGCCACTGAGGGTCTGGAGACCGCGTCTGTAGTTGCGTTGCATGCGTCACGGCATCCCGTCAGGCAGGCCGGCATCGATGACCGCATCAACACGCTGTCGCAAGCGCTCAACCTCGACGCTGCACAGCAGGCAGGGGTAAAGAAACTGCTGGAAGATCAGCGCGAACAGGTCATGAAAGTCTGGAGTGACGCTGCAGTACCCGCAGCATTTCGCATCAGTGCAACGCAGGCGATCAGCGTCAGGACATCGGACCAGATCAGGGCGCTGCTGAACGAGGAACAGAAGAGTAAATACAATCAACCCAGGCAGCCGCATGCGCCGACAGCTTCCAGTCAGCGCAGCGTTGAAGCATGGATGGATACAGGCAAGGACAACGCATTGGAATCCAGGCAAACCCAGTAACGGATGGCTGATCGCAAATTTCCGGTCTGCAGCATTGGAGAATGAAGGAGCAAGGCAACCATGTTGACACGCGCATTACCAGCCGACAAATCGCTGAGGGGGGCCATGCGCCGCGCGTTTGCTGCACTCATCGGCGGCTGCATGGTCGTGATCCCAGTTGTGGCACTGGCGAATAATGAGAGGTCGGAACCCCTGCAGATCCCCGGTTCAGCCGACGCGCCAGTCACGACCACCCTACCCGCCGGCGATGGAAAAGCGCACGTTTCCCCTTACGCGAAAGCGAGCAGGCAGCACGCGGAAGACCCCAGGGCCGAACACACCCCATCGATGGTCATCATTGTCGGTGGGCATGGATCGGCAAAGCGGAACCAGCAACATTGATCACGACACAAAACAAGGTGAAACCATGATCCATCCATCAGCATCAGGCGGCCAGACGACCGTACTCACGGTGCTCATCGCAGGCTGCATGGCTTGCGCGCCCACCCTCCTGATGGCGGGACAAGACCTGCCGCACAAGCACTCCCCCTACCGTCCGGTAAAACTCACCGAACATGCTGTCGAATACTACAAGGCTGCCTGGGGCGTGGACGACCTGAAGGTAAGCCAGACGGCGTCGGGCAACCTGATCCGCTTCAGCTACCGGGTGGTTGAGCCAAAACTAGCGAAAACGCTGGGAGAAAACCAGGCGACGCCGCACCTTTATGGCCTGCGTACCCGCGCGATGCTGGACATTCCCGTCATGGACAAGGTCGGTCAGTTACGGCAAACCAATACGGTCGAAGTCGGCAAGGAATATTGGATGGTGTTTTCCAACAAGGGCAACATCGTCAAATCCGGAGACCGCGTCAACGTGATGATAGGTGCTTTCCACGCCGACGGGCTGATGGTCGAATAATCGCAGCACACCAACTGAGGATGGCAATCATGAAACGATATCTCCACATTGCTTATAGCCTGACGGCACTCGCCGTCCTATCCACCCCGGCCGCGTACGGTGCTCAGCCAGCCAATCTGAGTGCGGCGCAGATTGTTGAACAGAATGTGGCCGCACGAGGCGGGCTGAATGCATGGCGCAAGGTGTACAGCATGTCCATGTCCGGTGAACTGGATGCCGGCGGAAAACAGGACACCAAGCTGCCATTCGTCATGACCATGAAGCGCCCGAACATGAGCCGGTTGGAGGTCCGTTTTCAGGACCAGCCGGCAGTACAGGTCTACGACGGCTCGCAGGGATGGAAAATACGCCCCTTCCTGGGGCTAGACGAGGTGGAGTCTTTCACCCCTGCTGAATTGAAGGCCGCTTCCGCATGGCAGCAACTGGATGGCCCGCTGATGGACTATGCCAAAAAGGGTACACAGGTTGATTTGGCGGGGATGGAAACGGTCGAGGGCAATAGCACTTATAAACTGAAACTGACGCTGAAGAATGGCGAGCAGCGCAACCTGTGGGTGGATGCGAAGAGCTTTCTTGAAGTGAAAATAGACGGCGAGCCACGCAAACTGGACAACAAAGTGCATCAGGTGTCCATTTTCTACCGCGACTTTAAGAAGGTAAATGGACTCACCGTGCCTTACGTCAACGAGACCGTGGTGGATGGCGTCAGGCAGACGCACAAGATGACCATCCAGACCGTGACGATCAACCCGGCGCTGGACGATGCCTTGTTTTCAAAGCCGGAACTGATCAAATCGGCAAGCCGTTAGGCAGGATCACAACGATGCTGCGGGGCAGGGTATTAATGCTGATGGCATGCCTGGCGATTCCCGCTTTTTCCGGTGCTGGCACCCTGCCTGCAGCGGTGCTTGATGCGGCCGAAATCGCCGATAAAAACATTGCTGCGCGAGGCGGGCAGGATGCATGGAAAAAAATCCAGTCCATCGCGTGGGTCGGGCATATCGATAGCACACATGCGCCTCAGCCTAGCATGCCGTTTGTGCTTGAAATGAAGCGACCCAATAAAACGCGTTTTGAAATCAACGCCCAAACCCAGAAAAGCGTGCGCATTTTTGATGGCACCCAAGGCTGGAAACTGCTCATGACCAGCAATGGCAAACCGAATCTGCAGCCATATACCGACGAGGAGCTGGAATTTGCACGGCATGGATTCGGCATCGATAGCCTGCTGATGAACTACCAGTCCCAGGGTATCAGCCTGTCGCTTGAGGGGGTGGACGATATCGAAGGTCGCCAGGCCTACAGGCTGGCCGCCATGTTGCCTTCAGGCGGCCTCCAGCATGTCTGGATCGACACGCAGTCCTTCCTGGACATCAAATATGATCGAAAATCCATCACCGCCTACGGACAACCGATCACCGTACCGATGTTCTACCGGAATTATCAGACCATAGGCGATTTGCGGCTGCCCCTCCTGATCGAGACCGGCACGGGAACCGGGCAGAAGTCGGACAACATGGTCATCGACAAGGTCCTGCTCAATCCGCCGCTTGAAGACGCCCTTTTCCTCAAACCCAACCTGCCGCAGCCACGCAATGCAGTTACCGTCAACGCCACTTCGTTGCCCGGCTCTGGGGAGACAAGATAGTGCCCCGCGCCCATGCTCTGCTGCGTACCGCCGTCATTGCACTGCTGTACATTGCATCGATCGCGTCAGCAACGGCTGATGGCGCTGTAGACACGGACTTGGGCGAGCGTATCTACCGGCAAGGCATCTTGAGCTCAGGCAAACTGCTCGAAGCAACACGCGAAGATGGCCTGCGCGTTGAGGGGACGGAGGCGGCCTGCATCAACTGCCACCAGCATAGCGGCCTGGGCTCCAGGGAGGGCCGCATCTCTATCCCCCCGATTACCGGCCGTTACCTGTTTCACCCGCGCGCATCCAGCGGAGAGATCCAGGAGTTGCCCTTTGTCGAGGGCATACGCGCCGACCGCGACCCGTACACCGATGCAACGCTCGCCAGGGCAATCCGCGATGGCCTGGATTCAGGCGGCAAGCCCCTGCACTACCTGATGCCGCAATTTGACCTGAACGACACCGACATGACGGCGCTGACCGCCTATCTGAAGCGCCTCGGCCAACGCAAGTCGCCTGGGGTCACCGAAACGGTGCTGCACTTCGCCACGATCATCACGCCGGATGCCGACCCCGTCAAGGCTGGTGGCATGCTGGATGTGCTCGAGAACTATTTCGCGGTCAAGAACACGTTTCCGATTGGGGCAACACCCAGCCTGAGGTCCTCGCGCAAGATGATGTTCATGGCAAACCGTCACTGGCAGCTGCACGTATGGCGACTGAGCGGCCCCCCGGACAGCTGGCAGCGACAACTTGAACGGCATCTTGCGGAAGAGCCGGTACTGGCCGTACTGTCAGGCATGGGCGGCACGACCTGGGCGCCCATCCATACTTTCTGCGAGCATGAGGCCATCCCCTGTATTTTTCCGAATGTAGAAGTGCCGCCGGCCGATGCCGACAAGGATTTCTATTCCCTGTATTTTTCCAAAGGCTTGCTGCTGGAAGCCGCATTGATCGCGCAAGGGATTACCGACACTACCGGCGACAAGTCCAGAAAAGGGGAAGTGCACCAGATCGTTCGCGCTGGCGACAATGGCGAGCCTGCCGCCCAGGCGCTCACCGCGTCGCTGGAGCATCAGGGAATCACGGTGCGAAATCACTTGATCGCACGTCATGCCGCCAGCCAGGACATCGCTGCGGCGCTAGGCCAGGTCGCACCCGAAGACATCCTCGTGCTTTGGCTGCGTCCGGCCGACCTCGCGACACTGGACACCGCGCACGCAGGGCCTGCTTCCGTGTTCATGTCAGGATTGCTAGGTGGGCTCGAACGGGCACCGTTGCCCGCCGCCTGGCGCCCCGGCACCCGCATCGCCTACCCATTCAACCTGCCGGAGCTCCGCCGCGGCAGCGTCGACTATGCCCGGGGCTGGTTCGCAATCCGCCGTATACCGGTCGTGGACGAGCAGGTACAGGCGGACACCTATCTTGCTTGCGGCCTGCTCGCCGAAACGCTCAGCCATATGTCCGACACCTTTGTTCGGGACTATCTTGTAGAACGCCTGCAAGGCATGATCGAACACCGTGTCGTCACCGGCTACTACCCGCATCTGGCGCTCGCTTCCGGCCAGCGTTTTGCCTCCAAAGGGGGCTACCTGGTGCAGTTTTCCTCGGACAAGGGGAAAGGGGTCGTGCCGGTATCCGGATGGATCAGGCCATGAACTGACCGAGGCGATCAAACCCTGCCGTGCAGCCAGGAACCTGGCCAAGAATTAAGGTCTTACCCTACCATCAAAATACCGTATCCACCTTACTGCAATATCTACTCACCCCTCCTAGACTGAATCCGAAAGCGTACGTCAGGATGCATTTCACAGCGGGTTGCATACGCCCACCCTGTACGTTCCTGGCCGTCTCATCTGCGGATTGCGACCTGAGGAGAAAAACATGGTTTTCACGATCAAAGCGACGACGGGGGTGCTGATCGCCATGCTGGCCACAGCGACTTCCTGTGCGTATGCGGACGATACCTCTGACGCCCACGCTCACCATCATCACATGATGCAGAAAACCGTGATCACCACGGCAGACTACATCCTGCCGAACATCAATCTGGTGCGCGACGATGGCAAGACTATTTCGTTTCAGGAGGAATTGAACGATGGGCGTCCGGTGCTCATGAATTTCATTTTCACCACGTGCAAGGCGGTCTGTCCGATCAGCAGCCGGACATTCTCCAGATTTCAGGACAAACTCGGCGCTGACCGGGAAAAAATTCTCATGGTATCGATCTCGATCGACCCGGAGCAGGACACCCCGGCGCGCCTGAGAGAATATGCCCACAAATACGGGGCCGGGCCCCAGTGGCATTTTTACACCGGGACGACCGAAGCCAGCCAGGCTGCCCAAAAGGCCGTCGATGTCTATCGTGGCGACAAGATGAACCATGTCCCGGTGACGCTGTTGCGATCAGCCCCGGGCAAACCCTGGTTACGGATGGATGGGTTTGCCTCGGCAGATGACCTGCTTCGCGAGTACCGGAAACTGGCCGCAGCCCCATGACTTTGGCTTGGCGTGCGCTGACCGTGACATGCCTGCCGCCATCGTTCCGATTTTTACCGCCAGGTATCGCAGGCAGCCCATGAAAATAGGATACCGCGCTGGCTTGTACCGTGCCGCTCAAGCCCAACCAGACCGTACCCCACCCACAGCGCCATCTGCGCAAGCCCAAGCGATCGCATCCGGCGCCTAGGCACATGATAACGCTACATTTTTTTGGCTATTTCATCTATATTGAACAGCAGGTGCGGATCCGCCGTCATCAGGCTGGTCCGCAGCCAAGACAAGCCTAGGGATGGACGCATCATGGCCGAAGACAAGCGTACACCGCACGTATCGTTACCTTGCATCGAGGTGAGCCATTCGCATCGCAGCAAGGCGCCGTTCAACGCTTCTAAAAACATCCCCCCCCCTCCTCCCGACTGCCCGCACCCGGCATGCCACATGGACAGTATCGAGCAAGTCGAACATGCCAAACAGGAGTGGGAATCCACCGCAGACTCGATGCCGCAACTCATCTGCCTGGTCGATGAAAGTGGGCATATTCTCCGTGCAAACCGCACCGTTGAACGTTGGGGACTAGGCAATGTCGCGGATGTCAGAGGCCTGACGATGCATGCCTTGCTGCATCCCAATTGCCATCGTGGCAACTGCGTGCAGAAAAATTTCTGGGAAACGGCGCTTGAGAAGGTCGAAGAAGGCAAGCCCGTCGAATTCCAGACGGAAGACTACGCCCTGCAACGCCACCTGCATCTTTCCTTTCAGTCGCACCAAGCCCCCAAGGCAGCGGCCGGCACGGCACCGAGCCGTTTCGGCGTCGCCATCGTTGGCGATATATCCGAGCTGAAGCAGGCCGAGAAAAAACTTCAACAATTGAACAGCGAACTTGAAGACCGCGTCGAAGCACGCACATTCGGGCTGGTGTGCGCAAATCTGCTGCTGAAACAGGAGATCGATGATCGCAAAGCCATCGAATTGGACCTTGAGAAAAGCCGGGGGGACTACCTCAGACTGGTGGAAACCATGAGCGAAGGCTTGATGGCGTGCAACAACGAATGCATGGTGACCTACGTCAATGATCGTTTCTGTGAAATGGTCAAACGTGCTCGCAAGGACATCATTGGCCACTCGGCCACGGAGTTTATCGAAACTTCCAATCTGGATCTGTGGGATCAGTTAACGACGAATCTCAAAACCGGGACCACCACGTTCGAAGAGCTGAAGCTGGCAGGCCCCAAAGGACATGAACTCTGGGTAAAGGTATCGCCGAGCCAGATGATCAACCGAGATGGCAAGGTCGAGGGATACCTTGCCGTCATTACCGACATCAGCGACCGGATCATTTCAGAGCAGGTGTTGCGTGCGTCGAAAAATCAGCTTAGCCAGCTTTCCGAACAAGTGATGGCAGCACAGGAGAAAGAACGACAACGGGTCGCCGGTGAACTCCACGATGGGATCGGACAAACACTCAGTGCGGTGAAATTCAGCGTCGAAACCGGCATTAAACGTCTTTATGATCATCCATCCGAAGATGCCATTCATCAGTTGGAGAATATCATTCCGAGAATTCAGAGCGCGATAGAAGAGGTCAGGCGTATCTCCATGGCGCTGCGCCCCTCGATGCTGGATGATATTGGCATTCTTGCCACGCTCACCTGGTTCTGCCGGGAATCGGCACTCGTTTACGGGAACATCCAGATCCAGTTGCAGCAGGATATCGAGGAAGAGTCCATTCCCGCGCTGATCAAGGTCGTGATCTTCAGAATCGTGCAGGAGGCCTTCAACAACACCGTCAAGCACAGCCATGCCAAAAATGTACGTATCTCGTTGAAGCGGACTGACGACGCGGTCGAACTGGATATTGAAGACAATGGAAGTGGTTTTACTGTAAAGAAGCGTGCGGGCAAATCCTCATCCGGCTTGGGACTCATCAGCATGCGAGAACGCGCCGAATCTTCTGGAGGCGTGTATTTCATGGATTCCACCAAAGGGAAAGGTTCCAGGATACATGTCACCTGGCCACTGACAGAATTCAGGAACCCTGAGCCTATCATCCCCTGACGCAGTCAGGCCGAAGCGATCATCCCCTTCTCGATGGCAAAGGCGGTCAGGGAGGCCGCGTTGTGCATATCCAGTTTTCTCATCAGGTTGGAGCGGTGTTTTTCCACTGTTTTTACGCTGACGCAAAGATAATTGGCGATGTATTTGTTGGGATGCCCCTCGGCGATCAGCTTCAAAACCTCGCGCTCGCGCAAGGTAATGGAGTCCCAGACGGACCGGTCATTCAGGTTGGTTCCGCCGAACAGATAGCCGCTGACGACCTGCTCGGCAATATCCGGACTGAGGTAGGTCTTGCCACTCAGAACACTCTTGATCGCCAGCATCAATTCAGCCTGTGTGGCATGCTTGAGCACATAGCCGTCTGCCCCGGCCTTGAGTGCTTCCCGGATATATTCCTCGGCTTTGTGGACGGTCAGCACCAACACTTTCACTTCGGGGAATCGCCTTTTGATTTCCACAATCGACTCGGTACCGTTGGTTCCCGGCATGGACAGATCCATCAGGATCAACCCCGGCAACAGGCTGCCGGTCAGCCTGATTGCGTCCCGTCCATTGTCGGCCTCCCCCACCACCTCAATCTCCTGATCCATTGAGATCATGGCGCACAGCCCTTGCCTGAGCAGGGTGTGGTCTTCGACAATCAGAATGCGATGTTTATTAGGCATCATGCCCCCTCAGCTCTATTGTGCCTTTGATCCCGGTCCCGGATCAGGAGGAAGTGTTTTACCAACTGTAGCCGATGTTGGTCGTACCCGATAGCTAAAAACCCAGTCGGAGTATTTTTCTGCATTTTCAAAACTCTGGTTCGCTGCCGAGAAACCGGCAACCTTGATCGGGTGCTCTTCCGAAAGGCTATGCACCCCGACAATTTCGCCATTGGCCCCAAGCTCCAACCCCCACTCTGCCTTACCCGTGATGGGGTCGCGGTAAATCTTGCGCAGATACCGCCGAACGGCAGGTTGCCTGGGGTCCTTGAGCAAATCGTCCAGACTGGTTGGATAGCGCCTGCCGGCACGGTAATAAAGCCCGATCGCCTGACGGAACTGATTGCCGACAAATAACAATTCACGCTCCTTCTCACGTTGATTGGCGGTATGCCAGATCTCCATGCCCGCCCCCAACACCAACCCCATCACCACCACTGCCACCAGCACGCCGATGTAGGTAAACCCCCGCGACGGTGGATCATGCAACGGCATCATGCCTACCATTCCTTGTACGGCACATCGTTAGAGCCGTTCCCCTCGGCGCCGCTATGCACATCAGCGACCGCACCCTTGTCAGCCTCTTCCGGAGGCACCGTCTCCCAAGTCGCGGCACTCTCGGTCATGGGGTCACGCGGGATCGCCCGGAGATATTTCCTGGTGACCAGGTCGTCCAGCGTTTCGGGGTACTTTCCGGTATCCCCGTAATACTTGTCCAGCAAAGATCGAATCAATGTCAGATCCTGCTTGAGCACGGCCTCCTTGGACATCTCCACGCTTCTGTAATACCGCGGCACGGCCAGCGTCAGCAGCACGGCGATGATGGCCATCACGACCAGCAACTCGATCAGCGTGAAGCCCTTGTACCGCGCCATTGCCTGGTCGCCTGACATCATCACCACTCCCGGTAGGGTATGCCGTTCAGGCCGACACCATAAGAAAGCACGTAGACATCATAGACATCATTACCATCCTCTGGCTCGGTGGCGCTGCTGGCATAGCTGCGCTTGCCCCAGGTCTCGGCCGCAGGCAACGCAGGCGTATCCACCAGAGGGTTGCGTGGCAACCGCCGTAGAAAATAAATCTTGCGTGGCAGCGGACTGGTGGCATCCGACACACCGTCCACCAGTATGTCCAGCGTGGGCGGATAGCCGCTCTCGTCCACCTTCTTCAGGATATGCCCTTCGCCCCATGCCTGCTTGTAGGCATCAATGGCCTCTCGAATTTCCCTGAGCGCGTGATGCAGTTCCTGCTCCTTGCTGCGCTGTACCGCCACCTCGGCCATGGGGATGGCAAGGGTGGCAAGCAAGGCGAGCACCGCCACCGTGACCACCAGTTCGATCAAGGTAAACCCAGCCGGCAAGATGCGTAATCCTGTTTTCATGGACTCATCAGCGACATGTTGTGTGGGGCCGGCAAGGTCACCGGCAGCGCCTGCCCAGAGGCATCGGTCGCGTTGTAGGAAGAAACCGTGATCAGTGACTCGGGATTTGCCGCGATCACCTTGAACGTGATCGCCGCCAAACTGCCTCGCCCGGAATTTCCGGTCTGCCCGGGCTGAGACACGTTCACCGATATCTGCCCGGCGGCCTGGTCAATCTCATTGCTGAATGTCGTCTGCACATTATTCTGGTTAAGCAGTTCACCCTCGGTCACCTCCACGACTTCCAGCGCTGCAGGATCGAAATTCACCATGAACGGCACGCTGACCACTTTGGCAGCCGTCTGTGCATAGACCAGCAGTTTGAACTGGTCACCCACCTTGGCCTGCGACACCCCTTGCCAGGACAGCATGATGGGCGCAGCAGCCGGCTTGACGCCGGGGAGCAACCTGCCAGGGGCAAGTGCACTGGTGGTCTGTGGTTGCGGTAAGGCCTGCGACTGCGGCCCAGGTTGCGGGGTAACCGCTGGGACAGGCAGTGGCGCAGGTGTTGCAGGCTGCGGTGGAGTAACCGGTTGCGACGACGTCTTCGGCAACGGCATTGCAGGTGGCATTGCAGGCGGCATCGCCGCCGGGGAAGACGTGCCCGTCTTGACCATCCCCACAGGCTGGAGCGTCAGCGGTTTGCTGTGCAGCGTGGCGTCCGTTCCCGACCAGAACTCGGCAAATTCCGCCTCCGGGCGATGAATGTTGCGAATGATATGCGGGGTGATGAACAGTATGATTTCGGTCTTGGTTTTATTGTCGTTATGACTGGCAAACAAGCGGCCGATCAACGGCAGGTCACCCAAGCCAGGAACCTTGGAGGCCGATTTGCGGTCTTCGTCGTTGATCAGTCCGCCCAGCACCTGCGTCTCGCCATCTTTCAGGCGCAACACCGTCGTCGCATTGCGTGTGCCGATCTGGTACGCAATCGTGCCGGAAGAGGCATTGGTCACCTGATTGGCAATCGTGCTGACCTCGAGGAAGGTCTTGATGGCCACCTCGCCATCCATGTGGATGTCAGGCTCGACTTCGAGCTTGAGGCCGACATCCAGGTACTGCACGCTACCGGTGACGACAGGCGTTCCCGTGGATACCGGGGTCACCGAGTTGGTGATCACCGGGACACGATCACCTATCATGATCTTCGCTTTTTCATGTTGCTTGACCCGGATTCTCGGGCTGGCCAGCAGGTTGTTGTCGCCATCTGTCGCGCTCAGTTTAAACAGCATGCTCAGCGGCGTGACCTTGATATTGCTGCCGGTCAGGAGCTTCAGACCTTCGACGGTCAATGGAACCGGTGGCGGAGTCGTCGTCTGGATGGCACCGCCCGGCCCCACGATGGACGTGGGCGTGGAAGGTGCATCCGTCACGGAAAAGCCAATCTGGCTCGGCCACTGGACCCCCATGTCCGTCAGTCTGGAATGCGACACTTCCATGACCTCCACCTCCAGCATGACTTCCGGATCATTGAGATCCTGCGAGGCCAGCAACTTCTCCGCCAGTTGAATGGCTTCCGGGGTATCCCGCATCACCAGCGAGTTGGTCTTCTCATGCACGAAAATATCCTTGGTTTTCAGCATCGTCTTGATCATCGTCTGCATCTGCTTGGCATCTGCATTGGTGAGATGAAAGGTGCGAATCACCAGGTCCTGATACTCCTTGAGCTTGGCCGGCGTATTCGGATAGACGAACACCGTGTTTTCGTTCAGGATTTTCTTTTCCAGCTGATTCTGCATCAGGATCAGGCCGATGGTATCCTCGACCGAGGCATCCTTGACGAAGATCGTGGTCTTGAGGTCGCTCCTCACGTCCCGATCCAGCAGGACGTTGATGCCGCTGGTGCGCGACAGTGCTTCGAACACCATTTTCAGGTTGGCATCACGAAACTGCAGCGTCACTGGCTTCTTGAATTTTGACTGCAATATCGGCACCGCCATCTGGGTGGTCATGGCCAGGCGATCGTCGATATCGTGCTTCAGCCCCAACGCCTCGGCATGGGTCGGGTTCTCGATAAAAATACTTTGCAAGCGCGCCTGGGCCCCCTCGAGATCGCCCTTTTCCACCATGGCGCGCGCCTCCTCCAGCGCCGCATCATGGCGCTTCTCCATGGCTACGGAGGCAAGCCCGGCCTTGGCATGGGCGTTTTCCATATCGATACCGAGTACCCGCTGATAATACGACGCTGCCTCATCCTGCCTGCCCTGCTCCAGCGTTCGGTCACCAAGCAACAGCAACTGGTTGATGGCGCGATCTCGTTCGCGGACAAAATCAGTGCGATACGCCATATTGCCCGGATGTTCCATGGCCGCCTGTTCCAGCCTGCTCAATCCGTCTTCAAGCCGGCTCTCGTTCTTGATATCCAGCTCTTTGTGCGGGACGATGCCATTGGCACACCCAGACAGCATGGCCGTCAGCAGGCAAATGGCCGCAAGGTTGATCTTGTAGCGCAGCATCATGATGCCTCCCCGATACTCATGGTTTGTTTGATGTTCAGCGGCAAATAGGTCAGGCCCAGTTGTCCGGCCGAAATCCCGTCGACACGATAGGTATTTTCAAGTATGTCGCCAGGCGAAACCGACAACACCCGGTCGCCCTTGCTCAGAAAAATGATGAGATGCCCGTTGGGTTCCTGGTAACTGCCGATAAAGGTAAAGGGAAGCGGCGGTGCCGTTGGCGGCGGTGAAGGCACCGGTTTTGGCGGTGGGGCCGGCGGTGGTGGGAGTGGCGGCACGAACCATGACTTGCTGCTGAACACGTCGATGATGTCCTCATCGCTCTCGACCCGCTCACCCAGCTTGTTCAGGCTGACATCGGCCACGGCCAGGACCTCTGGCACGTGGTGAAGCAGGGACCTGCTCTTGCCGTGATCGGTCGCCTCCGCAATCAGCGCCGCAGATTTCTTGCCCTTAGGACTGTCCTCTTTCCAGTCGATGGAGGCCAGCAACAGCACCACGACCAGTGCGGCCATGCCCGATTGCCTGGTCGATAGCGCCTTCATGATGGCCGCCCAGGCACAAAATAAAGGGACATCTCGATATTTGCCTCTATCGCGCCGTCACCGATCTTCTTCCGTTCAAATTTCACACCATCCAGAGACAAGGTTGGAATGTCCGACAGCACCCTGCTCAGAAATTTCCGGATGTTGCGATAGGACCCGCTGATCGGCAGCGTGATCTGGTAGCGCAACATCTTTCCGCTCTTGTCACGTGCGATGCGGTAGTCCCCCTGCTTGAGCGACAACTGATTTTCCTGCGCATCGTTCACGATTTTCTGCAGATCGTCCGGCATGCTTTGCTCGGCGGAGAAGTAGTTGTAGAAAACAGCCAATTGCGCTGGGGTCGCATTGCGGATCAGCGTTGCGGCAGTTCTCTCTGAACCGTGCAACTGCTTTTGCAAAGCCGACAGATGCTGGCGCAGCGCATCCGACTCGCGTTGCGCCGGAATCACCACCGACAGGAAAATCCCCATACAGAACACCAGCAAGCCGAGCGTCGCGATCCATGGCCAACTCAGGCGGCTTGCCCACCGGATGGCGGCGTACCGCATGTCGCTCAGCGTTGGCCTGTCCATGATGCATCCACTGAGAATCGTATCGGTTTCTCGGCGTCCTGTTCCTGCACCTGATGGTGCGCCAGGTACACTTGTGCAAGAAAGTCGCTGGCCTGCATGGTCCGGATGTACCCCAGCAGCGCATCAAAATCCCTGGCCTCGCCACTGACCTTGATCAGCCCTTTCTTAACATCAGGATCGATGCCCAGCAAAGCGATGTCATCGCCATTGGCAGATTCCACCGTTTGAAACAGCCGATCCCACGGCAAACTCAACTGCAAAAGCACTGCATTGGCGTTCTTGACCTCGGCGCTCAACTGCTGCGCTTCCGCCTGCGTCATCGGTGCCGCCACGTGCCCCGGATGCAATTTATGTTCGATTCTGGCCGTGAGCTTTTCCAGATGGGCAGATTCATCCGACAATGCGCGCGCATAAATCACCAACTGCACTGCGGCGGCCAGCGCCAGCAGCAACAGGGCAATCCCGACCCAGTGCCAGGTCCGATCGGTTTTCCGATAATCCAGGATCAATTCGCGCATGATACTACCCGCTCACCAGCAGGACTTCGGCCAGTCGCCGCCCTGGGGCGACACCTGGATCCGGCGAAATTTCCAGCCAGTGGATTTCCCAGTCGCTGGCCGGCAACACGGCCGCATGGCTCACGTCCGGGGCAGAGATAAACACGCTGCCGCGCGGCGTATCGCACCCGGATAACTGCAACTCCCGATCCAGCAATTGCGGCAGCCTAGTCAGCCAGCCATCGTCGATTTTGATTGTCCGCAAGCTGCTCCATTGACCGTGATTCACGCGCACGATGCACAACCGGCCCGGCTCGACCGATATAAACCACAGTGCAGCGCCGTGTAACCGGCGACGCCAGTGGTTGAACACGGTCATCAAGGAAGGCTGCACAGAGGTCAGGCGCCAACTGCATGCGGTTGCCACGCGATCCAGACCGTCCAGCAGGCGCTGATCGATTGCGCTCGCCACCAGGATTTCACCGCGGCCGCTCGCGCTCTGACGCAACGCCCAGTGTTCCGCATCGCCGCCATATGTCTTGGAAAAACAGTAGCGGAGATACGCCTGCTCTTCGCGGTCGTTGCTGAGCTGCGCACCCCTGGGAATCAGGGCGTAGCGCACAAAATGGTGGGAGAGTACGACAGTCGCATCCAGTCTGCCGTTGCCGATGGCGGCCGCACCCGCATGCATGGCACGCAGGACGGGCTCCCACAACGCCTCGCCCGCCAAGGGGGCGCCACAGATTTCGATTTGCCGCGCGACCACGGTTTTCCGCGGCCAGCCACGCTGCCTGACCAGCACCACCCTGTCCGGGCGCAAGTCGATACGGAGTTGGTCACGCAACAAAAGTGACACGGTTCACCTCCTGCAGCGTACTTTCCCCGCGACGAACCAGATCGATTGCCGCTTCGCGCAGGAACCGGGTGCCGTTGCGGTGCGCGGCCTCCTTGATGACGCGGACAGGCGCGCGTGCAATGATCATCTCCCGGATTTCGTCGTTCAGATTGAGCAACTCGGCAATCGCCTTTCTGCCCTTGAAGCCGGTTCCGCGACATTGGCCGCAGCCCGGCCCTTCCCGGAATGAAAAAGCGCTGGCCTGCTCCTGCGTGAGTCCGGAATCCAGAAGCAGTTGCGCATCCGGCACGTATTCGACGGCACAGTGCGGGCAGTTGATGCGCACCAGCCGCTGCGCAAGGATGCCGTTCATCGCCGACACAAAGCTGTATAGATCGACGCCCATGTGCATGAAGCGTCCGATGACGTCGAACACGTTGTTGGCATGGACGGTGGTCAGCACCAAGTGCCCGGTCAGTGCCGACTGGATGGCAATCTGGGCTGTTTCCGGATCACGGATTTCACCGACCATGATCTTGTCCGGGTCGTGTCGCAGTATGGATCGCAGGCCGCGGGCGAAAGTCAGCCCTTTCTTCTCGTTGACCGGGATCTGCAACACCCCCGTCAACTGGTACTCGACAGGATCCTCGATGGTGATGATCTTGTCCTGGCCATGGTTGATTTCCGAAATGGCCGCATACAGCGTCGTCGTCTTGCCGCTACCCGTCGGGCCTGTCACCAGCATCATGCCGTAGGGCTCATTGGCAAGGCGTCGCAGCATGACAATGGCCTGTTCATCGAACCCGAGGCTGTCGAGACGCAAGCCCTGCACCTGATCCGAAAGCGTCTGCTTGTCGAGGATGCGCAATACCGCATCCTCACCAAAAATACAGGGCATGATGGACACGCGGAAATCGACCTCACGGCCCCGGATGGAAACCTTGAAACGCCCATCCTGAGGGACTCTCCGTTCGGCGATGTCCAGTTCGGAAATCACCTTGATTCTGGACAAGACCTGCTCGGCAAGATCGACGCCATCCACCGTGCCCATCGTTGTCAGCACGCCATCGATACGGTACTTGATCACGAGACCGGACGGCCCGGTTTCAAGATGGATGTCGCTGGCTTCCATTTTCAGCGCGTCATACAACGTCGAATGCACCAGCTTGACCACCGTACTCGTGTCTTCGCTGATCGACTTGAACGACAGGTCTTCCACTTCATGCCCATTGCGCGAGGCCCGGTCACCTTCCGTGATCACGCTATCCATGGCACGCAGGCCTTCTTCGTGGCGTGCCAGATAAGCCGCAATGTCGGTGCGATGCCCCAGATACCATTCAAAATGCAGTGCGATCCGATCTTCGGCCCAGGCCTGTTTGCCGGCATCAAACGGGTCGCCGAATACCAGCAGCAATGTGCCGCTGTCATCGCGCAGCGCGATGCATTCATGGGCCATGGCCTGGGTAAATTCAATCACATCGAAAGCCGGTTTCAGGCGATGCAGATCCTGCATCATCAGCACCGGGTAATGCAGGAAGCTTCCCAGCGCCGCCGTGAAATCCTCTGCAGGAAGCGCCAGCATCTCATCCAGCACTTCGACCACACGGCGGTGCTGACGCGCTGCCTGTGCACGCGCCTCATGCAAATGCGCGGAGATGATGGCCTTCGTGCTGGTCTCGACGGTGCTCACTGGATGCTCCCGGCAAGTTCAAAGATCGGGAAATACATCATGACCACGATGCCACCGATGATCAGACCGATGAAGGCCATCAGCAGCGGCTCGAACAAGCGCGTGAACCAGTCCACCCAGCGCGCCATTTCATCGTCGTAGAAATTCGCGATGCGTTCCGTCATCTCCCCCATGCCGCCGGTGCTCTCGCCTACCCGCAGAAAACGTAGCGCGACCGGGGTCGTCAGGCCATAGGTTTCCATGGCATGCGAGATGGGCTTTCCTTCACGGATACTGTTCGACGCCTGCACCAGTTGCGCACGCAAAGCCGGTTGCAGCAAGCCGGAAACCATCTCCAGGGCACTCACGATGGGGATGCCACCGCGCAACAACATGCCGAGCGTCCGGTAAAAGCGGGCGAGTTGATACACGCGGATACGCTCCCCGATGGCAGGCAGTCTCCACAGCAGGTGCATGCACCACTGCTGGAATGCCGGTTGCGATACGATGGAGGTTGTAGCCAGCAGAAACACCGCGAGCCCCGAAAACACAAGTGATTTGTGCGTGTCCAGCAGCCCGCCCCAACGCATCAGCATCTTGGAGAAAAACGGCAAATCCGTTCCGATATCCTCGTAGATCTTGCTGAATTTCGGGACCACGTAAAGCATCAGGAACAACGCGACCAGGCTGCCTACGGCCATCAGCAGCAAGGGATAAATCGACGCACTCACGATTTTCTTGCGCACCAGGTCCATCTGCGACTGGTACACAATGAAGCGCGACAGCGATTCGGTCAGATCGCCCGTCTTCTCGCTGGCGCGTATCGTTGCTACGTAAAGTGTCGGGAACACCTCTGGAAATTGCTGCAATGCGGAAGAAAGTGCATGCCCCTCATTCAGTCTGGAGATGATGTCGAGCAGCATCTTCCGTTTGTCCGGACGGTTCTCCTTTTCAACCATGGTTTCGAACGCATCCAGCTGGGTCAGGCCCGCATCGAGCAACGCAAGCAGTTCCTGACTGAACAACACCAGCGAGAACTGCGGGCCGCCCAGACCTCCCATCCGATTCAAAGCCTGCATGGGCTTGACCGCCAGCACGGAATATCCCTGAGCAACGGCCTGGCCAATCACGTCACGCTCGTCCACCGCCTCCAACGTCAGCGTGGTAACGCCCGTCCCGTCGAGGATCGCTTTTACCTCGTAGCGCATGTGCCCTCCCGCAAGGAGAGTCCGCCACGGTGACTACCAGTTGGTAATGTCGGCTGCTTCACCATCGCCCCCCGGTTGGCCGTCCTTGCCATAGGAGAACAAATCGAAATCCCCGTGTTCTCCAGGCATCTTGTATATGTACGCATTCCCCCAAGGATCGAGCGGGACGGCTTTCTTCAGGTACGGGCCATCCCACTTCTTCTCGTTGGCGGGTGCCGAATTAAGCGCCAGCAGGCCTTGCTCGGACGAGGGAAAGTGCCCCGTATCCAGTTGATATTGTTCGAGTGCTTTTTCCAGGGCATCGATCTGCGCCCGCGTGACCTTGATCTCGGATTTCCCCACCTGAGCGAAGTACTTCGGACCCACGTATCCCACCAGCAACCCGATGATGACCATCACCACCAGCAATTCGAGTAGCGTAAAGCCCATGCTGGGCCTCGAAGTGAATGTGGTTTGGCATGCATTCCGCGGCATCACTGAATCTCCTCGTGGATTTCACACCGCCTCCGCCATTAAGAGCATCCAAAGGCGTTCAGCGGTTGGGAAATCGATACACAGGGGTTCAGCGTAGCCGCTGGGACTGTAAGTGGCTCTGGGGCAAACACCGTATTCCCCTATACAGTGAATACTGCATTTTTATCTCAAGTGAATACTGTATGGTTGCTCATACCAACCGACAGTCCATGCGGCGCATGCTGAAAAACCAACCGGGGCCGGTGGCGGGAATTTAAAACCTGACGATCGATGGGCAACGAACACCCAAAGCGGCAAGGGAAAAACAGCGTGCGGTGTCCATGCGGGAACGCTGAGGCGCTAAATGGGCAACCTCGCCAGCACTCTGGCTATCCCTTCTGCCAATTCCTGCTGATCACATAGAACGCCATCGACATTCCCGGACCTTAGCCATTCCAGCGTTTTTTCCAGCTCTTCCGCAGCACGCTTGAGACCGGGATAGGCATTCACCCGATTGCATATCTTGTCAAACATCGCTTCCATGGCCTCATGGTCTTCCTGATGATCTGCCGTCCTGGGGTACATGGCACTGGGGACACGAAGGATTTGACGGACACAATTCGGCGCGATCGGCACATCCGACCCATCGTGCGTCACACAGTTTAACTTTTGAATTCTGGCTTGCATGCCCACTCCTCCAGCAAGTAACGCATGGATGACTCCATTACGCGCCGGCGCTTTCCCCGATGGGATGGACTCAAGATACTCCGACACCGGACAAAATCCTGAAGTGCTGAAGCTGTCGAAAGTGCTACACCGGCAAAGTGAAGTATATGGACTGATCGCAAGTCTACAAATACGGCATCAACCCTAAAACGCAGCAAGAAAGCATGTAAGTCACGCCTAAGGCCTACGCATCTTGGGGCACACGATCCTTGCCGTCATGCAAGTCACACTGCGTTCGTGATTTCCCATGCAAGGGTGTAGGGGTGCCCATATCGGCACCCCTTATACGGACAGGGTCTCAGTACGTCACAAAGGCCGTTGGCACAGATGAAGCAGGATTGTTCGGACAAGCCGGATGGGACCAGGCTGCCCAGTATGGCGTCACCGGGGCACCCGCTGGCGCCTGTACCATCTCGTCCCCTTCCACACCGATAGCCGTCTGCAAGGCACCGGCGGCGTCGAGGTTAACGGTGGTAATGCCGACCCCCTTGCCCCCAGCCATGCCTGCGACAGGATTGGCGCCTAGTGCATGGCGGACGGTCCAGGCGTACGCGTGGTCTGTGCAGGAGGTATCACCCGACACCCCAATCGCGCCGATCTTCTTGCCACCTTTATAAAGCGCCAAACCGCCGCCAAACACATTGACACCGCCGATGCGTTTGCCATTTAGCGGATCGATCGCCGTGCCATAGTGCGATGGCTGGCCCTGGTAGGCATCCTCGCTGTTAATCGGGTTACTGTGCTGCAAACCAAACAGACTGCCTCCCGGCTGGACCGCCGAGTACAGGTTGGCAGTAGAAATGGTGTATCCATCCAGACTGAATGCGTTTGCGGTGTTTGCCTTTTGGGCAGAAATCACGCGACTACCCAGCCAGGTATCTCCGCTGTGACCTCGCGCGTCGCCAGAAGCAGATCCGGAATTGACGACGTGGCAAACCGCACCGGTCTCATCCACCATGGTGACCCACATATTCAGGCCGTATCCCGCGGTGTTCGCAGCCTGTGCAGCAGCGACCGCAGCCTGCAACGCGGAACGGCTTATGTCATTGCAATTGGCGCTAGCCAATGAGGGAACGAAAGCAAGACAACCCATACCCATCACAACCAGACGATGATATCTCATGGTGATTACCCCTACATTTAGAGTTGATCAACGTAGATACCGCAAGAGAAACGTCAGATTCGGAACCTACGACAGATAGGATCCACGAACGTCGCTCATAAATCCTGGGAGCCATGCTATGGGAATGGAAGCGGGACCTCTATAAGGTAACTATCAGGTAAATCATGTAGTTGCGCCTTCTATACGCTCTATTTTTGATATACGGCTGACAAAAAACACTACGCGAGGTGTCCCGCAAGTAAGAAAACGCATGCCAAGGTCAGCAGAGCATACCAATGACAGGAAAAACACCAGAACTGAGAATGCCGGTATCGGCGGGAAGCCAGCACGCGGCGGGCTGCGTATAAAAGAAAAGGCCCTTCACAAGGAAAGACCCTAACTTAGTAGCGGTGCAACGAGTCGCCTCCTAAATTGCCTCAGATATTCCCTGATATCAGGGAATTCTCTCGATGGTTTGGTCCGTGCTCGCTCATGGTTTAAACGGCGGCTATCTGACCAACAACTGTCATACACATTGGGGTGCTCGACAGGCCGTTTTCGACCCGTTTTGGACAATCGAGCTCCTACAAGGCGGACCTTGACGTTAAGAGACCGGCTTAAGCCAGTTCCGCTGGAATGAGAGGTTAAGAAGGCTTTCTATTGTTTTAATAGCCCAGCATAACCACAATTTTTAACCGTATTTACCCCCAAATTACCAAACTGTTTTACTCAGGTATACAGGCTATACCCTATAGTTGACGCGAACCCTATCACGTATTTTTGCTATCGCGCACTTGATTTGCAAGACACGACTGAGCTTGCGTTAATGGGGGTGAATGCCATGCAAATGCCAAAACTGAATGTGGTAATGACTTCAGTCATCGCAGCTGCAATTTTGTTGCTGGGGGTTATAAATGATGCCAACGCTGTCCCCAGCTTTGCACGTCAGACCAATCTAGAATGCACTTCTTGTCACCTGAGTTGGCTGGAGTTGACTCCGACCGGCCGGCAATTCAAATTGAACGGCTACACCCTTGGCGAACGTCAACCCATTCCATTGGCAGGGATGTTGCAAGCATCCATCACCAAGACCAACCATGTCGACAACAATGTGCCTGATGCATTCAAGCACGATAAGGACGTAAAATTACAACAGGTGAGCCTGTTCCTCTCAACCAAATATACCGACCATATCGGCTCATTCATCCAATGGACCTATGACGGTGTGGAACATCACAGTTCCATCGACAACGCCGACATCCGCTTCGCTGACCGCATCGGTGACAAAGATCACAGCCTGATCTATGGCATTACCCTGAACAACAACCCAACCGTACAGGATGTTTACAACACGGTGCCTGTATGGGGCTTTCCCTACGCCTCATCATCCGTTGCCATTGCGCCCAATGCCAGCACCATGCTGGAAGGAGGCCTGTCGCAACAGGTGGCCGGGCTAGGAGCATATTTCTCCTGGAACAAGACGATTTATGGTGAATTGAGCGCCTATCATACGGCTGACAAAATTTTCTCCCCGCTGAAGGCTGGTATAAAAGACACCGATGCGGCGAAAATTGACGGCTTGAACCCATACTGGCGCCTCGCGCTACAACACGAATGGAATGCTGGCACGAACTCGGCGATGATCGGCACCTACGGCATGACAGTAGATAAATATCCTGACAACCTCAATCCACATGGTCCAACTGACCGTTTCAAGGATATCGCGTTCGACGCGCAGTATCAGTACATCACGGATGAGCACCGGGCTTCGGCGCAGATCAACTGGATACATGAGAAACAGGAGTGGAATGCAAGTTTCCCGGGAGGCAGTACAAGTAACTCGTCCGACACCCTTAAGTCGTTCCACGCAAAAGCGACCTACTACTATCAAATGAAGTATGGGATCAACGTAGGCTACTTTTCCATCAGAGGGGGGGCTGACCCAGCGCTCTACCCAGCAGACGAAGTGACTGGGAGCGCGACAGGCAGCCCGAATACCAGTGGCTACATCGTAGATCTTAATTATCTACCCAAGCGTGACGTCAGGCTGGTATTGCAGTACACCGGATACACCAAATTCAACGGCGCCAAACAAAACTACGATGGCTTCGGCCGCGATGCCAGCGATAACAACAGCATATATGCGCTCCTCTGGATGATGTTTTAGCAGAAAGGAGTTGTCATCATGGAAACCGCAGTAAAAATATCCCGACGTGCCATGCTGGGAAGAAGTGCAGCCCTGCTGGCATCCATAGCGATACTTCCAATTCTCATGCCAAGTAAGCCTGCAGTTGCCGGAAGCGCCGCAAAAGAGGATTTCAATTATCAGGATCAACCAAGAAACGGAAAAAGTTGCACAAGTTGTTCCGCTTTCACACCCGATGGGACCGGTAATGGCACCTGTCGCATTGTCGCAGGGACCGTAAAGCCTACTGGATGGTGCATGGCCTATTCGGAACGAAATTAACTTTCAAAAAAATCCCATTTTTTGATGAGGTCCTGATAGGAGAGTATTCAGAATAGTGTGCATTAAATGAGCGTCCGGTTCTGGCCGCCTTGAGTCATGCGCCAGTAAGATCTCAATGCCAGCAAAGCTGACGTTCAAAAACACAAAAATCGGGATAAACTCAACAGAAGGGCTGAGAATGTCAGTATCGGCGGGAAGCCCACACGTCTAGGGCGTATAAAAAGAAAAGGCCCTTCACAAGGAAGGGCCCTAACTTAATGGCGGAGTGGACGGGACTCGAACCCGCGACCCCCGGCGTGACAGGCCGGTATTCTAACCAACTGAACTACCACTCCTTAAAACTCACTTGGTGCAAAACAGCGCATAAAATTTGGTGGGTGCTGACGGGGTCGAACCGCCGACATTCGCCTTGTAAGGGCGACGCTCTACCAACTGAGCTAAGCACCCACTTGTGCTGCTGTAACCACCAAAGTCCGCTAGTTTACAGCATCCTTGAGAGATTTGCCAGCCCTAAACTTAGGAGAATTAGCAGCCTTGATCTTGATCGTGGCGCCAGTACGGGGATTGCGGCCGCTGCGGGCTGCACGTTTGCCAACATAGAAAGTACCAAAACCGATGAGGGTTACGAGGTCACCCTTCTTCAGTGCTTTTGCAATTGCGTCAGTAGTAGCATCCAGCGAACGACCAGCAGCAGCCTTGGACAGGCCAGCAGCCTTGGCGATTTGATCAATCAGTTCAGACTTGTTCACGAGCAATCCCCTTTCGACATTATTAAGAATAACAGGAGCAACCCTGCAACCCGCTTTATAGCAAGCGGGAAAAGCCCATGTCAAGCCTTTCCCGCGTTTTATTGCGCCCTAGTGCTTGGTGATGGCGGAAGGCTCAACCACGCTGGCTGCGGGTGAGATTTCAACTGGCTTCGCCGATGCATCGAGTGGCTCTGGCATACGCTCAAGCGCAATCTCCAGCACCTGGTCTATCCACTTCACTGGGTGGATATCCAGACGATTCTTGATGTTGTCCGGAATCTCCACCAGGTCCTTCACGTTCTGCTCCGGGATCATGACCGTTTTAATGCCACCCCGGTGGGCGGCCAGCAGCTTCTCTTTCAGCCCGCCAATAGGAAGCACCTCGCCACGCAGGGTGATCTCGCCCGTCATGGCCACATCGGCACGCACAGGAATATTGGCCAGAACCGACACCAGCGCCGTGCAAATACCGATACCCGCGGACGGGCCATCTTTAGGCGTTGCGCCTTCTGGCAAGTGGATGTGGATATCGTTTTTCTCGTAAAAGTCTTCGTTGATGCCGAGGCGTTTGGCACGACTACGTACTACACTCATGGCCGCCTGTATGGACTCCTGCATCACTTCACCGAGCTTGCCTGTCGTAATGGTCTTGCCCTTGCCCGGCAGTTGGACGGCTTCGATCGTCAGCAACTCGCCACCAACCTCCGTCCAGGCCAGACCAGTCACCTGGCCAACCTGATTTTCCTTGCCGGCCAAGCCAAAATCATAGCGTTGCACGCCCAGGTATTTATCCAGATTGCGCGGAGTCACTGCGACGCGCTTGGCGGTTTTTGTTTTGGACCCTGACTGCAGTTCCTTGACCACCTTGCGGCAAATCTTGGAAATTTCACGATCCAGGCTCCGCACGCCCGCTTCACGCGTGTAGTAGCGCACGATATCGCGCACCGCAGATTCGGACACGTTGATTTCCGTCTCTTTCAATCCATGCGTCTTCATCTGCTTGGACAGCAGATATTTCATGGCGATATTGACCTTTTCATCCTCGGTGTAGCCTGCCAGACGGATCACTTCCATACGATCCAGCAGCGCAGGCGGAATGTTCAAAGAGTTCGATGTCGCCACGAACATGACGTCAGACAGGTCGTACTCCACTTCCACATAGTGGTCGACAAAGGTGTGATTCTGTTCCGGGTCCAGCACTTCCAGCAGCGCAGACGAGGGATCGCCACGGAAATCCTGGCCCATCTTGTCCACTTCATCCAGCAGGAACAGCGGATTCTTCACGCCGATCTTGCTCATGCTCTGCAGCACCTTGCCAGGCATGGAGCCGATATAGGTACGGCGATGTCCTCGAATCTCGGATTCGTCACGTACGCCACCCAAAGCCATCCGCACAAACTTGCGATTCACGGCCTTGGCGATGCTCTGCCCCAGCGAGGTCTTGCCCACGCCCGGCGGCCCCACGAGGCACAGGATAGGCGCCTTGATCTTGTCGACACGCTGCTGTACCGCGAGGTACTCGACAATGCGCTCCTTGACCTTCTCCAGACCGTAATGGTCGGCATCGAGAATCTTTTCAGCCTCAGCCAGATCCTTGCTTATCTTGGTTTTTTTCTTCCAAGGCAAGCTGGTCAGGGTCTCGACATAATTGCGTACGACGGAGGCTTCCGCCGACATCGGCGACATCATCTTCAGCTTCTTCATCTCGGACTGCACCTTGGCCAAGGCTTCCTTGGGCATGTGTGCAGCCTTGATGCGCTGTTCCAACTCGTCGATATCAGCGTTTTCGTCCTGCTCGCCAAGTTCTTTCTGGATCGCCTTGACCTGCTCGTTCAGGTAATACTCGCGCTGGCTCTTCTCCATTTGGCGCTTGACGCGACCACGGATGCGCTTCTCGACCTGCAGGATATCGATTTCTGCTTCGAGCACGCCGAGCAAATGCTCCAGGCGTTTGCCGATATCGATCATTTCCAGAATCTGCTGCTTCTCTTCCAGTTTCAGGGAAAGATGCGCAGTAATGGTGTCGGCCAGGCGGCCGCCATCATCAATGGTCGCCAGCGACGTCAGAATTTCCGGAGGAATCTTTTTGTGCAGCTTCACATACTGGTCAAACTGCGTGAACACCGTACGCATCAGGGCCTGAATCTCGTTTTCATCGCCCTGCAACGGCTCGACCTGTTCGACTTTGGCCGCCAGAAACTCATCGGTTTCCACAAATTCCAGCACGCGCGCACGATGCACGCCTTCCACCAGCACCTTAACGGTGCCATCAGGCAGCTTAAGCATTTGCAATACGGTGGCGATGGTCCCGATTTCATACAGATCGGCAGCCTCAGGATCATCCTTGTTGGCAGACTTCTGTGCCACAAGCAAAATCTGCTTGTTTTGTTCGGACGCCACTTCCAGCGCCTTCACCGACTTGGCGCGACCGACGAACAATGGAATCACCAGGTGCGGATAAACCACCACGTCACGCAAGGGCAGCAATGGGAGCAGGCCTGTATCCAGTGCTAGAACAGCGGGGGTATTTTCAGTCATGAGAACCTCGGAATGGAACTGCCCGACAACATGCCGGGCCACTATTACGTAAGATAAGGACGCGCCGGGCTAGTTCAAGTCCCAGCGCGTAAATATCGTCATCAGCCAGCAATTAGCCAGCAGACTCTGCAAGACGCGATTGATCCGAATAGATCAGGAGAGGAGGTGTTTCGCCGCGGATCACACCGTCATCCACCACGACTTTTTCCAGATTCTGCAAGGAAGGCAGATCGAACATGATATCGATCAGGGAATGCTCAAGGATCGAGCGCAAGCCACGCGCGCCGGTCTTGCGCTCCAGGGCCTTCTTGGCCACCAGCTTGAGCGCAGCCTCGCGGAACTCGAGCTCCACACCTTCCATCTTGAACAGCTTCATGTACTGTTTGGTCAGCGCGTTCTTGGGCTCAACCAGAATCCGCATCAGGGCGGCGTCATCTAGTGATTCCAGCGTCGCAATCGCAGGCAGACGGCCGACAAATTCCGGGATCAGCCCGAACTTGATGAGGTCTTCTGGCTCGACTTCACGCAACACATCGCCCACGGCACGTGCGTCATCCTTGCTCTTGACCTCGGCACCGAAGCCCATGCCGCCCTTTTCCGAGCGACGTTGTATGACTTTTTCCAGGCCATCGAATGCACCGCCGCAGACGAACAGAATATTGGTCGTATCGAGCTGCACGAAGTCCTGGTTAGGGTGCTTGCGACCGCCTTGCGGTGGAACGGAAGCCACGGTGCCCTCGATCAGCTTCAGCAGCGCCTGCTGCACGCCCTCACCCGACACATCGCGGGTGATGGAGGGGTTGTCGGACTTGCGTGAAATCTTGTCGATTTCGTCGATGTAGACGATGCCGCGCTGTGCCTTTTCAACGTCGTAGTCACACTTTTGCAGCAGTTTCTGCATGATGTTTTCGACGTCTTCGCCGACGTAGCCGGCTTCGGTCAGCGTGGTCGCATCGGCCATGACAAACGGCACATCCAGCATACGCGCCAGGGTTTGCGCCAGCAAGGTCTTGCCGGAGCCAGTCGGGCCGATCAGCAGGATGTTGGTCTTGGCGATCTCGACGTCATCCTTGTCGCCCCGCTGTTCCAGTCGCTTGTAGTGGTTATATACCGCAACGGAGAGAATACGCTTGGCAGCCGCCTGCCCGATCACGTACTGATCCAGCAGGTCACTGATTTCCTTGGGCGTCGGCAAGCTGTTGCTGCGCGCCATGAGGCCGTTATCGCCCTGCACTTCTTCGCGAATGATGTCGTTGCACAGGTCAACGCACTCATCGCAGATGAACACGGAGGGGCCGGCGATGAGCTTTTTCACTTCATGCTGGCTCTTGCCACAAAAAGAGCAATACAGCAGCTTCTCGCCTTCCGTCTTACTGGTCATATTTTCTCTCGATCAAATCCAACTTGGTTCTATCTTATGCGGCATCTTTGCGGCTGGCAATCACCCGGTCAACTAATCCGTACTTCACGGACTCTTCGGCACTCTTGAAGTTGTCGCGATCGGTATCGCGCTCGATGGTTTCCATGCTTTGGCCGGTGTGGGTCGACAGAATCTGGTTCAAGCGCTCACGCAGGAACAGGATTTCCTTGGCATGGATCTCGATATCCGATGCCTGGCCCTGGAACCCGCCCAAAGGCTGGTGAATCATCACGCGGGAATTCGGCAGGCAGAAACGCTTGTCCTTGGCGCCCGCCGTCAGCAGCAGCGCACCCATACTGGCCGCCTGGCCGATACACAGGGTGCTGACATCCGGCTTGATGAACTGCATGGTGTCGTAGATCGCCATGCCTGCAGTAACGGAGCCGCCGGGGGAATTGATGTACAGCGAAATATCCTTGTCAGGATTTTCCGCTTCAAGGAACAGCAGCTGCGCAACCACAAGGTTGGCCGTCATGTCATTCACGGGGCCCACCAGAAAAATCACACGTTCTTTCAGCAGGCGCGAGTAGATGTCGTAGGAACGCTCCCCACGACCACTCTGCTCGATCACCATCGGAATGTAACCGAGCCCTTGCGGCTCCCAGCTGCTATGCATGCTCATCAGGCCTTGTTCCCCATCAGTTCGTCAAATGCCATCTTCTTGTTGCTGACCTTGGCACGTTCCAGCACCCAGGCCACAACATTCTCTTCGGTTGCCAGACCTACCGGCTCATCCAGACGGGATGGGTCGGCATAGTACCAACGCACGACTTCATCCGGGCTTTCAAAGCTCTTGCCGAACTCTTCCACCATGGCGCGCACCTGGTCAGCGTTGGCGTGCAGGCCTTCCTTGTTGATCAACTCGCCGAGGATCACGCGCAGACCCACATTACGGCGCGCCTGTTCATCGAACATGGCTGGCTGCAGATTAACCTGGGTCATATCGGTACCACGACGTTCCAGATCAGCACGCACGGCATCCATCAGACGGCCGATTTCCATGCTCAGCAGCGCGCGTGGCAATTCGGTCGTGACAGCGCCGAGCAATGCGTTGAACACTTGCTCCTTGACGGCGGCACGGACGCGCTTGGTCACTTCTTGCTCCAGGCTTTCCTTGATGTCGGCGCGCATCTTGTCGATATTGCCGTCATCCACACCCAGCAGCTTGGCGAATTCGCCATCGAGTTCCGGCAGCTTGACCTGCGCGACGCTATTCACCGTCACTTCATAGGAAACCGTCTTGCCAGCCAGTTGCGGCGTAGGATTGTCTTCGGCATAGGTAATATCGAACTTCTGAACTGCGCCAGCCTTGGCACCGATCAGGTTGTTGTCGAAATCGGCAATACGGCCGTCTTCACCCAGCACCAGGTCGATCCCCTGGCCGTTGGTGCTTTCCACTTCCTGGCCGTCGATCTCGGCGCGGAAAGCCACATTGACCTTGTCGCCCTTCTTGGCGGCACGCTTAACGGGTTCGTAAGTCGCACGTTGCTTGCGAAGAACATCCAATGTCTTCTCTACATCCTTGTCGCCCACCGTGATGGTTGGACGCTCGATGGATACCTTGGACAGGTCGCCAACCACGATTTCCGGGAACACTTCAAACGTGGCCACATATTCAAAACGCTCATCGGCCTCAACAAAAGGCTTGTGCTCGATATTCGGGTAGCCGGCCACGCGCAGCTTGTTCTGCTCTACCGCATCGGAGAAACTCTTTTCAACTGCGCTGGAAAACACTTCATCACGCACTTGCGGACCGTAATTCTTGTGCACCAGGCTCATCGGCACCTTGCCTGGACGGAAACCTGCCAATTTGGCGGTACGCGCCATGCGTGCCAGACGCTGACCGACTTCTTCTTCCAGCGGCTTCAACGGTACCGTTACCGTCATGCGTCGCTCTAACGTGCCCAGGGTTTCAACGGTTGCTTGCATGTGATTGATCCTTAATTCAAAAATCGTTGGTGCGAAAGGAGAGACTCGAACTCTCACGCCTTGCGGCGCTGGAACCTAAATCCAGTGCGTCTACCAATTCCGCCACTTTCGCGTGGTTAATAAATAATCAGTGCGTGCGATACCCTGCACAATGTTAGCGTGAACCCGTTATTGTAACCGAGTCGGAAGCGCTGGAAAACCTTTGCGGCATCCTGATTGACAAGGCGTACTCGGGGGTAGCAAGATGGATGCAGAACTTTCAAGGAAAAACGCCATGCCCACCACCATCAATGCGCAAGAAGTCTCGTTGCTGCGCTCGGAAATCGAACTGCTGATGAAAGAGCGCCAATCCATGCTGATGGTCGTCGGTGCTGCAGCCAGCCTGATTGCGGAACTGGATAGCCACGACCTGCCGCCAGGCGCGGTCGAAGCGGCAGAGCTGCTGGCGGAAGGCATCAATGCCCTGCCTGAAGAAACCCTGCAGGACGCCCTGCACGCCGTTCACGCCCAGATCGCCTAGTCCCCAGCCACGCCTCCCAGCATCAGACCAGATGCTTATCTAGGGTTTCGTTGATCGATTTTTCTATGCGTCCGCGCGCGGGCTTCAATAGCCATGACAACTCCACCGAGACCTGAACCGCTTTTTCCGAGACACTGATGCGTCCCTCCGCGCCAGGACAATCGAACACCAGCACATCCCCTTTCCAGGCGTGGCGCGCGTTCAGCTCCCCCTGCAACTGTTCGGCAACCGCCTGCACCGCCTGACGGGCCTTTTCCAACCCCATCGTATGCGGGCGTATTACTTCAATCGCAGCCATCTCCATGTCCTCCAAGGCTTATAAATTGCGGGCCACCGGCACAGACTGTAAACTCGCAGACCATGCCCAGCCTGACCGCTAAAACACTGATCCTGATGTGCCTGCCAGCCTTGATGACCGGCTGTGCCATGCAGACCTACGCGCCCAAGCCTATCGTGCCGGCGCAATCGGTCGCCCAGTTGCAGCAGCGTACGCTGGAAAGCGCAGAACTGCGTGCCTACATGCTGTCGCAAGAATACCCGGAGAGCAGTTTTCCCATCAAGACTTGGGGCATGCGGGAATTGACGCTGGTCGCATTCTATTATCACCCGCAACTCGACGTTGCCCGCGCCCAATGGCAACTCGCCCAGGCCGGGAAGGTCAGCGCAGGCCAAAAGCCTAACCCCGGCATCTCTTCAGGGGCGGAACACCACAGCAAGGCCAACGGCGTTTCGCCCTGGACCCTCAGTTTCTCGCTGGGCTTTCCCATCGAAACCGGCGACAAACGTGCCATCCGCATGGCGCGAGCAGACAGCCTCTCGGAAGCCGCGCGCATCGATATCGGCCAGACGGCCTGGTTGATCCGCAGCCGATTACGCAAGCTCTTCGATGACTATGCGGCGACCACACGGCAAGCGCATCTGCTGGCACGTGAAGTCACTCTGCGCAACGAAATCGTGCTCATGCTGCAACACCGCCTGGATGCGGGCATGGTGTCGGATATCGAGTTGACCAATGTGCGCCTGCAACTGCAAAAAGCGCAACAGGCCCTGGCTGTCGAACAAGGCAAGCTGCCCGGCATCAAGGCTGCGATTGCAGACGCCATCGGGCTGCCAGCGCAGGCCATCGAATCGGTCCAGCTGGACACCGCCACGACCGCACTCGCCGCACTGCCCGATGCGGCCTTGCAGCAAACGGCGCTGACCAATCGGCTGGATATCCGCGCTGCGCTGCTCCGCTATGACGCGGCCGAGTCCAGACTCAAGCTGGAGATCGCCAAGCAATACCCGGACATCACACTCTCGCCCGGATACAGCTTCGATCAGGGCGACAACCGCTGGTCGCTGGGCTTGTCGACGGTCCTGACGCTGCTCAACAAGAATGAAGGTGCCATTGCCGAAGCCAGCGCGCAACGCGAACTCGAAGCGCAGCAATTCAATGCGTTGCAGTCACGCGTCATCGGCGAGCTAGACCAGTCACGGACACGCTATCAGGCCGCACTGGACGAGGCGGCCAAGGCCGATCAACTGCTGAACGCGCAGCAACAGCGTGCAGCCAAAACCGAACGCCAGTTTGAGGCCGGCTATGCCGACCGCCTGGAGCAAGCCGGCAGTCAACTGGAAACGCTGGGTGCGGAACAAGGCGTCCTGGCGGCGAGCATCCGCGCACAACAGGCCCTGAGCATGCTGGAAGACGCCGCACAACGACCGCTGGACGACAGCCCTTTCCCCACCGCACCCGAGCGCAAGGACGTCAAGGAATGAATCGCAAAACCACCCTCATCATCGCCCTGCAAACCCTGATCATCGTCATCCTGTTCTGGGTGCTGGTGTTCTATGGCAAGGATGAATACGAAGCAGCCACCAATGCGAACGACGACGCCATCCCCAGCGCCTCGCACGTCACCTCAGAAAATGGCGCGGCCATCATTACGTTGTCAGCGGAGGCCCAGCAGCAGAGCGGCATCACCACCTCGGCACTCAAAGCCGCGACCCACCAGGCGGCCATTTCCTCTTTTGGCATGGTGACCTCCATCGATACGCTGGTAGAACTGCGGACCCGGTATCTGGCCGCCAGCGCCGATGCCAACGTCGTGCGTGCCGCCCTTGCCAACAGCCAGCAGGAGTACCAGCGCCTGGCACAACTGAATCGCGACAACCGCAATGTTTCCGACCGCGCCGTCGCAGCGGCCGAGGCCACATGGAAGGCGGACGAAGCCAAGCTGGCCGCAGCCGAAACCGCAGCCAGCAGCCTGAAAGACAGCATCCGCCAACAATGGGGAGACACATTAGCCAACCTGGCCACCCAGGCTGCCGCGGGGGAAACGCTGCAACGCTTACTGCAGTATCAGGAGGTACTGTTGCAAGTCACCCTGCCCGTCGACAGCGCCACGCCAGGCAAGGATACCCCCCTGCTCGTTGAACCCACAGGCTCCCAGGAAAAACCTGTCACGGCCACCTTTGTCTCGGCGTCTCCGCAAACCGATGCCACCCTGCAGGGCAAGACCTTTTACTATCGTGCTCCCGCTGGCAATCTGCGTGCCGGCATGCGGGTCAGCGCACAGCTTGCCGGGCAGGAGAAAACCAGGGCAGGTGTCATCGTGCCCCAGACCGCTGTGGTCTGGTACGCCAACAAGGCCTGGATCTACAAGAAGCAGGCAGCTGACAAATTCATCCGAGTACAGATCAGCACGGACATCGAGGCAGGAGATGGCTGGTTCAACCTCAGCGGCGTGAAGCCAGGCGAAGAAGTCATCACCAATGGCGCACAACTGTTGTTGTCGGAAGAGTTCAAGTATCAGATCAAGAATGAAAATGAAGATTGAAATGAATCTTTCAATCTTCATTTCAGTGCAGGCTAATGCAGCTCGGCTGCGTTACGCCGAAACTAAAACGAGGACTGACCGGCCATGATGTCAGCCCTGGTCCGCTTCGCCGTCCGTTTTCATGGCGTCATCATCGGCCTGGCCTGCCTGGTCGTGGTCTATGGCCTGTATAGCCTGACGCGCGCCAACCTGGACGTGTTCCCGGAGTTCTCTCCCACGCAAGTCGTGATCCAGACCGAGTCTCCCGGGCTGACAGCCGAACTGGTCGAGGCGCTGGTGACCCAGCCGATCGAGAACGCGGCTGTCGGCACCGTCGGCATCGATTCCATGCGCTCGCAGTCGATCCCCGGGCTTTCCGTCGTGACTGTCGTATTCAAGGAAGGCACCGATATCTACCGCAACCGCCAGGTCGTCGCAGAGCGGCTGGCAACGCTGTCGAGCCAGCTGCCCAAGGGCGTGGTGCCCAACATCACCCCGCTTGCCTCGTCGGCGAGCACGGTGCTGGGCCTGGGGATCACCTCCGACCAGAGCTCGCTGATGGAACTGCGCACCCTGGTGGACTGGACCATACGACCGCACCTGATGGCGGTACCGGGCGTCGCTGACGTCAATGTCTTCGGCGGCGAAGTTCGCCAGTATCAGATCCAAGTCAACCCCGACAAACTCATCCGCTACAACCTGTCGCTACAGGAAGTGCTGGCGGCGGCATCCAGAGCCACGGGCGTGCGCGGTGCGGGCTATATCGAAAACAACAACCAACGCATCCTGATCAATAGCGAAGGCCAGACACAGACCCCGGCGCAACTGGCGCAGATGCCGCTCTTGCACCGCAATGGCCAGACCGTGCGTATCGGCGACATCGGCCAGGTGGTTGAAGGCGCCGCCCCCTCCATCAGCGCTTCTGCCATCAACGGCAAACCCGGCGTGTATCTTTCCGTACAAGGCCAGCTTGGGGCCAACACCAAAGCAGTCACCGAGGCGGTGGAAAAGGCCTTGCGCGAGCTGGCGCCCTCCCTGGCCATCGAACAGGTCCAGCTCTACCCGCGCCTGTTCCGCCCCGCCAATTTTATCGAAACCGCCATCGACGGCGTCAAGACCGACATATTGATCGGTTCGGTGCTGGTCGTGGCCGTCTTGTTCCTGTTCCTGTTCAACGTGCGCACCGCGTTCATCTCGGCCACCGCCATTCCCCTGTCGCTGCTGACCGCCATCATCGTGCTGGGCTATTTCGGCATCGGCCTCAACATCATGGTATTGGGTGGGTTGGCCATCGCCCTGGGCGAAGTGGTGGACGACGCCATCATCGACACCGAAAACATCTTCCGCAGGCTGCGCGAAAACCGCCTGCTGGCCCATCCCCGCCCGGCGCATCTGGTGGTGTTCGAAGCCTCGATGGAGGTGCGCAGCTCGGTGGTCTACGCCACCATCATCGTCGCCATGGTTTTCATGCCGCTGCTCACCCTCTCCGGGGTCGCAGGCAAGCTGTTTGCACCGCTGGGCTACGCCTATATCAGCGCGATCCTGGCATCGCTTGCCGTGGCCCTCACGCTGACCCCAGCCCTGTGCTATCTGCTTTTTGCCAAGGCCAAACTGGAAAGCGAGGATCCGCCGCTGATCCGCCTGATAAAGCGCGGCTACGAACGCCTGCTGCGCAGAATCGAAGGCCACTACCGCATGACCATCACCCTGGCGCTGGTCATCATCTCGCTGGGCCTGGGCATACTGCCGCTGTTCAAGAGCCAGTTCATCCCCAACCTGCACGAAGGCCACTACATTCTGCACATGACGGCCGTCCCCGGCACCTCCGAACAGGAATCGCTGCGCATCGGCGAACGCGTCGCACAGGCAGTCAGCGCCATCAAGGGCGTCAAGTCGGTCTCGCAATGGGTAGGCCGCGCGCAGAATGGCGCAGACACGTTCGGTACGCACTACAGCGAGTTTGAGGTGGAGATCGGCACCCTGTCGGGCGAAGAACAGAATCGCATCCTGCACCAGATTCGGGAAACGCTGGCAGGCAGCGGCGACAAAAGCTTTCCGGGCGTCAACTTTGCCATCAACACCTTCTTGACCGAACGGATCGAAGAAACCATTTCCGGATTTACCGCAGCCATGGTGGTCAATATCCACGGGCAGGATCTGGATGCCCTGGATCGCGATGCGCGCGCGGTTGCCGGTGTGTTGGCCGGCATTCCTGGCGTTTCCGACATCCAGGTGCAATCGCCGCCGGGGACGCCAAAACTGACGATACGCTTGCGTCCGGAGCGTCTGGCGCTCTGGGGCATGCAACCGCTGGACGTGCTGGAGAACATCCAGGCAGCGTTCGAAGGCGTGCAGGCAGCGCAGGTATACCAGGGCAACCGTGTCATCAGCGTGAATGTCATGTTCACGCGTGAAGTGCGCGACGACCTGCGCGAAATCGGCGACCTGCCGCTCAAAAATCCGGACGGCAAGATCGTCCGCCTCCGCGAACTGGCCGATATCGATCAGGAAAACGGACGCTCCAAGATCCTGCATGCAGGCGCCAAGCGCATCCAGACGGTGACCTGCAACGTGGTCAATCGCGACATTGAAAGTTTTGCCCGCGAGATGAAAAAGCGCGTTGCCGATGAGGTCCGTTTCAACCCCGGCAATTACCCGACCTTTACCGGCGAGGCCGAGGCGCAGGCGAAATCGCGCGAAGACCTGATCGTGCACTCGCTGCTGGCCGGCGTCGGCATTTTCCTGATGCTGTATATCGCCTTCGGGCGGCTGCGCAACCTGCTGCTCACCTTCGCCAACCTGCCCTTCGCCCTGATCGGCGGCGTGCTGGCGGCCATGTTGACCGGGGGATGGATTTCGCTGGGATCGCTGGTCGGCTTCGTCACGCTGTTCGGCATCACGTTGCGCAATGCCATCATGCTGGTCTCGCACTACCAGCATCTGGTGGATGTGGAGCACATGACATGGGGCCTGGAAACCGCCATCAAGGGCGCATCAGAACGCCTGCCCTCCATCCTGATGACAGCGCTGGTCACCGCCCTTGGCCTGCTGCCCCTGGCGGCTGGCAGCGGTCAGCCGGGGCGCGAGATCGAAGGCCCGATGGCCACCATCATCGTGGGGGGGCTCGTGACCTCGACCATCCTGAATTTGCTCATCCTGCCCACCATCATGCTGCACTTCGGACGCTTCGACAAACGACAGGATTAATTTGCTGCAACGCTAACGGTCACAGGCGCTGATCGTATTTCAGGTACTTGAAGCGCGGGTCGTCGTTCGGGGTGCCTTCCAGGGCGCCGCCTTGACTGCCCGGTTGCCACTGCACCACTTCTTCGATCTTGCGCGCCAGCTCAAAATCCTTGTCCGTGACGCCCTTGGCGGTATGCGTGACCAGTTTGACGATGACAAATGCGTAGGAAACCGTCAGGTCCGGGTGGTGCCATGCCGCCTCGGCCAGGTGACCGACGGTGTTGACCACCATCAAGGTGCCTTTCCAACCGCTGGTCTTGTACTTCCGGCGTATCCAGCCGTCCTCGTAATACCAATGCGGCAGGCTCGCTGCCAGCTTTTCGAGGATTTCCTGCTCGCTGTATACGCGTTCTGTGGCAACGTGTTCCATGATCGCCTCCTAGACGGCGCGGGCTGGCTTGGGTCCGCCCGCCAGCATCGCGGCAAACTTCGCACTTCCGGATTTTTCCATCACCTTGACCGGGCAAGGCAAGGCGGCGGCAAAACGGGTAAAAGCCGTATCGAGCACGCCTTCGTCCACCAACCGCGCAATCGGGAGCGGTTGCTCAAGACATTCCACATGCTTGACCAGCACCAGGCGGTCCGCCCCCAGCTTGCAGGCCAGCCACGCCGCCAGGCTATCGGAAGTCACCTCCCAGTTCTTGGGGATGGTTTCGTCCGCCAGCACCATGTGGCTGGGCATCCAGATGATGGCGCGGTGCTGCCAGGAGCGCTCGGCGATTTCCAGCTCGGAAGACGCCGTCACCAGTTCAGGCTGCAGGGCGCGCATCACCAGGCCATATTGTTCCATCGCCAGCAGCGCCATCTGGTGCGCCGTGGCGTCGTCATAACCGGCGACAGGCTGCGCAGTACGGACAGTATCGGCAAATACACCGCCACCCGGCACAATCACGATGCGACCATCGCTCTGCCGGGCCAGCAACGCCAGCCAGTCCTTCAGCTCAGGCTGGCCCAGCAAGCTGCCGCCAAGCTTAACCACCCACATAAAAATACTCCATCAGTTGCAGCATGTTGGAAGCCTTGTCCAGCGTTTCACGGTATTCCTTGGCCATTTCAGAATCCGCCACGATGCCGCCACCGGCCCAGAAGCGTATCTGTCCCTCGGAAAACACGGCCGTGCGGATTGCGATACTGGTATCCATATTGCCATTGAAACCGATATAACCGATGGCGCCGCAGTAAATGCCACGGCGATGCGGTTCCAGCTCTTCGATGATTTCCATCGCACGCAGCTTGGGCGCGCCGGTAATCGAGCCGCCGGGGAAACACCCGCGCAGCAAGTCAACGGCATCATGCCCGGTTGCCAGCGTGCCGGTCACCGTACTCACCAGATGATGAACATGCGCAAAGCTTTCCAGTTCGAACAGACGCGCCGCCTTGACCGAACCCACCGCACAATTCTTGCTGATATCGTTGCGCAGCAGATCCACGATCATCAGATTCTCGGCTCTGTCCTTCTCGCTGCGGAGCAAGGCCTCGGCATACGCCCGATCCTGTGCGGCGTCCGTCCCGCGCGGCCGCGTCCCCTTGATGGGCTTGGTTTCCACCCGGCCATCCTCGACCTGCAGGAAGCGTTCCGGCGAGGCTGACAGCACCTGCACCGCGGGCGTATTCAGATACGCAGAAAATGGGGCTGGGCTGATGCGTCGCAATTGCTGGTAAGCCACCCAGGCATAGCCTTCAGCCGCGGCAGAAAAACGCTGTGCCAGATTCACCTGGTAGCAGTCGCCCTCGTGGATATAGCCCTGCACACGCTTGAACGCGGATTCGTAGGATTGCAGATCAAGATTGGAGGTCACCGGTGACGTGACGTGAAATTCACCCGCAGGCGATGCATGCGTTGCATCGAACAAGGCGCGCAGCTCGTCCCATCGGTCGAATGTATGGGCATCATGCCCCTGGCCAACCAGTAAGGTCCGGCGCGCCTGGTGATCCACCACCACCGCCCAGTCGTAGATGCCCACCGCCATTTCCGGAACGTGCTCGGCATCCAGAGCCAGCGCCGGCAGCGACTCCAACTGCCGCGCAAGATCATAAGAAAAATAGCCGATCGCACCGCCGCTAAAGGGGAGATCGTCCGCACCCGGACTGTGGTAGCGCTGCAGAATGGCCTGGATCTGGGCAAAGGCATCCCCTGTCGAGGTTGATGACCCAGATCGGTCCGTGACTTCGGTCAGTCCATTCCGGGTCGTCAAGGTCATGAAGGGATCGCACGCCAGAATGTCGTAGCGTGCATCCCCGCCCGGCTGATAGCCACTGTCCAGAAAAACGGCCCAGGGCTCATGGGCAATCGGCGCAAAGACCGCTGCGCTGTCTTCCCGGTAACGCAGTTCCGCGATCAGCGCTGCCATGCTTGCCCTTCCATGGCCAAGCACGCAACCGCATAGGCTGGCAAGCAGGTGACGGCCCATGCAGCGACTGCGGGGGCAGCGACCACCCATTCGGAGACATCCCGGTATTCACGCGCCATTTGACACGCAAGCGCGCGCACCAGGAATCGCCCGGCGCCGGCACCCAGGAATGGTGCCTGTTCAGGCAACAGGCCACGCGACAACGCACGCTCCGCAGCCTGCTGCAGGGTACGCAACTGGGCGGCCTTGATAGACCGGGCCAACGCACGCCATTGCGGCAGGCCGGCGTCAGACAGATCGCGGCCCACCATGCGCGCCAGTCGCCGCGCGCAGTCTTCCAGCGATTTCCCTGCGCCATCGGCGGTCTCGGCCATGTCGTAGCCTTCGACCAGATCCCCGGTCAGGCGATAGACATCGGCCATCGTCGCAAAGTGTTCCGCCGCCACCCCCTGCCATGCACCGTCAAAAGGCACCTGATGTACGACGGCCATGACCGGCGTGCGCACCACACCGGTATAGAGCAATTCATCGTGACGCATCCGCGCGGCATCGCTATAAGCGCAGGCCTGGGCCCGGCCTTGATGCAGGACGACCAGATCGCTCGTGGTGCTCCCCACGTCCAGCAACAGGCCGTCTTTGATCTGGGTGGCTAGAAACGAGGCACTGGCATGCCAGTTGGCCGAGGCAATATCTGCACTGAACCTTGAAATCGCGTCATGCGCAACGAAGCGCTGGGGGCCGGCATAAACACGGACCTGCGCGCTGCCGAAGCGGTCGATCATGAACGCGGCAAGCCGCTGTACGCCTTCGTCACGGCTGCTGAAAATATCGGCCAGTTCGCCGGTCATAGTCACGGCGTGCTGCGTCACCTCCACCTCAAGCGCAGCCATCACCTCATCCACGGCGCGCGCAAGGTGGTCCATGCCTCGCCACAGGGGACATGCCACCTGCATGGCGCGCACGGCAACGCCGTCCGCATTCAACAACACGGCCTTCACATGGGCACCGCCCAGGTCCCAGCCTAGTATCACATTATTGATCAAGGGAAATTTCCACGACGTTGCGCGCCATCGTCAGAGGGCGTTCGAAAGCCGCATTATAAAACATGTCCAGTACCAGCTGCGCCGGATTGCAGTCCATTGCACGACGCAAGCCGACGTAGGAGGTCGTCAGCCGCGGATTGATTTCCAGCACGGTCATGCCCGCGTCTGAAACGATCAGATCGACGCCGACATAGCCTGCCAGTCCAGGTAACGCTTGGGCAATACGCTGCGCCAGATCCTCAAAAGCTGCCCAGTGGTTTGCCATACCGTTCAGCACATTGCCGTGATAGCTGAACGTGTCCTCGCTGATCGTGATCAACTGACGGTTGCAGCTCAGCAACCATGCCCGCCCGCCGGCGCACAGCATGGACAGACTGGCGGCCTCGCCCGGCAGGTAAGGCTGCAAGCTATGGGATTGCACACGGCCAGCCACATTCAGCCACGCCTGCATGTCGGCGCGATGGGCAAAACGTCGCGTCTCTTCACACCCGGCGCCATCATCGGGCTTGGCCACCCATGGCCCGTCCCCTTCGGGCAGGTCCTGCAGTCGAAAAGTCGGTACGACAGGGATCCCGTGCGCCGCCAGTTGCGCACTCGTCGCCAGTTTTGACGTAGCCATTGCCACCGCGGCTGGCTGGCATCCGAGCAATACCTTGCCCGCATCGACAACGCGTTGGCTGAGGTCCGCCAGTACGCCGCCGGTTTCCGGTGCGATCAGCCAAACGGCATCGGCAGCATCGACACACTGCTGCCAGCATGGCTGAAAATCCACATCAGGCGTGATCGCCACGATTTCGTCCGCAAACGGCAATTCCGGCAGCCGACAGTCGCGACTGGTGATCGTTTCCACGTTGGGAATTTCTGACAAGTCGCTCAGCAAGGTTCTGAGCATCATGTCGCCTTCACGGACCAGCGAGGTCGGTAGTGGCTCGCGATATAATCCCCCACCCGTCACATATTCGAAGACAAAAATTTTCAAGTGGAAATCATTCCCGTCATAGACCTGCTGCAAGGACACGTGGTGCGCGCAACGCGCGGAGAACGCCATCTATACCGCCCCATCGTTTCCCAGCTGCATCCGGGGAGCGACCCGCTGGCGATTGTTTCGGCACTGCTCAAATTATACCCGTTCAAATCGCTCTACATCGCCGATCTGGATGCCATACAGGGCCGTGGAAACCACCATGCCGTCCTGCTTGCCCTGCGTGCTCGATATCCGGCCTTACGGATTCTTCTCGATGCCGGACTGCAGCGTTCAGCCGATCTCGCCCAATGGCGCAATCTGGCGCTGGATGTTGTGATAGGGAGTGAACGCCTTGATTCCATGGCGCAATATATGGAATTAACGCAGGACCTTGATCCATCCCGCACGGTGCTTTCGCTGGATTTCGGCAAGACAGGATTTCTCGGCAGTCAGGAAATCCGCACCGACCCATCCGCATGGCCAGCACGCATCATCGCAATGACACTGTCACGAGTTGGCAACCAGGAAGGTCCTGATATCTCCTTGCTGCAGGACCTGATGATGACATCAAAGCGACAGGTGATCGCCGCCGGCGGTGTCCGTCACCTGCAGGATCTGCAAGTACTGAAAGCACTCGGCGCAAGCGGCGCACTGATCGCCAGCGCCTTGCATGATGGTCACATCACTGCCGAGCAATTAGCCCTCGTGAACCAATGACAAGTGTATCCATGACAAGTGACCCCATGAAAGCTTGAGCCAATAAAAAAGCCCAAGTATGTACTTGGGCTTTTTGGGGTCAGGAAAGTCCTGGATTACTTTGCCTGGAAAGGATGCGCGTTCATCGGATCCTTGTATTTCCGCACCACGTCCGCTGCACGTGGCTCACGGGCAACCGCTGCCTTGATGGCCTGCTTGGTGGCCTTGTAGTTCCAGTCCTGAATACGCTCGTCGATATCCGCCTTGTGATCGATGAATACACCGACACAAATAAAGACATCATCCGCCTCGTTCTGTGGAATCGTGCCGTCAGCCACGCAATCCATCACCGCCATGGACACGCCACGCTGTGCCGGGCCAAACATTTGTACCGCCTGCTTGCCGTTCTTGATCGTGACCTTGTTGAACATGACCGTTGACGGCTTGGTCATCATGTTGGGTGCAACCACCGCCAACAGTCCATTCACGCCCTTGCGCTGTGTTGTCAGCGTACGGGTAAAAGCACGCTCGGCAGCACTGCCGCGCGGTCCAATGATCAAATCAATGTGCGCCACATTCAGCAGGTCAAGACCGCTGCCATCGGGACGGCTATCGATCACCAACGCCTCACCAACCAGTACGCGGTCAATGACAGGACCATCGCGGGGGATGGCAGGAGCGCTGACTGGCGCTTCATCACCCTTACCGCCAAACAATCCTAAAATCTTATCCAGAATAGACATCATCCAAGCTCCTGTTCAACACAACCAGACATATGCAATTTTGTAAACCATAAAAGCGAAGCCGCCCCGGGCACTGAGGCAGGGGGCGGCTATCGCATTTGCATTTAGTTCTTTGCTGCGAAAGGATGGGCAGATGTCTTGTAGTTCTTGACGACATCAGCAGCCTTGGGTTCGCGCGCAATCGCACTCTTGATTGCTTGCTTGGTTGCTTGATAGTTCCACTCTTGGATGCGCTCGTCGATGTCGGCCTTGTGGTCGATGAACACGCCCACGCAGATGAACACATCTTCAGCTTCTGCAAGGGGGATCGTGCCATCAGCAACGCAATCCATCACTGCCATGGAAACACCACGTTGTGCTGGGCCAAACATCTGCACAGCTTGACGGCCATTCTTGATCGTCACCTTGTTGAACATCACGGTGGCTGGCTTGGTCATCATGTTAGGCGCAACGACGGCCAACAGACCGTTCACGCCTTCCTTCTGATCAGTCAGGGTACGGCAGAAAGCTTCTTCTGCTGCACTGCCGCGCGGTCCGATAATCAGATCGATGTGCGCCACATTCAGCAAGTCCAAACCGCTACCATCTGGGCGATTGTCGATTACAAGAGCTTCACCTACCAGAACCCGATCAATAACAGCCATATCATTCTCCTAAAATCTGGGAAAAAACCCGAAATAACAACGTTAAATCGGGGTTGCTTAAAAAATTTTCCGCATTATATCAGCACCGCAACAAATGTTTTTGATAATCAAAAATATTTTCTGCGGCGCTGAAATTTAGCGTACAACACTCGCGCGAACGGCTTCACAGTAGGCTCCAACCTCGTCAATCACCGTAGGCGGAACGTTCTGGCTGCGCAATGTAGCAACTACACTTTCAACGACCGCATCAAATTGGGCATGCGACAACCCCAGGCTAGCGAGACCGGCATAGGTGGAGGACACATCAGCGCCGCTCAATGCACTCTTCAGGAACGCAATCTGCTGTTGCAGTTGGCCTTCGAGCGTCACCGCATCCGGCGCATCGAACAACTTGTTGGTCAATGGGTTGTGCAACGCCTTGCCGTAGAAGAATCGGACCATGGCGGACAACTCGGATTCACCGCCGAGACGACTCAGCAAACTGGCGTTTCTTACGAAAGCATCGGCGTTAACGCCGCTCAGGCGGCTGACATTGACACGATTCGTGTAAGGCGTCTCGGTTGACTGTCCGGCAGCCCCGCTCAGACGGCTGGCATTCACGCGCCCTGCATAAGCGCTATCTGTCGTCTGCCCTGCGGCCCGGCTCAGACGGCTCAAGTTTTCTTTTGCGGAATATGAAAGTACGGTTCCCATCATTCACCTCCAATTAAAACCAATTATTCTGGAAGTTCAGTTTACGCCTGCGGCGCAAATTTTGCATCAGGTGCAAGCCATCAATTTCGGACAAAATCTTGAATAAGCTTTTGACTATTAATTCAATTTATTGGCAAGTGATGGGCGGCAGATTGCCTGATCTGTAGATGGATAGCGGCACGCAATATGAGAAATCCACCGCCATCAAATCAACAAGAAATCAAGAAAACAAAAAAGGGTGGCAACGCCACCCTTTTCTTTGCATCTACAACCGGGATTACTCCAGATTTGCGTGCAGCGCGCGCATGCCTTCTTCTGTCAGGCCCTTTTCGTGCACGATGTACGAAACAATGGCTTCCAGGAAAATCAGCGTGGACAATTCGAACACGGTGCCCATCGGCATGCCCTTGACGATGCCGAAGCTGTTTTCGTTGCCGCTACCAATCTGGCAAACCAGATCGGCCATGTCGGCCATCGGCGATTGACCTTTCATGGAAACGACCATGATGGCGGCGCCCATGGACTTGGCCTTCTTGACCAGTGGCAGCAGTGTTTCAGTACCGCCGGAGCCAGATACCACGACGAACAGGTCACCGGCCTGGATGCTGGGTGTAACCACCTCGCCCACCATGAAGACCTTGTATCCGCTGTGCATCAAACGCATGGCGAAGAAGCGGGATACCAGACCAGAGCGCCCTGCCCCGGTAATGAAAATACGATTGGCCTTGTCAACGGCGGCCACAACCTTTTGTACCAGCGCTTCGTCAGTTGCCTGCAGAACGCTGTTGATCTTATTGAGGATAAGTTCCTGATGCATGATATTTACCCCTTGTGAATTCTAGGTTTATTTCCCGGCAAAGCGAGAAATCGTTCGTACAAATAAGAAATCCACCAAATCGGATCAGGATTGAACCGAGATGGTGGATTTTGACTTGCGTCTAAGCGTTGAAGCTTAGTGTGCCAGAGCAGTGATCTCAGCAGCAGAAGCAGCAGGATCAGCAGCGCCGTAGATCGCAGCACCAGCTACGATGATGCCAGCGCCAGCATCCTTAACTTGCTTCACGGTTGCAGCCTTAACGCCGCCAGCAACAGAGATGGTCACGCCCAGGTTCAGAGCTTGAACCAGTGCCAGGTCAGCGAAAGGTGTTTGGCCAGCAGCTTGTTGGTCCAGACCAGTGTGCACGCCGATGATGTGAGCGCCCAGAGCGGCCACTTCCTTGGTGCGAGTTGCCTTGTCAGCAACGTTGATCAGGTCAACTTGAGCTTGCTTGCCGTAGCCGTTAGCAGCCTTGATAACACCCTTGATGGTGCCCAGGTCAGCAGTACCCAGCACGGTGCAGATGTCTGCGCCAGCTGCGTAGAAAGGAGTAGCTTCGTATTCGCCAGCGTCCATGGTCTTCAGGTCAACCAGGATCTTGTTGTTTGGGAACTTGGCGCGCAGCGTTTCCAGCAGCTTGATGCCGTTGTGCTTGATGCATGGTGTACCGATTTCGAGGATGTCAACGTGCGGAGCAACCTTTTCTGCCAGTGCTACGGTTGCGTCGAAATCCAGTGAATCCAGAGCCATTTGAGTTAATGCCATGATGCTTCCTCCGATTGATAAAGTACTACGTTTGGGTTGAAAAAGTTTATTGCTTTATGCAGATGTCACCAGCTCGCGAATTTCACGAGAAGAGGTTTCAGGTGCATTAGAACCAGTAATTGCGCCACCCACTACAACAATGCTCGGGCCAGCCTGAACAACCTGTTGCACGGTAGACTGCTTGATGCCGCCAGCAACGGAAATCTTGACTGGCAGGCCTTGTGCGACCAGCGCTGCCAGATCGGCAAACGGGGTCTGACCGGCCAGCTGTTGATCGATACCGGTATGGATGCCGATAATATGCGCACCCATCTTGGCAGCTTCAGCAGCCACTTTGGCCTTGTCTTTCACGTTGATCAGATCAACCTGCGCCTGCTTGCCATAGGCATTGGCCACATCGACCACGCCCTTGATCGTGCCCATATCGGCAGTTCCCAGTACGGTCGTAATATCTGCACCAGCCTTGAAGAATGGTTCGGCTTCGTAATAGCCCGCGTCCATGGTCTTCAGGTCAACGAACAGGAGTTTATCAGGATGCGCGGCCTTCATCGCCTTGACCAGCGCGAGACCATTCACCTTGAGGCAAGGCGTTCCGATTTCGATAATGTCGACATAAGGCGCTGCTTGGCGAGCCAGTGCCAGAGTCTGATCGTAATCCAGAGAATCCAGTGCTACTTGAATCAACGGCTTTGCCACGATGATTTCCTCCGCTTGTTTACAGGTCAGTTTTTATTTTAAAAAACAGCCATTCTATAGTGGATAGAACGGATGTCAACGCTACCCGGTGATTGACCGCCGGGTAGCTAAGTGACGATACAGAGTTAGAGCTTGCCGCCCAGCATCACTTCCAGCTTGTCCTGGTCAACGATGAAACCACGGATGCCTTCAGCCAGCTTTTCGGTCGCCATGGCGTCAGCATTGTGATCCAGGCGGAACTGGGCTTCAGTCAGACGGGCAGGACGTTGTTGCGTTGCACCGTTGTCGGTCAGGTGACGGGTCAGGTGACCTTCAACAGAGGCCAGTTCTTCCAGCAGGGTTGGCGCAATGGTCAGGCGGTCGCAACCGGCCAGTGCCATGATTTCGCCTACGTTACGGAAGGATGCGCCCATCACAACGGTCTTGTAACCGTGATCCTTGTAGTACTTGTAGATAGCACGTACGGAAACGACGCCTGGATCTTCATCCGCACCGTAATCACGCTTTTCCTTGGCCTTGTACCAGTCAAGGATACGACCCACGAATGGGGAAATCAGGAACACGCCGGCTTCGGCACAGGCACGGGCTTGTGCGAAGCTGAACAGCAGGGTCAGGTTACAGTTGATGCCTTCCTTTTCCAGCTGTTCGCCAGCCTGGATGCCTTCCCAGGTGGAAGCCAGCTTGATCAGAACGCGGTCGTTGGAAACGCCAGCATCGTTGTACAGCTTCATCAGCTTGCGAGCCTTGGCCAGCATGGCTTCCTTGTCGAAAGACAGGCGTGCATCCACTTCGGTGGAAATCTTGCCTGGAACGACCTTCAGGATTTCCAGGCCGATACTCACAGCCAGCTTGTCAGCTGCGTTTTCGATTTGTTGCGCCTTGTCGCCGCCCTGTGCCTTGGCATAAGCAATGGCATCATCGATCAGCGGTGCGTATTCAGGCAGCGCACTGGCCTTCAGAACCAGGGAAGGGTTGGTGGTCGCATCTTGCGGCTTGACTGCGCGGATCGCGCCAACGTCACCTGTATCCGCCACGATCGTGGTCACGGTCTTCAATTGTTCCAGCAAACTAGCCATAGTTTTCCTCCTTGGATTGATCTGTCTAACGAATTTGAAACGTATTTTTGATTTCGAGAACTGAGAATATTACTACGACAAAGCGCGTCCAGTCACCATATTTTCCAGCGCCACCGTGAGCAAAGTGGCTACCGTCAAGTCAGCACTGGTGCCCGGATTGATGTTGCGCCTTTTCAGGTCGGCATCGAAATCCAGCAGCGCACGCTGGTAGTTCTTGGGGTTTTCAAGCGCCAGCAATGCACGATCGTGCTCTGCTGCTTGCGCCCGCACCTGTTCGGCAGCCGCGTCACCAAACTTGCGTGCGATATGCGTATCCGGGAACCGGGCCAGCAGGCCCAGGTAGACGGATGTCGTCGCCCAGGCCGACCATTTCCAGCGCTGCAAGGCTTCGCGATATCGACATACGCCAAAATCGAAAATATCGGCGTAGGCATGCGTATATTGCCAGGCAATCCGATCCGTCAACTCGGCTTCGCGCATCGCCTCCAGCAAGGTAACTTGAGGGGCTTGATGCACATCATGCTGCGCACGCGCACCCAAGCCGGCCGGCGCAGCCCTGACGATGGCACGAAACGCACCCTCGGCATCCGCCACACGCAGTGCCTGCAACACTTGCTGCAAGCTGTCGTGCAAGGTCGATTTGCCACCATGCAGTCCGGCATGGATCAAAGGCGCGGCGAGCAGCACAATGCCCAGGTTGGTATTGCAGCCCACCGCATCCCAGGTGGCATCCACCGCAGCAAGAATACGCTGACCCACATCGAGGTCCGGGCGCGCAATCTCAGCGGCCGCCGCTTCGGCGCTGCGCACGAAATCCTGCACCACCATGCCGTGTCCGTCGGCAAAGATGTGCACGTTGCCTGGCTTGAGCGCTTCAAGTTCGGACAGGCATGCGGACTGGAATGCCGCAGCCAGCGCCGCGCTGTCCAGCCGCATCATGAAGCGGCCGCCAGCGCGCCATGACTGGCGTTTATTTTTCCTAGAAAATCGTCCACCAGCAGCTGAGCGATGTCCGCTTCCACCACGCCCTGCAGCCCCTTCCAGGCGGGAATGCTGTTGACTTCAAGCACGTACAGCCGCCCTTCGCGATCACGGATCACATCCACGCCGCAGTAGTCGATCCCGATCGCACGCGCGGCTTGCAAAGCAAGCTCGGCAATCTCGCCGACAGGCGGGATCCATTCGCAACGCCCCCCCATGGCGACGTTGTTCACCCAGCTGCTGCCATGGCGAATCATGGCGCCAACCGCCTTGCCGTTGATCACGAACACGCGATGATCGTGCCACTCGCCCTCGCCGCTATCGACGTAGCTTTGCAGATAATAAAGCCCGTCCACATGCGCTTCCATCGGCACCGGAAACGGCGTAGCGCGCGTCAGCTTGCGCACCCCCTGCCCTTGCGAACCGAACAGCGGCTTGATCACCAGATCGCGCCCCGACATGGTTTCACGCAGGATGATGTCATGCGCCTGTGCTCTCGATTCGCACACCCAGGTGGATGGTGTATTGACCTGGTGATGGTGTAGAAGAAAGCTGGTCATCGCTTTGTCGACAGTACGCTCGACGGCACGTCCATCGTTATAGACGGTCACCCCCAGCATGCTCAAGGCATGCAGGACATCCAGCCGGACGATGACCTGCTGCAGCGTCCCGCCCGGGACCCCCCGCACGAAAACGCCATCAGGCAGCACATGCTCAAACCCCGGAATATGAACGCCGGCACGGCCCGACAACAGGTCCAGGCGACAATCCTTGAGAGAAACGAAAACGGCCTCCCGACCACGCGCGGCAAACGCCTCTTTCAGACGTTTGCCGTGCCAGCCGGGATCGTCGGTAAAGACAGGAACGCGACGATTCAATTACGCGGAATAACCGAAAGACTGATCCAGCAGCGCTGCATCCAGCTTGCCGCCAGTGAAGCTCTTGCCGGACTCGACCGCAGTCACCGTCACCGCAGCCGGGCTGAACAGCATCGGGTCGATCTTGTAGAAATCCATATTGACGCTCTTGAACACATCCGCAAATGGGCGACCATAATCACGCGAGGCGCTGCTAGGCAATTCCTTGGCCAGCTTGGCTGCAGCCTCGTCGTCGCCCAGCACGAACACGTGCGCATGCCCGCCGAACAGGATGGCGTCATTGGTGCGCCCCATGCCGGTCAGGAAATCAGGGGAAGGCGGCGGCACTGGGGCGCTTGCCATGCCATCGACCACGTGCTCCATGGGGAAATGCAGCGTATGGATCTTGTGCATGGCCACTTCCAGCACGCGGCCCACAATCTGCACGGCACCCGCCAGGCTGCGTGTCGGCGTGAGGATAAAGGTCAGCTTGTCCGCAGCAAGCCCTGTGTCGCGCGCCACTTTCTCGATTACTTCTTGCGGCGGCACCTTGTCGCTCTCCAGCACCAGGCAGGCAGATTCGGCCTGATCCTTGTAATTCAGCTCCTTGTAGAGTTCTTCCCGACCAGCCATGGCGCGGCCCGGGCCGGAACCCAGCGAGAAGAACTTTTCGTGGGCCAGGCTCCAGCCCGCATACTGGCTGCCCAGGCAGGCCAGAATCGGGTTGCAGGAATGCACCGACAACTGCCACGGCCAGTGTGCAAACGCAGGATTGGCATTGAGCGAAACGCGGCCCAGCCCCCCCATGCAGATTTCGGTAATCAGGCGCCCGGCTTCCAGGCCGCCTGGGAACTTGATGCCGGCATCGATAATCGTTGCGCCGCTGGCATGTTTTTCGACGCCCAGCCGCAGCACTTTGGCGTTGGCGATCAGATGCGCCACCAGAGGTGCCGTCAGCGCGTTCACGCTGGGCCAGTTGCTTGTATCGAGATTGCTTTCGCTCATTTTATAGTTCCCTGAATTGATTTATTCGTTGTGTCAGCTGTGCGATACGCTGCCGGGCCAGCACCTCAGCCGCTTCAGCATGGTCCGCACTGGCCATGACCGTGCACATTGGTTCATCGGTCCTGATGCAGCTTGCGTCCGACGGCACGTCCGCCACCCACGCAGGCCATGACGTGCCTACCGGTATCGTCAGATCGACCGGAGCATAGTATATCAAATGCGCCCGCGCTTGCTCTGGTGGCAACGATGCAGGCAGTTCGCCGAGACAAGCGCGCAAATGCGCCTGAAATAATCGCGCCCCCTGGTGCGCCGCATCGTACAAGGCGAATGTTGCACTCAAACGGGGATTGACTTCCAGCACCCAGAAACGGTCGCCGTCGACCATACAGTCCAGGCTGTTCAGGCCACACAAGCCGAGTTCAAGCGTGATTTTTTCTGCCGCTACGCGCATCCCGTCGCGAACGGCAACCGGCAACTGCACCTGGCTGACCGCGCCACCAAAACGGTAGGGCATCGCTTGCGTCGGCGCCAGCAACTGCGCATTGAACCCAACGTCACGGACCTGCTGCCCATCGGCCAGGAACAGCAAGGAAACCGGCTTTCCCGGCCATAGACGCTGGTAATAATGTTCACCCGCAGTTGCAGCGGTTACGTGGCGCACATGCGTCCCACCGGAACCGCCAACGCGCTTGCACAGCCAGCCCTCTGCGGGCATGGGCCTTGCGATCGAATACGTCGGATGCGGAATAGCCAGGCGCTGCAGCAGCGAAAAAAAACGGCTGGGATCCTTGAGGATCTCAACCGTCCTTGCTTGATTGCCCATCACCTGACAGCGCTGGGCAACCTCGTCCAGCAATGCAGGCTGCGTTTCAAATCCGCTACCGTATACAAAAGCAGCTTCTGATGCCTGCAACTGCGGAAAAACCGCTTCCCGAAAAGCCACGGGATCAAAACCACCCTGCGCGTAGGGCAAGGGGATAGCCATAAAAGCATCGCGGCAGGTATCCGTATCACAGAATACATCTGCCGCGATGACCTCATACCCTGCCGCAACCGCCGCCCGCACAAACGGGCGGGCACTGGCTGCGGCAATAATCAGGCGTTTAGGCGAAATCCTTGCGTGCAAGCTCGAACGCAGACAGGAAATCCAGATAAACGTGTGACTGACCTTCCAGCATCTTCTTGAACAGATTCTGCTGAACCTGGTACTTGATGTTACCGATCGCCAGCGCGCCGTGACCGTAAACCTTGGTGCCTTCGATCAGCACGCCATCAGCCATCACGCCCACGCCTTCAGCGCCGGTCGGCGGTACGGCGTTCACGTCTGCTACCACCTTGAGGGAGGGCGATGCCGCGATCTGGGCCAGCGTCAGCACGCGTACGCCAGCCGCTGCGCAGCACAGTGCCACGTCGGTGTTCTGCAGCACTTTTTGCTTCAGCTCATCGGTGCTACCGTCGGTGTAACCGATATTGGTGCCGTAACGCGCGTTGTATGCATCCGCCTTTTCCTGCACGTCAGCGATAGCACGGTGTGCCACCAGTTCAACTGTGGCGCCGTACTTGGCGGCGATCACTGCGGTACAACCGCCTACAGGGCCAGTGCCACCGAAAATGCTGACCTTGCGGCCGGCCAGGTCGCCACCGAAGTTGCGCTTCAGCGTGCGTTCGACCACGGCCATCATGGCGCCTGCGGTTGTAAATGCGCCAGACGGGTCGGCAAATACGGAAATCTCGAACGGAGGAATCATCGACTTCTTGGCGGTTTCCAGCATGTCCATCGCCAGATCGATGTCGCGGCCGCCGATCAGCATGCCGGTACGCCATACGCCACGTGGGCCGCGGGAGAAAATCGCGTCCTGCACCAGGCCCGTCACTTCGCTCAATTGAACGTCCGTGTACGGCGCAATAGCGTCGTAACCGGCGTCATAAGCCATGTTCACATCGAACGGGCTGGCATTTTTGGCTGGCGTAATGAAGTGAAGTACGTATGGCTTTTCCGTGCTCATGAATTGACCCTCTAAAGTTAAATAAAACGGAATTAAATCACCGCATGAGCGGTGTCCATTGCGTTATTTTCGCATATTACCTGAACTTCGCTACCTTGATTACGTGCTTTGCACACCATGAAACGCGCGCCATCATGGCCTGCATATCTTTTCTCAAGCGCGTCCCGCACTTGCTGCGCTGCCGCGTCACTTTCCAGCACGGCGAATCCGGTGGGCCCCCAGGAACTCTGGCCAACACAGCCCACGCCGGTGGCGCGCAACCAGGCCAACGCTTCGGCAACGACAGCGCTGGTGTAGCGGCCTCCGCCCTGGGCCGAGGCAAAGTAATCCCCGACCTGGCATTGAATCTCATGAATCGCGTCCCCAAAGGCGGCCAGATCCTGCTCGGCAACCGCTGGCAATGCCTGCATCAACACCCGGCGACACAGTTCAGCCGAGGTGGCGGCCGGAAATTCAGGCAGCGTGCGGAACGCTGCGACTTCCTGCCCCCCATGGACACCGACAGCTACCGTATCGAACATCAGCACGACACGCCAATGACTCGGAAAATCCATGCGTGCGATCACTGGGGGCGTCACCGTACCAGCACCACGCCCGCCATCCACCAGCAACCCGCCCTGCGCAAAGGCGCCGATACCGATACCGGAGCGCGCACCACGCTCGGTCATTGCAGCAACCTCGCCCAGCGTCAAGTCAAGGCCATACAATTTGGCCAGGGCGACACCAACCGCCAGGGCCATCTGGGTACCCGACCCCAAGCCCGCGTGTTCCGGAATCGCTGCGCGCAACTGCAGATGCGCACCACCGCTGAGACCTGCCCGCTCGGCAAAACGATGCGCGCAGGCCAAGGCGCGCTGGGCGCCCGGCCCGTCCGCGTCCAACGTCATTGCGCGACGCACATCGATGCTGGTTGCGGGCTGTTCCAGAGAGAGGCCTATGCTGCCGAACTTGCGGCCCAGCCCCCCGTTGAGGTCCAGAAAACCCATATGGAGGCGTGCCGTCGTCGTGACGCTGACCCGTTGCGGAACGCTGCTGCTTGGCATGGAAAATCTGTCCGGAATGAGAGTGAGGATCGAGGCATTCTAGCCCAGCAGCCCCATTTTTCAAATTTGTCGCCGCCAACTGTCGCGGCACAATAAAAAGCACGGTAAACTCACCACCAAAAACATTCGCTGAATAAATCTCGGCCGCAGCGAGCCTCAGTACAACTATCGGGATGAATCAGGATGGAGACTTTTGCCCAAGCAGGCACGATGGATTCGGTGACCTGCCCCTTCTGTGGATTGCTCTGCGACGACCTCGCGGTTGCGCGGGACGCGGCAGGGAGCCTCAACGTCGCCAAGAACGGATGCCAGAAGAGCATCACCTTCTTCGGTCGTGCACCTCAGGCCCCCTCGGCCAGGGTCGGCGGCAAGCCCGTTGACCTCAAGGAAGCCGTCGCCAAAGCCGCTGAAATCATCGGCAACGCCAGACACCCCCTGATTGCCGGTCTCGGCACCGAGGTGCAAGGCATGCGCGCGGTGATGAGCCTGGCGGACAAGGCCGGCGCGGCGCTGGATCACATGAACTCCAACGGCTTCATGCGCAACATACAAGTCGTGCAAAACTCCGGCTGGCAGATCTGTACCCTGACGGAAGTCCGCAATCGCGTTGATCTTCTGGTCATTGTCGGCACCGACATCGTGAGCCTGTTCCCGCGCTTCTTCGAGCGCGAAGTCTGGAACGGCGTCTCCATGTTCGACCAGGACACCTCCACCCGTGAAATCGTCTATCTGGGCGGACGGGATATCGACACCTCGGCCGGCATCGCGCCGGATGGCCGCAAGCCTGACGTCCTGCCCTGCGACCTGGAGCAGACACCCGCCGTGCTGGCTGCGCTGCGCGCACTGGTCAGCGGCAAGAAACTGCATGCGACCGAAGTGGGCGGCATTGCCGTAGCCGAACTGGAAAAGCTGGCACAGCGGCTCCTGGCTGCCAAATACAGTGTCATCGCCTGGGCCGCAGGAACGCTCAACTTCCCGCACGCCGAGCTGACCGTACAAAACATCACCGAGATGGTTAAAACCCTGAACAAGACCACCCGCTCATCGGGCCTTCCGCTTGGGGGCATTGAAGGCGACATGAACGCCAATCAGGTCAGCGCCTGGATTTCCGGCTACCCGGTACGGACTTCCTATGCGCGCACTTACCCGGAACACGACCCCTACCATTTCTCGACGGATCAACTGCTGGCCAGTGGCGAGGCCGATGCGATGCTGTGGGTGTCCTCGTTCAACCCGGACCGTACGCCGCCCAAGACCGATCTGCCCACCGTCGTATTCGGCCACGCCCACATGAAGCTCGACCACGAGCCTGAAGTGTTCATCCCCGTCGGCACACCGGGCGCGGATCACAAGGGCATCATGTTCCGCAGCGACAATGTGGTTTCGCTGCCACTCGACCAATTACGCGCCAGCGCCCTGCCCACCCTGGGCCAGGTACTGAACGCCATCGAACAAGCGCTGTAAGGAAAACTCAACATGCTGATCAAACTCACCGGCGGTACGGTTTACGACCCGGCGCACGGCATCAACGGCAAAGTCATGGACATTTACGCCCGTGACGGCCGCATCGTGGATCGCCCCCGCGACGGCGAACGCATCGACCAGGAATACAACCTGGCCGGCAAGGTAGTGATGGCAGGCGCCATCGACATGCACACCCACATCGGCGGCGGCAAGGTCAACATCGCCCGCACCCTGTTGCCGGAAGACCATCGCGGCGACCCGGTTCCGCATTCCGACCTGTGCCGTGCAGGCTGCGGCCATGCTGTCCCTTCCACCCTGACCACGGGCTACCGCTACGCCGAAATGGGTTACACCGCAGGCTTCGAACCGGCGGTATTGCCGATGAACGCCCGCCAGGCCCACCTGGAAATGGGCGATACGCCTATTATCGACAAGGGCGGTTACGCCATGCTGGGCAGCGACGACATGCTGCTGCGCATGATGGCCGCCAACAAAGACCAGAACGCGATCAACGACTACGTGGCCTGGACCATCCACGCCAGCCAGGCCATGGGCATCAAGGTGGTGAACGCCGGCGGCATCAGCGCCTTCAAGTTCAACCAGCGCATGCTGGATCTGGACGAAAAGAATGCCTACTACCAGGTCACGCCGCGTGAAGTGCTGCAGCGTCTGTCCCGCGCGGTACACGAACTGGGCGTTCCGCACCCGCTGCATGTCCACGGCAACAACCTGGGCGTACCCGGCAATGTCGAGACCACGCTCAACACCATTGCCGGCATCGACGGCTATCCGCTGCACCTGACCCACATCCAGTTCCACAGCTACGGGACTGAAGGCGACCGCAAGTTTTCCTCCGGCGCCGCACGCATTGCCGAAGCCATCAACAAGAACAAGCATATCTCGGCCGACGTCGGCCAGATTCTGTTTGGTCAAACCGTCACTGCTTCCGGCGACAACATGTCGCAATTCCGCAATGCGGGGCACGCCACCCCCAACAAATGGGTGTGCATGGACATCGAATGCGATGCCGGCTGTGGCGTCGTCCCGTTCAAGTACAAGGACCAGAATTTCGTCAACGCGCTGCAATGGGCGATCGGTCTGGAAATCTTCCTGCTGGTCGATGACCCATGGCGCATCTTCCTCACCACCGACCACCCCAACGGCGCGCCGTTCACCAGCTACCCGCACCTGATCAAGTTGCTGATGGACAAGACTTTCCGCAACGAAATGCTGTCACGCATCAGCCCCGATGCCCAGGCCATGAGCACGCTGGCCAGCATCGACCGCGAGTACAGCCTGTACGAAATCGCCATCATGACCCGCGCCGGTGCCGCCAAGCTGGTAGGCCTGCATGACCGCGGCCATCTGGGCCAGGGTGCCGCAGCCGACATTACCGTGTACACCGACAACGCCGACCGCGAAAAGATGTTCGCCAAACCGGACTACGTGTTCAAGGATGGCCATCTGGTCGTCAAGGATGGCAGCGTGGTCAAGGTCACCTGGGGCGCGACCCATGTGGTCAAGCCGGAATTCGACCGCAGCATCGAAAAAGAAATCGCCAAGTACTACGACACCTATCACACGGTGAAGATGGACCACGTCAAGGTCACTGACCAGCACATCGCCGACGATGGGCGTGGCCACGTTCAAGTACAGGCATGCGAAGGCAGAAGGGAAAAATTAGTATGATCATTAACGGCGTCACCATCGACGACACCTTTGCCGAAGCCTTCGGCATGCGCGGCACCCGCGTCATCATTACCGCACAGAACCTGAAATGGGCTTACAACGCAGCCAACGCCATGACCGGCTTCGCCACCTCGGTGATTGCCTGCGGCGTGGAAGCCGGCATAGAGCGCGAAATGGACCCGGCTGAAACGCCTGACGGACGTCCCGGCGTTTCTGTCCTGCTGTTCGCCATGGGCAGCGCCGTGCTGATGAAGCAGTTGGAAACCCGCATGGGCCAATGCGTGCTGACCTGCCCCACGGCAGCAGCATTCTCCGGCATCGAAGGCGGCGACCGCATCAACCTGGGTAAAAACCTGCGCTTCTTCGGCGACGGCTTCCAGATTTCCAAGCAATTCGGCGGCAAGCGCTATTGGCGCGTGCCGGTGATGGACGGCGAATTCCTGACCGAAGAAAAAACCGGCATGGTACGCGCCGTCGGCGGCGGCAACTTCCTGGTGCTGGCCGAATCTCAACCCCAGGCGCTGGCCGCTTGCGAGGCTGCGATCGTGGCCATGAAAAAGATTCCAAACGTCATCATGCCGTTCCCTGGCGGCGTCGTACGTTCAGGCTCCAAGGTCGGCTCCAAATACAAGTCGCTGATCGCCTCGACCAACGATGCGTTCTGCCCGACGCTGAAAGGCATCACCAAGACCGACCTGTCACCGGAAATCGAATCCGTGATGGAAATCGTGATCGACGGCCTGACCGATGTCGACATCCGCAAAGCCACCCGCGCCGGCATCGCAGCCGTGTGCGAGCTGGGTGCGGCCAATGGCATCAAACGCATTTCCGCTGGCAACTACGGCGGCAAACTCGGCCAATTCCAATTCCATCTGCGCGAAATTATGAGCGGAGAGGCAGCATGAGCGCCCTGACTTTTACCCTGAAAACACCCTTACAACAGCGCGTGGATTGTTCACCGCTGACCCCGGATTTCCTGGCGGGCAAATCTGCCGCTGAAATCGCGGCCGTCGATTTGCAGTGCGGTAACCGCAAGCTGCGCGCCGATGCCCTGTTCGACATTGCCGGCGACGACAGCACTGCCATCGTCATCAAGAATGCCGATGGCAAACTCGATTTCATCGGCTCAAAAATGCAAAGCGGCAGTATTACCGTGCATGGCAATGCCGGCTCTTACCTGGGTTTCCAGATGAAAAAGGGCGAGATCACCCTGCACGGCGATGCCCACGCCTACGTGGCCAGCGGCATGGCAGGCGGCAGCATGAAGATCAACGGCAATGTCGGGGATTTCCTGGCATCGGCCATCCCCGGTGACCGCAAGGGCATGAAGGGTGGCGTGGTGATCATCACCGGCAACGCGGGCGACCGGGTAGGCGACCAGATGCGTCGCGGCATCGTCCTGATCGAAGGTAATGTCGGCGCCTACTGCGCATCGCGCATGCTGGCCGGCACCATAGGCGTACTGGGTACCGTGGGTGATTACGTCGGCTTCGGCATGCGTCGTGGCACGCTGTTGCTGTTCAGCATGCCGAAGATGCACGCCACGCTGCAGGACTGCGGCAGCCACACCCTGCCCTACCTGAAGCTGATGTTCAAATCGTTCCGCACACTACCGAGCAAATTCGCCAGCATCGACAAGAATCGGGTGCAGCGTTATGCCGGTGACCTCGCAAACGATGGCAAGGGCGAGATTCTGGTTTTTATCTGATTTTTATCCCTGCCCGACACCAACCCGACCGGCTGATGCCCGTCGGGTTTTTTGTTTTATATAACATATTATTCATATATTTTTCAAACATCTCTCTTGCATGAATAATGATTGTGCAAGCCACTGAATTGGTTTAAATTAATCGCGCCATTTTAGAAGTTCGCCCGTTCGTCATCATCAGGCGGGCACATCACATATTGAATCAAGAAAACTGAGGGTTGGTATGCATGGGCGCTAACGTATTGGGCATGTGGCACGGCGTGCTCCAGCTTCTTAAGTCCCTGGAAAAAAACAGTTATTACTGTTATTGTCTTTGTTGTTCCCGATCATCTACTACTGCGACTACCTCACAGGCCCGCTCATCCCATTCACCATTTTTTATTTCATTCCAATATGGCTGGCCGGCAGCCTGGTTTCAGCAGGCTGGGCCTACTTGTTCGCCGCGCTTTCCACATTGGCCGTTCTGAGCATTAACCTGCAAACTTACCAAGAATTGCACACCATAGGCATTGCCTGGAAATTCATGATCGATGCCGTCATCTTTTTCATATCGGCGCGCCTCAGCTTCAAATGGACACAATTACTCAAGAACCTGGAAGAGCAGGCCACGACAGATCCCCTGACCAAAGCCAAGAATCGCAGGGCCTTTTACGAACTGGGCGATCATGAGTTATCGCGCTCTTTCAGAAAAAAGAAACCCATCACGCTCGCCTTCATTGATCTCGACAATTTCAAGAAGGTGAATGACCAGTCTGGCCATGAAAAAGGCGATCAGATCCTGACCACCGTCGCAGCGACCTTGGCCACCAAGCTTCGGGATGCGGACATTCTGGGTAGAATTGGTGGCGATGAGTTTGTGATCCTGCTCACTGATACAGATCCCGAGCAGGCCAAACCCATCATCACGCGCCTGGTGCAGAATCTGGACCAGGCCATTGCACCTTTTGATACCGACATCACGTTCAGCGTCGGAGTGGTGAGCAGCAACTCGGATCGACTCATCAACATGGATCACCTGATTGCCTGGGCCGACAAGGCCATGTATGAAATCAAGCACTCTACCAAGAATGCAGTGAGATTCGATTTTCTGCCGACCAGCCCGACCTAAGGATTGGACATCGGCACCGTGAAGCGTGGAACCTCCACTTCACGGGGTTGCTCGCAGCTTAGCTACAGGCAAGCCGCCACAAGGAAGTCACCTCGGCCGCACGTGCAAGATGCAGGGGATCGCTTGCATCCATGGCCTTGGGATGATGTGGCTTCACATCCACCTTGCCGACCACTTGCAAACCGGCCTCAGCAATCCAGCCCATCAGGCTTGCACGCGTGCGCAAGCCAAGATGCTCGGCAAAATCCGACAAAATCAGCCAGCCTTCGCCACCCGGTTCCAGATGCGCAGCCAGCCCGCCGAGAAAACCTTTCAGCATGCGGCTTTCCGGATCGTACACCGCGTACTCCACCGGCGAGCTGGGCTTGGCAGGCAACCAGGGCGGATTGCAGATAATCAGCGGTGCTCGACCTTCAGGAAACAGATCGGCCTGGACGATGTCGACCTGCTGATCCAGTTTGAGGCGTGCGATATTTTCGCGTGCGCAAGCCAATGCACGCGCATCCTGATCTGTGGCCACGACATGCTGGACGCCACGGCGCGCCAGTACGGCAGCCAACACGCCGGTACCGGTGCCAATATCGAAGGCTAGTGCCTGGGATGGCAGCGGCGCTTCGGCGACGAGGCCGACATACTCGCCCCGTACCGGCGAAAACACGCCGTAGTGCGGATGGATGCTGTCGCCGAGTGCCGGGATATTCACGCCTTTCTTACGCCACTCGTGCGCACCAACCAACCCCAGCAATTCACGCATCGACACAACGGAAGCCTGACTGGCCGGCCCGTAGGCTTCGATACAGGCCTGTTGCACGTCCGGGGCACGACGCAACGGAATAAGGTAGCCCGCATCCAGCGGCAACAGCAGCATGCCCAGCACGCGGGCACGTTGTGCCTGGCTTTGGCGATGCAAATGGAAAGCCTCGGTAATCGACGGCGCAGCCTTGGGCGCCTGACGCGCCGCACGCCGCGGCTTGCGCTCCAAGCGCCGCGACAGTGCCTGCAGCAGTTGGCGGGCGTTCTGAAAATCGCCACGCCACAGCATCGCCGTCCCTTCGCACGCCAGCCGATAAGCGGCATCGGCCGTCAGGGTGTCATCCACGATCACCACGCGTTTATGCAGGGCAACGCCAGCCTCCGAACGCCAAAGCGCCGAGCGCACTTCGCCGCCTTCTTCCCAGCTGATGACGGGGGTGTCGGTCACAACGTCACCTTTCGTTGGCAGCAGCAGTCCGCACCCAGCCCGGTGACGCATGGCCATGCCATGACAGGCGCTTCCGTGCGTTTGACGAACCAGCGCCTGACCAGATAACCGCGCGTCAGCGAGATGGCGGTGAACCAGCACCCGATCAGCAGGTTGTCCTGTAGCGGGATATGAATATTGAACATGGGGAACACCACCAATTGGCTGGCAATGGCCACGATGTAGCCGATGACCGTATTGGTCAGGCTCTCGAGCATGCTGTGTGATTTGCTTTGCATGGTAACTCCTTATCGACGCTTGTCGGCTTGTTGCCAATAGCTGTTGCGCCACGCTTGCCGCTGCCCGGCATTGAGAAAGGTCCAGGCAACGACGCGGCTTTTCTTCTGCCCTTGTGCCATCTCCAGCGTTTTGACTTCAGCCGCGTTTGCTTTTTGCAGTGCGCGATAAACGCCAGGCAGATTGGCCTCTTTGGAAATCAATGTGGTGAACCAATAGCACTGTGACGCATATTGTGCGCTTTCGTTGATCATCCGGGTGACGAATGCGGCTTCGCCGCCCTCGCAGTAAAGCTCTGCACCCTGCCCGCCAAAATTGAGCACCGGGGCACGATCGCGCTCGCTGCCCTTGCCCAGATTCTGCCACTTGCGACGGCTGCCCTGACTAGCCGCTTCGGGAGAAGCGTGAAACGGTGGATTGCACAGGGTGAGGTCGAAAGCCTCGCCCGGCCGGATCACCCCACGAAAAATCGCTGAAGATACGCCCTGCAAACGCAACGCGATGTTATCCGGCAACCCGGCATTGGCATCCACAATGCGCTGGGCGTTGGCAATGGCCACGGGGTCGATGTCGCTGCCCACAAATCGCCACCCGTATTCGCGGTGGCCGATCAGCGGATAGACCGCATTGGCGCCAACGCCGATATCGAGCACCTGGACACTCGCCCCAGACGGAAGGCTGCCGCCGTTTGATGCCGCCAGCAGGTCGGCGATGTAGTGCAGATAATCGGCCCGTCCGGGAATCGGTGGACAAAGATAGTGCGCCGGAATATCCCAGTCCTGCACTGCGTAATGCTGAAGCAACAGCGCCCGATTCAGCGCTTTTACCGCCTTGGGGTTGGAAAAATCAATGGACTGGTCGTGATATTCGTTCAATTTCACGAAATGGGATAAATCCGGGCTGGCCTGTACCAACTGCTCGAAATCGTACCGGCCCCGATGCCGGTTGCGCGGATGCAAACCGGACTTATCTGCCGCACCCGAGACGGCCGAGGGTTTCGGCTTGGTCGCAGTCATTGCAGGTCATCCTTCTGAAGGATCAGGATGATCGCCGCCCACAGCAGGGCCACCACGGCCATGATGCTGCCCAACGCATGCGCCAGCGCGCCCAGGTGCTGGGCGTTGGGAATCGCGCCGAAGGTGCCCAGCAGGTAAATCCAGTCGTGCGGACCATCTTCCCCGGTATGGCCGCCCAGCATGATGAGTTGGGGATGCAAGGCGTCATAGATATAGGGCGAGAGATCCAGCAGGCTCACGCTCCCCCACCACGCCCCTAGCGCCGCGGCAAAGTTATCGCGATTCCTGACCGCAAACGCCACGGCGATGCCCCATGGCAACGCCAGTTGAAACAGGCTGCCGCCAAGGATGGTCATGAACTCGCCGAAAGGCATCAGAAACACGTGGCCAGCCTCATGGATGGGCAGCAGGATGTTGTGCATGAACGAATCGAACATCTCGCCATCGCGGTAATCGGCGCGGATCAGGGACCAGCTCCACCAAGTTAGCAGCGCCAGTGCGAGGCAACGTCCGTAGAAGGCCGTCGCATCCATCTCCGGTTTCGTTTCCAGCAGCCGCTGCAGCACACTAACGCTGGGCGCATCCTCGACCTGCACGTCTTTGATCTGTTGCGATTCGGCGAACTTGAACAGATAAATGCCGCAGGCAGGGCACTGGGCGCTGGCCGGCAAGGCCTGCGGCATCGTATATCCGCACTTGGGGCACTGCCTGTAAGTTAACTGGTTCAAATCGTTAGCGCCTTAAGCCGCCGCCCTCATTCATAAAATCGAATCAAATTGCGCCCGGCATCTTTAGCTTGGTACATCGCCATATCGGCCCACTTGATCACGTCATCCGCACTGGCTTCGTGATTGATAAACAGCACGATGCCGATACTCGTCGTACATCGATGCTCGACAACCCCATCAGGGGCACCATCTGGCCGCGTCGCCAACAGGTATGGATCGGCAAGCGCAGTACGAATCTTTTCAGCCACGACACACGCTTGCGCGGCAGATTCAGCCTTGTCCTCATGCAGCTCACTGAGAACGACGACAAACTCATCCCCACCAAAGCGCGCAACCGTATCCGATGCACGCACACAGCGGCAAATCCGGCGTGCCACTTCCGTCAACAGCAGGTCGCCCACATGATGCCCGTGCTTATCATTGAGGGGCTTGAAATGATCCAGATCCAGGAACATGAGCGCGCCAAAACGGCCGCTGTGCTTGCTGATTGCCATCCCTTGGGCCAGGCGGTCATCCAGCAAACGACGATTGGGGAGCCCCGTCAATGCGTCATAAAAGGCCAGATTTCGAATGCGCTCTTCCGCCACCTTGAGCGAGGTAATGTCTGTCACCTGGACGAAAAAGCCCTGCACCTTGCCATTCACAACATCTGGAATATATTCAGCCAGTGAATGCTTCACCCCACTTCCATCAGGGGTCGGGATCGTTCTTTCAAACGACTGCCGCTGCCCGCGTAATGCAGCTTCGATGTAGGGCAGGTTCAGCTGAAAAATCTTTTCGCCTAGCAGTTCCCGTATATGTTTACCCAGCAACTGTTCAGGAGAAATTCCAAACCAGACAGAGTAAGCTTTATTGCTGAACCGGTTATGTAAATGCTTGTCCCAATACCCGATCATGGCAGGGATGTTGTCCAGCATGGATCTAAGCGTGTATTCCTGTTGACGCCATGGACTATCGGAAAAAACAGCCGCATTGCCACCCGCATCGCGCGGCTCCAGCGCTTTGCGAAGTTGAAAATTTTCAGATTCGAGTTCTAATACTCGACGTTCAAGTTCAGCGTGACTCGGCATGGACATAACTCTTTATCGCGCTGCAGCGGTACTGGTTGAGATATGAAACGGTTGCATTGTAATGGATATAGCCATCTTAGACGCATGCATCTCCCCAAGCGGCGCACCAGATTCCAACCTGCGGCACTCCATCCCCCATGAAACCCATGCCGGATGGGCCGGTAGGAATTTCCCTATGCGCACACAAGAACAATTCTGGTATCTTTGAAGCAAAAGCAGCGTCCTATCTTTAGATGCAGGGATGGAGGCCCATCTTCAAATTCAGGGATGCCCCATCGTTTTTTGGAAAACTCTCATGTCAGACGCGCCGCAACTCGTTGAACATCTTTGGCAGGACTTATTGGAAAATGCCAACCAACTAGCCCTCGCGGCCATTGCAGAAACTATTCATCAAGAAAAGTCATCGCTTTCTGCCGCCTTTTACCGCTACATGATGCAGCATCACGTAGCCGCACAATTTCTTTCTGTGGCCTCGGTGGAAGCGCGACTGAAACCAGGGCTGGAGCGATGGCTAGAGACCCTGTTCTGCAGTCACACCCCCGAGACGATCAACGCAGCCTTGGCCATGCAGCGCCAAGTGGGCGAAGTCCACGCGCGCGCCGAAATCCCCGTAGACCTCGTTGCACGCGGGATGCGGCTGCTCAAGCATGAAATCAACCTGCATCTGCTTAAGACAGAACTGAGCCGTAATGATTTAGTCACGGCAGTGCTGCGTGTCGACCATCTGATCGATATTGCCTTTGAAATCATGAGTGCGGCGTATGTGGATTCCCGCGAACGCGGTATCCGTGCAGATGAGTCTTTCAGGCTGTTTTCCGCCGGGCACAACTTGGCCATGGAGCGGGAGAAACAACAAGGTGCCATGCTGGAATGGGAAAACCGGTTATTCCGCACGGTGGCGAATGATTTACCGCTGGAAAGTTTGATGCCGATCAGCATCTCCCCTTTTGGGCTCTGGATGCACCACAAGGCCCCGCTGATGTTCGGGGAAATCCACGAGTTGCCATTGCTGGATGCCTGCATGAGTCGCATCGATACTGCCTTGCTACCGCAGATCACCCCGGATGAAATCGGCGATGCGCGATCGTCGGTGATTCGTGACCTCATCAAGAACATCCTGGCGGAAACGGAACAGATCAAATATCTGCTCAACGCAATCTTCGATCGCTTATCCGAGATGGAAGTTGGGCGTGATGCGCTCACACAACTGTTCAACCGCAGATTCCTGCCCACCATCATGAAGCGCGAGGTCGAGCTTTGTCGACGCAAGAATTCGTCGTTCGGTGTCCTGATGCTGGATGTCGACCACTTCAAGCAAGTCAATGATACCCATGGCCACGATGCCGGCGACCGGGTGTTACAGCAGGTCGCCGCGCTCGTGATGAACAAGGTCCGGGCCGGAGATTTTGCCTTCCGCTTCGGCGGCGAAGAGTTCCTGATGGTGATGACCGAAATTGACGCGCATCAACTGGAGCTCATTGCCGAGAAAATTCGTCAACGGGTCGAATCTGCCGACATCCTGCTTTCCAACGAGAAGTCCATCAACGTCACCCTGAGCATCGGCATGGCGATGAGCGATGGACATCCGGATTATCAAAGGCTGATTGAGCGCGCGGACAAAGCCCTCTACGTCGCGAAGAACGCGGGGCGCAATCAATGCATACTTGCAACTTAGTCATTGGGCGTGCTGTCATGCCACATACGCAGCAGCAACCCGGAAACTGATCATCACCAGGCCTAGCATCCACTCAGAAACCTCATGAACAGCGCCGCAGACGCCATCCCCTGGGATAAAAACTATGAAATCGGTCATGAACTGATCGATTCGCAGCACCGCATTTTTCTGATGCTGGTGAACAAACTGACGGCCACCATTGCCGGCGGCGTCACCAAAGAATATCTCTTTCGCGTGCTCTCGGAATTACGGAAATATGCGGAGTTTCATTTCATCAGCGAAGAGAATGTCATGCATGCCTGCAGCTATCCCGGCACCAAGGATCATGAGCAGATTCACCAGCACATCCTGATGGAGATCTCCGAGCTTTGCGAAAACGTTGCGCATGGCAGAGCCAGCCCACAACAGGTTGTCGATTACTTGAAAGGCTGGCTGTTTAACCATATCGCGCTCGAAGATGCCCGCATTTCCGACTACCTGTCAGAAATCCAGCTCGAGAAGACAGGGAGCACGCCTGATTTCATCAAGTGGGAGCCCAGTTACGAAATCGGCCATGAACTGATTGATTCGCAGCATCGCGTATTTGTGATGCTGCTGAATAAGTTTGCACAGTCTTCCAGAAACGAAGCCTCCGATGACTATGTGCTGCGCGCCCTCAATGAACTCAAGAAGTACGCCGAGTTTCATTTCATCAGCGAAGAAAACCTGATGATCGAGTGTGATTACCCTGACCTGATTCATCATGAAAAAATTCACTCCACGATCATTGCCGAATTGGCCATCCTCGCGGACCATCTGGCTAACCATCTGGTCCAACCGATTGAACTGGTCTCCTTCCTCAGAAAATGGGTGCTCAACCATATCCTGATTGAAGACAGCCGTATTTCCAACCACATCAAGAATCACTTAAATCAAGCGCATGCAGCATCCATTCACAGTGCAGTAATCCATTAACGATCCGAGGTGACACATGGCGACCGTACCAGACTTCATTAAGTGGGATTCGAGTTACGAAATTCATCACGAGCTGATCGATTCGCAGCACAAGATCTTCGTGATGTTATTGAACAAACTGATGGCGGACGTGGCAAAGGGCGTAGACAAGGAATATCTGCTCCGCGTGCTCAATGAACTGGTCAAATACGCCGAGTTTCACTTCGCCAGCGAAGAGAATGTCATGTTCGAATGCAGCTTTCCCGGACTGACCAACCACGAGCAGATACACGCGGAAATACTGCACAAGCTCACCGTGCTGGCCGAGCGCGTCACGCAAGACCAGGCCAGGGCGGAGGACGTCGTGGCCATGCTACGCAAATGGTTGTTTAGCCATATCCTGGTCGAGGACAGCCATATCGCACAGTACGTGAGAGATCATCAACAGTAAACGCATGGCGTTGGCAGGTGTTTTGATGAATACAACCCTGTCAGCCATAAAAATGGCCTGCACTGTATCAGCGTGCAGGCCATTGCGGTCAGACCGGGTCGTTAGAAGCGATTAATCCAGGACACGCCTACCGAGCGATCGGATTCGCCCGCGATGTTCTGCAGGTCATTCCGGAGGCCCGCTTGCAACGTGACTGTTTGTGTCCGGGCAACCGGCGCACTATAGCTCACGCTGAAATCCGTCTCGCGGCCATTCGGCACCAGGCTGACACGTTCATTGCCATATGTCGCAACCCCGGTGACCGGGTCCACCGCCGGCATCACCAGGTTGGCATAGCCGGATACGACGCGGAGGGGTTGCTTGGCCGACACGGTAAAGCGATCCCCCTTGGTCATCACATCCTGATTGCTGAAGGCCACGCCCAGAGAGCGGGAAACCACCCCGGAGGTGCCCGACACCAGGCCGCTGCCCTGCCCGCCGGCGGTCGAGGCAAAGCCAGCATCCAGCAGCAGGCGTGCATTCCCACCCAGATCTGCACCCAGAGAGAAGCCGATGGAGTTGCTGTTGTTCGATCCGCCGAAGCCCAGCATACCGCCCTGTACGTAGATGCTCCCCAGCATACCGTTGGATTCGCTCAACTGACCCAACGTGACCGATCCGACCAGCCTGTCGCTCAGGTCATGCGCAACGGACACGCTGAAGTTGCTCGAATTTCGCGCAAAAGTCACCTGATTGGCGCCTAAAGGCTGGGTTTCGGACATCATGGCCGACACACGCCACCCGGCCGAGGGCTTGAAACTGTAGCCGGCAACGTAACCGCCTGACGACAGTGAAGCCAGCGAGGCGGAATCGGTCTGTGCGGCAAGTCCCGCAATCGCCTGATCGCCATACAACATGGCCGCCTGCATGTAACTCGGGTTCGATGCGAAGCCCAGTGCAAGCGAAGACCCATCCGCAAATCCCATCATCATGGATCCGGTTGGAATGCTGTTGCGATCAGCCCCCGCATCGTGGAAGCCGAGTTCCATCTGTGCCGTTGACGGCGCATCGTCCCAGTACGTCATGAACGACCCGTCAGCGAGCTTGACGGACAACGGCGCGGTTTTGGTGTTCACCGGCAGCGGGTTGACCGTTGCCGCAGCAGATGGCGTCTTGATCAGGCCGGACAGATTGACGGTGTAGTTACGGCTGTAGGTGTCGAAAGCCGTGTAGCTGGCCAGCTTGGATTGAATCGTGCTCAAACTGCCAAATGCACCGCTGGTCAGCAGCGACCCAGTCACGCTGGTGACGGCAATGGTCTTGCCGTTCGCCTCCGTGACGCTCAGGGCGCCATACGGATTGAAAGCGGTAGTGAGGTTGGCAATACCGTTTCCGTAGGTAGAGTCCACGCCTTTAGCGCCAAGATCGGTTGCCGTTGCCAGCAACAGGTTGCCGGCTGTCGCATTGGTCTTGAGTATCGGCCATGCAGACTCAAGCAGTGCAAGGGAGCCAGAAATCACGGGGGCGGCCATGGAAGTACCAGACCAGTACGCCCAGGCGCCGCTGCCATACTGGATACCTGGGGCAAGAATGTTTTCACCTGGCGCCATGATCCAGCGCGCACTGTAACTGGTCTTGGCACCCGCAGTATTGGCCAGCGCGCCGGAACCTGGCGTATTGCTGAACGAGGACAGCGCGTTCTTGGCATTCACCGAGCCGGCGAATACCAGTTGATTGATGGCTTGTTGCGTCAGCCCTGTGGTGTTGGCATTGGAAAGCAGCGCTTGGGAACTGTTGCCGCCGGCCCAGACAATGATCGCCCCCTTGCTGGCCGCGTAGTTGATGGCAGACACCAGGTCGGATGAATTGCCATAAGTGATCGAGATATTGATGATCGATGCGCCGGCATTAGCCGCCTTGATGATGCCGTTTGCCACATCCGTCGAGTATCCGGAGCCGGCTGCGTTCAATACTTTCTCGGCAACGATATTGGCATTGGGCGCGACAGAAACGTAGCTGCCTGCAGTGACGAGATAGCCGCCGTAGTTGCTATTGCCAAGGTTGAACGTTTTGTTACCGGCGGCGATCTCAGCGACGGCTGTGCCATGACCGTTGTCATCGGCGTAGCCATTTGAGCACCGGAACGAAACCGCTGCACAGGAACTCAAAGCTGCGGATACCTGCCCAGTGGCAAATACGGAATTGGAGGCCTGGATACCTGTGTCGACAACCCCGATCAGCACGCCCTTGCCCCAATTGGCGGCAGACATCACGGTCGAATTGATGCCGATCTGTGTCAGCCAAGGCGCGTAAGTGTCCGCAGATGCGTCAGAAACACCACAGAAGCTTGAGAAAACGAGTGTTGAAGAAACCGCGAGATGAAGTGACTTGATCCGCATGAGAACGCCCCCTATACATGGCACCCTCTGCGATCTGCAACCCCGCTACCTGAATCAGGCCGGAGGCTTTGCGTCGCCACTTCGCAGTGGTTTTGCCGTTATTGATGGAGACATCGTACCACGCCCCATCTGAAAATCAAACTATTTTTGTCGCGTGAATCGCGCGTATGTCTCGAATACACAAGGGATTTTTGCAACCGCCAGACTGCACTGCGGGCCAGCCAGTCCGCCGTTAATGATGGGCGACAAGCGCAAGCGCCGCCGTCATGTCAGTGGCCGCCCCTGCGGCCAACAGACAACAAGCCAGCTGCGTCAGTATCGGTCCAGGCACGGGCACTTCTCCCGCCAGCGCCCGCTGTATCCATTGGGCAGTCACCAGGGCATCCATCTCCTCTGGCAACTGCGGCACCGCGGCGATTACGCCCTCTTCTGCTTCGGCCAGCACGTGCGCCTGCCCAGCGGCAAACCAGGTCATTTGCGGGCAGCGTTTGGGGTTGGCGTAAACCTCGCCTTCCGTGCCGCGCAGCAGCAAGGCATTGGCTTGCGTATCGCGGAAAAATGCGGCCATGCGGCCCATGTACTCAGGATGGGAAACACTCACCACGCGCACCGAGCGATTGTCGAACGGATCTGCCAGCTTGGCGAGGGTATGCGTGCTGTTGCGCACCCCGAGACGCCAGCGCAAATTCAACAGAGCATCCAGCCCTGGCGAGAACACGTCGATCGGCAGGAACACCACCTCGCCCGCATCCAGTCGCTGCTGTGCATCCGCCATGGCGTTCGATGCTGCAATGCCAAGATGCCCGAACACCTCGGCGCTGGTCACCCGCTTGGGATCCGCGCGTACCCCCTGCACCACCACCGGCACCCCCAGCTTTTGCAGCAGCAAGGCCAGCAACGGCGTCAGATTCCCCTGGCGGCGCGCGCCGTTATACGTGGGCAGCACGACAGGCAGCGGCTTACCAGCCGGGGCCTGCAACCTGCCGACGCGCGATTGCATGGCGCGGTAGAAGCCCTGCATCTCCGCCTCGGATTCGCCCTTGATGCGAAAGGCCACCAGCAAAGCGCCAAGTTCCAGTTCAGGCACTTGCCCGTCCAGCATGGCGCTGTAGAGCTGAAAAGCGGTTTCTTCGGTGAGATCGGTGGCGCCATCCTTGCCGCGGCCGACTTCCTTGATGATGTCATTGAACTTCATGTCTATTTACTTTTTCAGTCGTTTACCCAGGTGCGCCTCACCGCGCTTTTTCGCCAGCGCCATTTGCTTCTGCCGCTCGGTGACGCTGGCACGCTTTTCTTCGGAAAGTTTGTCGTAGCAATGTGGACACGAGATCCCCGCAACATATTGGGGCGACTGCATGTCCGCAGGCGACAACGGGCGGCGGCAAGCGTGGCATTGGTCGTACTCGCCGACTTCCAGCCCATGCTTGACGGCAACACGCTGATCGAAGACAAAGCATTCGCCCTGCCACAGGCTCTCTTGCTCGGGGACACGCTCTAGGTATTTCAGAATGCCGCCCTGCAAGTGGTAAACCTCTTCAAAGCCCTGCTGCATCATAAAGGCGCTGGCTTTTTCGCAGCGTATCCCGCCGGTGCAGAACATCGCGACTTTCTTGTGTTTGCCAGTATCCAGATTTTTCGCGACATATTCGGGGAACGCGCGAAAAGTCGCGGTGCGTGGGTCCAGAGCGCCTTTGAACGTGCCGATGTCATACTCGTAATCGTTGCGCGTATCGATCAGCACCACGTCCGGATCCGAGATCAGAGCATTCCAGTCTTCCGGCGCCACGTACGTCCCCACCTTTTCGTTCGGATCGATGCCGGGCACGCCCAGCGTCACGATTTCCTTCTTCAGTCGCACCTTCATGCGATAAAACGGATTTTCGTCAGCGTATGACTCTTTATGCTCAAGGTCGGCCAGGCGCGCATCGGACTTGAGGTAAAGGATCAGCGCATCGATAGCATCTCGACGGCCGGCTACCGTGCCATTAATCCCCTCCTCGGCCAGCAACAGCGTGCCCTTGATGTCATGTGCCAGGCAGATCGCAAGCAGCTCTGGCTGTCGCGACCGATAGTCGGACAGATTGGCGAATTTATACAGGGCGGCAACCACAAAATTTGACACGGATTTCCTTCTGATCGTGCTTTAGCTGAAGGCCAAGCAGGATATTCGATTAAAATGCTCGACTATTTTACCCTGTAAGCCTGTCCAATGATTCTACTGCGTGACCTCACCTATGGCCGTAGCGGCGAACCGCTGATTTCGGGCGCCAGCCTGCAATTGCACCCGGGCTGGAAAGTCGGCCTGATCGGCGCCAATGGCTGCGGCAAGTCTTCATTTTTCGCCCTGTTACGCGGCGAACTGCACGTGGAATCGGGCGATCTGGAATTCCCCGCCAGTTGGGTGATGGCGCACGTCGGGCAGGACACGCCCGCGCTGCCCGATGCCGCGCTGGATTTCGTGCTGGATGGCGACGTCGAGTTGCGTGAAGTCGAACGCGATATCGCCGCGGCCGAAGCGGCCCACGATGGCGAACGCATCGGCCTGTTGCATGGACGTTACGCCGAGATCGACGGCTATGCCTCGCGTGCCAAGGCCGCCAGCCTGCTGGCCGGGCTGGGATTCAGCGATGCCGATTTTGTTCGGCCGGTTGCCGAGTTCTCCGGTGGCTGGCGCGTACGCCTGAATCTGGCGCGTGCGCTGATGTCGCGCTCGGACTTGCTGCTGCTGGACGAACCGACCAATCACCTCGACCTCGATGCCGTCCTTTGGCTGGAGACCTGGCTCAAACGCTACCCTGGCACCTTGCTGCTGATCTCGCACGACCGTGATTTTCTGGATGCCGTGACTGGGCATATCCTGCATTTCGAGCAGCAAAAACTGAAACTCTACACCGGCAACTACAGCACGTTTGAACGCACCCGCGCCGAGCACCTGGCGCTGCAGCAAGCCATGTTCGAAAAGCAGCAACGTGAAATGGCGCACCTCAGGACCTATATCGACCGTTTCCGTGCCCAAGCCACCAAGGCACGCCAGGCACAGAGCCGGATCAAGGCACTGGCACGCATGGAAGAAGTGGCAGCGGCGCACGTCGACACGCCTTTCAGCTTCGGCTTTCGCGAACCAGCCGCCATGCCGGACACGCTGCTGGAGTTGCGCGATGCCGCCGTCGGTTATGGCGACACGCCTTTGATCGCCAACATCAACTTCATGCTGCGCCCCGGCGAACGTATCGCCCTGCTGGGCCCCAACGGTGCGGGAAAATCCACGCTGATCAAGTTGCTGGCGGGCGCACTGGCGCCGATGTCCGGTACCCGTCGTGAAGGCAAGGGCCTCACCATCGGCTATTTCGCGCAACACCAGCTGGAAGCCTTGCGTCCGGAAGAATCGCCGCTGCAACACATGGTGCGCCTGGACCCCAAGACCCGTGAACAGGAATTCCGGGATTTTCTCGGCGGCTTCGACTTCCGGGGCGACATGGCCAGCGCCCCTTGCGGCGGCTTCTCCGGCGGAGAAAAATCCCGCCTCGCCCTCGCCCTGCTCATCTGGCAGCGGCCTAACCTGCTCCTGCTGGACGAACCGACCAACCACCTCGACCTGGAAATGCGCGAAGCATTAACGCTGGCATTGCAGGAAACCGATGCGGCTGTAGTGCTGGTGTCGCATGACCGCCATTTGTTGCGCACCACCGCCGACACGCTGTATCTAGTTGCAGATCAGGGCTGCAAAATGTTCGACGGCGACCTCGACGATTATGCCAACTGGCTGGCCGAAAGCCGCCAGATCGAAACCGCGCCGGATGTCTCCAAGGCACAGCGCAAGGAAGCCCGCGTCGCAGAGGAAAAATCACGGCAGGAAAAGCTGGCGCAACGGCGTCCGCTACTGAAGGAAATCGAAAAACTGGAAAAGAACCTGGCCAGCTGGCAAGGTGAAAAGACCCTGCTCGACACTCGCCTGGGCGAGCCATCGCTTTACACCAATCCGGATCGCACCTTGCTGGAAAGCCTGCTCAAACGTCAGGCGGAATTGTCCTCCAGCATCGAAAGCGCAGAAATGCGCTGGCTGGAAATTCACGAACTGCTGGAAGCGTAAGGTCCAATGAAGAAAGGCCCTGCGCTCAGGCAAGGCCTTTTTGTCGTCGTTTAGTGTCGGTCGTGTCCGCGGTCGTGATCACCGCCGCGTTCCCAGCCACGGTGCCTACCATTATCGTGTCCCCGCCCGTCGTGATCCCGCTCGCCGCGACCCCAATCCCGATCCTGGTGATATTCGCGGTACTGTGGCACGTAGGTGTCTCTGTACCAGCGATCATGCACGAAGTACACCGGACGATCGCAGGCGTCATAGCGATCGCAATATCTGGACCAAGACCTTTCATATCCAGGCGGCACCCGCAGATAAATCGGATCGTACGCCACCACGCCATGGCGGTGGATGATGACGGGCTGCGGATAAATCACCTGCGGTTGCGGATAAGGATAGTCACCGATATCGATGCGCCCGTAGAACCCAGGCTGCCCCACGCTGACTGAAACGCCGACATCCGCCGCCACGGCCGCAGTGGCCGTCATAAACAGGGCAAAGGCCAGCAGGCTGACGTTGATCCAATGATTGATACGCATGATTAAGTCCCTCGAAATGTTCAAGCTTGATTAACGCACCAACCCGCACATTTGATGACATGCCGGACAATTATCACCAAAAGTCCTCATCGCCGAGATGGGCTGACGCCCTCGCCCGCACCTGAAGTGAGACGCGGCTCACAGGCGGGCGCATCTCCCTCATATTTCACCCTTTCTGGCCTTGTCCATCATCCAGATCAGGGTTTCCTCAATCTGTTTAGCCGCCTGCTCGGCCTTCGCGCTATGGCCTTTGATATAACGCAATGCGTAGCCAGGCCGATCAAGCGCCATGTAGAGCTGGCCCTGCTTTTCGTAAATCGCCATGCGGCATGGCGCAAACGCGGCGAACTCCGGACTTTCCAGCAGGATCTCTGCGCCTATGCCCAGGCTGCAAAAGGAACGGACCTCCAGCACGCCCTGTAAAGGCAGGCCGCGTTGCCGGATATGCTCACCGATGGGAAACGTCGCCGGACTGACGAAGTTTTTGCTTTCCGCCGCACTTTTCAGACTGTCGACGACATCTTCATGGCTCACGCCCGGCTCGACTTTGACGATATACAGCGGGGTGTCCGGATCGATAGGCGGCATAGCGTCCGCATATGCCAGCGGCATCCACGTCAACAGGCCGATCAACAAAATTTGCAGTCTCTGCATACGGAATCCTTTCGATATAATACGCACCAAACACACCGTCTCAGGGATACAGCTATGTCAGACAATATGCAATATGGTTCCATCGATGCCTACACACCGGCCGAAATGGCCTACCGTGTAGAAACCGTGGGTGTCGCCAAGGCCAGAATGCCGATCGCCCAAATGGTGGGCCTGGGCATCATGGCTGGCGCCTTCATTGCTTTCGGCGCCATGAACTTTACCACGGCCATGGCGCAGAGCATGCCACGCGTGCTCGCTTCCATGATGTTCTCGCTGGGGCTGATCCTGGTCATTATCGGCGGCGCCGAAATGTTCACCGGCAACAACCTGATTGCGATGGCCTGGGCACAAGGCAAGGTCAGAACCGGCGAAGTCTGGCGCAACTGGGGCTGGGTTTACCTGGCCAACCTGGTGGGCTCGCTGCTGATGGTCGGTTTCGCCTACCTCTCCGGCATCCTGCATTCCGTCGACCTCTCGTTCGGCGTGCAGGCCTTGAAAATCGCCGCAGCCAAAACCAATCTTTCGTTCACCGAGGCTTTTTTCAAGGGCATCCTCTGCAACGCACTGGTTTGCCTCGCCGTATGGCTGTGCTTTGCGGCAAGAACCGTTGTGGATCGGATTTTCTGCATCATTTTCCCGATCACGGCCTTCGTCAACATGGGGTTCGAGCACTGCGTCGCCAACATGTTCTTCATCCCCATGGGCTATCTCGCCTCCCTGGACCCGGCAGTGGTCAGCGCGGCCAAACTCGCCCCGGCCGTGACCGAGCATTTGAACACTATGGGCTTCGTCAACAACCTTGCTGCCGTCACCCTGGGCAATATGTTTGGCGGGACCGTGCTGGTCGCCGGCATGTATTACGCGGTCTATCTGCGCGGCCAGCGCCGCCCGCGTGAAATTTCCATCATGGCCGCGCTGATGGGAACGAAAAAGAGAAGCTAGGCGCCTTGCCTGAATGCCGCGTCGACCGCCGCTCTATCCAGATGGGGGGCGATCGCGCGGATGAATTCATACTGGTATCCGCGCAAGTAGGCATCGCGGCGTATCCCCAGATAAGTCGTACTGGCCGGGAACAGGTGCGACGCATCCAGCATCGCCAGATTGCGGTCGCGCTCCGGGTTGTAGGCCATCTGCGCCAGCAGGCCGACGCCCAGCCCGAGCTCCACGTAGGTCTTGATCACATCCGAGTCGATGGCGGTCAGCGCCACATTCAGTTGCAGACCATGGTCGGAAAATACGCGGTTGACCATGCTGCCGCCGGCAAAAGAAAAGTCGTAGGTCACGATCGGGTAACGGGCGATTTTTTCCAGCGTCAGCGGCGCATCCTCCAGCAAGGGGTGCCCAAGCGGCACGACCAGGCAACGGTTCCATTGATAGCACGGCAAAGTGACCAGTTCCTTGTAGTTGCTGATCGCCTCGGTCGCCAGGCCGATATCCGCCTCGCCGCTGATCACCTGCTCGGATACCTGGGTGGGGTTGCCCTGATGGATGCCGAGATGCACCTTGGGGAATGCCTCCATGAAGGTCTTGACCGCCGCCGGTAGCCGATAGCGCGCCTGGGTATGGGTCGCGGCAATGACCAGGTTGCCGGTATCCTCATGACTGAACTCGTCGCCCACGCGGCGGATATTCTCCATCTCGTGCAGCACACGCTCCGCCATTTGCAAGATGGCCGCGCCCGGCTCGGTCACGCCGATCAGGCGCTTGCCGTTGCGCTTGAAAATCTGCAGGCTGAGCTCTTCTTCCAGCAACTGGATCTGCTTGCTGACGCCGGGTTGGGAGGTATGCAGATACTCGGCCGCGGTGGATACATTGAGCCCTTGCCGGGCCACCTCACGGATGTAGCGCAATTGGTGCAGTTTCATTAAGCAGTCCCGCCATATGGTTATAACTGAATGTTATGGATCTAGAATAACATAGTCTTTTTAATAAGATTAATCCGCTGTTATAGTGCACGCTCTTTAATTCATCGAAAACACTGCCCAATGGACATCGGCTACATTTTTTCCGGATTTCTTGTCGGCCTGCTGGTCGGCGTTACCGGCGTCGGCGGCGGCTCCCTGATGACGCCATTGCTGGTGTTCCTGTTCGGATTCAAGCCAGCAGTCGCCGTGGGAACCGACCTGCTGTTCGCCGCCATCACCAAGACCGGCGGGGTGTTCGTCCATCACGGCAGTCACAAATCTGTCGAGTGGCGCATTGTCGCCCTGCTTGCAACGGGCAGCCTGCCCGCCTCCATTGCAACCCTGTACGCGTTGAACCACTTTGCCAAAATCGGCAAGGACATCAGCCACATCATGACCTTTACGCTGGGCATCGCACTCATCCTGACTGCATTCGCCCTCATCTACCGCTGCGCCCTGCAGCGCAAGGGCAATATAGAAGACCGCCATACACCGGAACGCTTTCAGCACTTGCAAGACCCCATGACTGTCGTCATCGGCCTGGTGCTGGGCGTGCTCGTCACGATGTCTTCCGTCGGCGCCGGCGCACTGGGCACCGTGGCCCTGCTGTTTCTTTACCCGCGCCTGCCTACCCTCAAAGTGGTCGGCACGGACCTGGCGCACGCCATTCCGCTCACGGCCATTGCGGGTTTCGGTCACTGGCAGCTCGGCAACGTCGACTTCACCCTGCTCGGCAGCCTGCTGATCGGTTCGCTGCCCGGCATCTGGATCGGCAGCCACCTGAGTGCGAAAATACCGGAAAAATATCTCCGCCCTATCCTGGCCAGCATCCTGATGCTGATCGGTCTCAAATTTGTCCTGTAACGCAAGAGTAATCATATGTATATCTACGACGACATAGACCAGCGCATCGTTGACGAACGCGTCGCGCAATACCGCGACCAGACCCGTCGCTATCTGGCTGGCGAACTGAGCGAGGACGAATTCCGTCCCCTGCGCCTGCAGAATGGCCTGTACATTCAGCGCCATGCCCCCATGATGCGGATCGCCGTACCCTACGGCCTGATGAATTCGCGCCAGTTGCGCAAGCTGGCCGAGATCACGCGCCGTTACGACAAGGGCTACGGCCACTTCAGCACGCGCCAGAATTTCCAGCTCAACTGGCCCAAGTTGGAGGACACCCCGGACATCCTCGCCGAATTGGCGACGGTACAGATGCACGCGATCCAGACCTCTGGCAGTTGCATCCGTGCCATTACCACCGACCAGTTTGCCGGCGTTGCCCCCGATGAAATCGTCGATCCGCGCCCGATGATCGAGATCCTGCGCCAGTGGAGCACCTTCCACCCTGAGTTCGCCGGATTGCCACGCAAGTTCAAGCTAGCCGTCAGCGGCTCCAGGCAGGACCGTGCCTTGGTACAGGCCCACGATATCGGGCTGGAGTTCTACCTCGACCAGGCCGGCAAACTCGCGATCCGCGTCTGGGTTGGCGGTGGCCTGGGACGCACGCCCATCCTCGGCACGGTGATCCGCGAGCATCTGGAATGGCAACACGCACTCACCTATTGCGAATCCATCCTGCGCGTTTACAACCTGTACGGCCGCCGCGACAACGCCTACAAGGCCCGCATCAAGATCCTGGTCAAGTCGCTGGGCGCTGAAGAATTCAAGCGTCAGGTCGAAGCCGACTGGGCCCTGACCAAGGACGGCCCCGGCACCATTACCCAAGCCGAGTTCGACCGCGTCGCCAGCTTCTTCACCGCCAGCCGCCACACTGCGCTGCCGGATCAGGATGCCGGCTACGAAGCGGCAAAGTCTGCCAACCCAGCCTTCGCCGCCTGGGCCAAGCGCAGCGTCCACGGCCACAAGGTCGCCGGTTATCGCGCCATCACGCTCTCGCTGAAACCCACAGGCATTGCCCCCGGCGACGCAACCGCCGAACAACTCGATGTCATTGCCGAACTCGCTGACCGCTATTCCTTCGGCGAACTGCGCGTCTCGCACGAGCAGAACATCATCCTCGCCGACGTCAAGTTGGGCGATCTCTACGCCTTGTGGGAAAAAGCCCGCACACACGGCCTGGCAACGCCGAATGTCGGCCTGCTGACCGACATCATCTGCTGCCCTGGCGGTGACTTCTGCAGCCTGGCCAATGCGAAATCGATCCCGATCGCACAAGCAATCCAAGAGAAATTCGACGACCTCGACTACCTGCACGACATCGGCGACATCGAACTCAACATCTCCGGCTGCATGAACTCCTGCGGCCACCACCATGTGGGCCACATCGGCGTGCTCGGCGTGGACAAGGACGGTTCCGAGTGGTACCAGGTCACCCTCGGCGGGAAGCAAGGCAGCGACGCCAGCATAGGCGTTGTCATCGGCCCGTCATTTGCTGCGGATGAAATTCCCGGCGTGGTCGCCAAACTGCTGGAGACCTATGTCGCCAACCGCACTGAAGAAGAACGCTTTATCGACACCGTACGCCGCCTTGGCATTGCACCGTTCAAGGCACACGTTTACGCGAAGGAGGCTGCGTAATGTCCAACCTGATCAAGAACAACCATATCGTTGACGACCTCTGGACCCTGGTAACCCTGCCAGCCCCAGCGGAAGACACCGTCCGCAAGCAGGCCGGCAAGGTCGTCATCTTCAAGGTCACCGGCGAGCCCGCCGCAACGCCTGCGCAACTCGCCGGCGCCGTCATCCCGGCCACCGGCCACGTCATAGTGCCGCTCACCTTATGGAATGCGCGCAAGGAGGAACTGGCATCGCGCGCGGCCCGCGGCAAAGTCGGGATCTGGCTGGAAAGCTACGAGTTGCTGGAAGACCTGCTTGCCAGCTTCCCCGACATCAACAGCCTGCCCGTGATTGCCATCAACTTCCCGCGTTTCGTCGATGGTCGCGGCTTTTCGCTCGCCACCCATCTGAGAACACGCCACCAGTACCGCAACGAACTGCGGGCGATTGGCGACGTGCTGCGCGACCAGCTGTATTTCATGAAGCGTTGCGGCTTCGATGCCTATGCGCTCCGTGCCGACCGCTCGGTAGAGGACGCGCTGGCCAGCTTGCGCGACTTCTCGGAACCCTACCAGGGCGCGGTCGATGACGCACTGCCGGTCTGGCGTCGCTATGGCCGCGTTTCGCACCATGCAGGCACGGCCCACGCGATACAACCCAGCCACGAAGATCAGGTGGACTAAATGTCACTCGACGCCAAAATTGCCGCCGCCGCCGTGCTGCTTGAACGCATTCAGGATGAATACACCCCCGCCACCCTGGCCAGCAGCCTGGGTGCGGAAGACATGGTGCTGACCGACCTGATCGCCAAGTACGCACCCGGCATTTCCATCTTCTCGCTCGACACGGGTCGGCTCAATCCGGAAACCTATGAACTGCTGGCGAAGGTACAGGACACCTACGGCCAGAAAGTGACGATCAACGTTTATTACCCGCAGGCAGAGGCGATACAACAATACGTTGAAAGCAACGGCATCAACGCGTTCTACCACAGCGTCGATCTGCGCAAGGCCTGCTGCGGCATCCGCAAGGTCGAACCGTTGAAGCGCGCACTGGCAGGCAAGACCGCCTGGATCACCGGCATGCGCCGTCAACAGGCCGTCACCCGCGCCAACATGCCCACGCAGGAGCACGATGCCGATCACGGACTGGAAAAATTCAATCCGCTGGCCGACTGGACGGAAAAGGAAGTGTGGGAATACATCCGCAACAACGGCATCCCGTATAATGCACTCCACGACAAACACTACCCCAGCATCGGCTGTGCCCCGTGCACACGCAACATCGCCGTCGGCGAGGATGTCCGCGCAGGCCGCTGGTGGTGGGAAGATGAAGCCGGCAAGGAATGCGGCCTGCACGTAAAGAAGATCTGATCATGACAAAGAAAACACTGACCCACCTGCAAACGCTGGAAGCCGAGTCCATCCACATCATGCGTGAAGTGGTGGCCGAGTTCCGCAACCCGGTAATGCTCTACTCCATCGGAAAGGACTCCAGCGTCATGCTGCACCTGGCCCGCAAGGCGTTCGCGCCCGGCCCGCTGCCGTTCTCGCTGCTGCACGTCGACACCGGCTACAAGTTCAAGGAAATGTACGAATTCCGTGACTGGTACGCCAAGGAAGTCGGCGCCAAGCTGATCGTGCACCGCAACGAAGAAGCCATTGCACAGGGCGCACACCCGCTGAAACTGGGCGTTGCCCGTTGCTGTGGCGCACTGAAGACCAAGGCCCTGCTCGACGCGCTGGAAGCCGGCGGTTACGACGCGGCCATGGGCGGTGCCCGTCGCGACGAAGAACGTTCGCGCGCCAAGGAACGTATTTTTTCGTTCCGTGACGAATTCGGCCAGTGGGACCCCAAGAGCCAGCGCCCGGAGCTGTGGGACCTGTACAACTGCCACGTGCACGAAGGTGAATCCATCCGCGTCTTCCCGATTTCCAACTGGACCGAGATGGACATCTGGCAATACATCAAGCTGGAGAACATCCCCATCGTTCCCCTGTACTACGCCAAGGAACGCCCCATGGTGAAGCGTGGCAACATGCTGATTCCTGGCGACGACCCGGCCAACCTGAAGGAAGGCGAAGTGGCGGAAAACGTCATGTGCCGCTTCCGCACGCTGGGCTGCTCGCCCTGCACCGGTGCCGTGTATTCCGATGCCACCACCATTGAAGAAATCGTCGCCGAATCGGCGATTGCAACGCGCTCGGAGCGCGAGACCCGCATCATCGACCACGGCAGCAACTCCATGGAAGACAAGAAGAAGGAAGGTTACTTCTGATGACCGTTATCGATAAAAACCTGTTCGACGCCGTTGAAACCGAACTGCTGCGCTTTACTACCGCCGGTAGCGTGGATGACGGCAAGTCGACACTGATCGGCCGCCTGCTGGTGGACACCAAGGGCGTGTTCGAAGACCAGCTCGACGCCGCCAAGAGCGTGGAAGACAAGAAAGGCGCCAAGGGCGCCCACTTGGCCCTGCTCACCGACGGCCTGCAGGCCGAGCGCGAGCAAGGCATCACCATCGACGTCGCCTATCGCTATTTCGCCACGCCCAAGCGCAAATTCATCATCGCCGACACCCCGGGGCACGAGCAGTACACCCGCAACATGGTCACCGGCGCATCTACGGCGCACCTGGCCATTATCCTGATCGATGCGCGCAAGGGCGTGCTGACTCAGTCGCGCCGTCACGCCTACATCTCCCGTTTGCTGGGAATCCCGCACATCGTGGTTGCCATCAACAAGATGGACCTGGTCGATTACAACGAAGAAGTCTACGACAAGATCCGCCAGGACTTCATCGACTTCTACAGCAAGCTGGATCTCGCTGGCGGCGACGTCACCTTCATCCCCATCTCCGCGCTGGAAGGCGACATGGTGGTGGAGCGCGGCAACAAGATGGACTGGTACAACGGGCCCACATTGCTGGAAAAACTGGAATCCGCGCCGGTCGAAGGCAAGATCAACGCTGCCGACTTCCGCTTCCCGGTGCAATACGTGTCGCGCCCGCAAACCGAAGCACTGCACGATTTCCGCGGCTACATGGGCCGCATCGAGTCCGGCTCGGTCAAGGTCGGCGACGACATCACCGTGCTGCCCTCCGGCCTGACCTCCAAGGTCAAGGGCATCGTCACCTGGGAGGGCGATCTGCAGGAAGCCTGGGCGCCGATGTCGGTCACGCTGACGCTGGAAGACGAGCGCGACATTTCCCGTGGCGACATGATCGTGCACACCGCAAACCAGCCGCGCGTGGAGAAGGAAATCAGCACCATGCTGTGCTGGATGCATGAAACCCCATTGCAGCCCGGCAAGAAGTACCTGATCAAGCATGCCACGACCACCGTCAAAGCCATGGTCACCGCGCTGGTCGAACGCATAGACGTCAACACGCTGGAACAGATCGCCGCGCCGTCAGAGCTGAAGATGAACGAAATCGGCAGGGTCAGCCTCAAGCTGCTGAAGCCGATCGCCTGCGATGCCTACGCCGACAACCGTGCGACGGGTGGATTCATCGTCATCGATGATTTCACCAACATGACGGTGGGTGCCGGCATGATCCAATAAGTGGTAGAATTCGAAAAAATCTAGAATCCGGAGTTAAAGCAATGACCTACGTCGTAACCGAAAACTGCATCCAGTGCAAATACACCGACTGCGTGGATGTCTGCCCAGTTGACTGCTTCGTGGAAGGCCCGAACTTCCTGGCGATTGACCCGGACGAGTGCATCGACTGCACCCTGTGCGTGGCAGAATGCCCGGCTGAAGCCATTTTTGCCGAAGATGACGTGCCGGCGGATCAGCAGGAATACATCGAACTGAACGCCCGCCTCGCCAAGGTATGGCCAACCATCACGGCAAAGAAGGATGCGCTGCCGGATGCCGACGCCAACAACGGCACCACGGGCAAGCGCGGCCTGCTGGTCGAGTAACGCAACAGCATCAAATAAAAAAGGAGGCCCTGGCCTCCTTTTTTATTGTCTTCGCGCTGCTACGTCATCGCGCGACCGACGCCTCATTCCGCCAGGCAAGCGACGACCGAATGCTGATGTATCCCAGCAGCACATAGCCCGCCATCCCCAGTGCAAGGCCCAGCCGATGGTCCCACAGCAATGGAATCAACAAGCCGGCGGATACGGTGGACAGCACCATCTGCACGAACGCCTGGCCGGAAGCGGCGGTGCCTCGCAAGCGCGGGTGACGATCCAGGGCCGATATGGACAGCACCGGCATCGCAAATGCCATGCCGATGTTGTAGAGCGCGATCGGCGCAATGTTGAACCACGGATCGGCAGGCAGCCACAGACAGGCAGCAATATTCAGCAGCACTGCACCCGCCATCCAGCCATAAGCCAGTCGCAGGATGCGCGCATTCGGCAAACGGCCTGCAGCGCGGCGCGCCAGCCAGGAACCGGTGACCATCCCCAGCACGGTGGGCACGAACATCACGCCGAACTGATGGGCATTCAAGTGGAGATGCTGAATCAGGAACACGGGCGCGGCCAGCACATACACAAAAAATCCGGCAAAGTTGGCACCGAAGGCGGTAATCAGCCGCATGAACTCCAGGTCCCCGAACACCCGACGGTAGTCCCACAGCACCTGACGCGGCACCAGCGGCACGCGACGTTCAACCGGCACCGTTTCTGGCAGGAAGCGACAAGCCGCCCACAGCGCCAGCAACGCGTACAGGCACAGGAAAATGAAAATGGCCTGCCAATGGATCCCCAGCAACAGGCCGCCCACCATAGGGGCCACCGCCGGCGCCAGGCCAAAGATCATCTGCACCTGCGCCATCACACGTTGCGCAGCCACGCCCTCGAACAGATCGCGCACCATGGCACGCGACACAACATTGCCCGCCCCGCCCGAAACGCCCTGCAAGACCCGGAAGAACCACAAGGTTTCGACGTTGGGGGCCAAGGCACAGCCTACCGAGGCCAGCGCAAAGACCAGCAGCCCCCACTTGATGGTCGCCAGCCGACCGATGGAATCCGAAATTGCGCCGTGCCACAGCGTCATCAAGGCATAGGGCAACAGGTAAAAGGTCAGGCTCTGCTGGATGCCCAGCGTAGTGGTGCCGAGGTCTTTCGCCAGTGCCGGAAAAGCCGGCAGATAGGTATCGATGGCAAACGGCGCCAGCGCCGCAAGGGTCGCCAGTACCAGCGCGATGACGGATGGTGGGCGCATGGGAATTAAGCGTGATCCACTGCCGCAGACGCCATACTCAGGGCCACGGCTTCGGCGACGCGGATGCCGTCGACGCCTGCCGACAGAATCCCGCCCGCGTAGCCTGCGCCCTCGCCCGCCGGGTACAGCCCCTTGATATTGATGCTTTGCAGGTCATCCTCATTGCGCTTGATCCGGATCGGCGACGAGGTCCGCGTTTCCACGCCCGTCAGCACGGCATCCGGCAGATCGAACCCTTTGATTTGCCGGGCGAAGTGCGGAATCGCCTCGCGAATCGCACTGATGGCAAATTCTGGCAGGGCGGTATCCAGGTTGGTCAGGTGCACGCCCGGCGTATACGAAGGCTGTACTTCGCCGAACTTGGTGGACGGTCGGTTGGCGAGGAAGTCGCCGACCAGTTGCCCCGGCGCCTGGTAGCTGCTGCCGCCGAGCACGAAGGCATGGCTTTCCAGCTTGCGCTGCAAGGCCATCCCGGCCAGCGGATCGCCCGGAAAATCCTCTTCTGGGGTAATGCCCACCACGATCCCGGCGTTGGCGTTACGTTCGTTGCGCGAATACTGGCTCATGCCGTTGGTCACCACGCGGCCCGGCTCGGAAGCTGCCGCCACGACGGTACCGCCCGGGCACATGCAGAAGCTGTAAACCGCACGGCCGTTCGATGCATGGTGCACCAGCTTGTAATCCGCCGCGCCCAGGATGGGATGCTGCGCATTCGGGCCGTGGCGGGCACGGTCGATCAAGGTCTGCGGATGCTCGATCCGGAAGCCGATGGAGAATGGCTTGGCTTCGATGTAAACCCCCTTGCGATGGATCATCTCGAAGGTGTCGCGAGCACTGTGGCCGACCGCCAGCACCAGATGATGCGTCGGTATGCGCTCCCCGTTCTGCAACACCACCGCCTGTACCGCATGGTCGGTGATCTCGATATCGTCCACCCGGCTCTCGAAGCGAATTTCGCCGCCCAGTGCAACGATGGTCTCGCGCATTTTCTCGACCATGCCCACCAGCCTGAATGTCCCGATGTGCGGATGACTGACGTACAGGATCTCTTCTGGCGCCCCGGCGGTCACGAATTCATTCAATACCTTGCGGCCGTAGTGCTTGGGGTCCTTGATCTGGCTGTAAAGCTTGCCATCCGAAAAAGTCCCGGCACCACCCTCGCCAAACTGCACGTTGGATTCCGGGTTGAGCACGCCCTTGCGCCACAGGCCCCAGGTGTCCTTGGTACGCTCGCGCACCGCCTTGCCACGCTCGAGCACCAGCGGCTTGAAGCCGGACTGGGCCAGGATCAGGGCGGCAAAAATACCGGCCGGGCCAAATCCGACCACGACCGGGCGCGATTTCAGCGTAGCCGGCGCCTGCGCCACGAAATGGTAAGCGGTATCGGGCGCAGGTTTGACGTGCGGATCTTTCTTGAACCGGGCCAGCACCCGCGCCTCGTTCTTCAGGGTCACATCCAGCGAATACACCAGCAGGATGGCGTGCGCCTTGCGGGCATCGACGCCGCGTTTGAAGATGGAAAACTCGACCAGGTCGGCGTCTTCTATCCCCAGTTTCTTCAGCAGCGCAGATTTGATGTCTTCCGGCGCGTGCGTCAGCGGCAGTTTAATTTCGGTAATTCGTAACATGGCTATCTATCGTCGTTTTCAAGTTGCTCGCCTATCCGGCGAATCTGGAGCATTTACTTCGGGGTGACCTGCGTATGAAGGGATACTGCACTGAAATAGGGATTCCCGGGCAGCCGTGCTACTACCTGCGCTTCGGCCGCTGCCATGGCGGCGCCATTGTCAAAAAAATCATGCGGCAAATAGATTTCCGCCTCAACCTTGCCGGCTATGTAATGGAACACCACCCGCAACGGCTCTGGCAAGCCCTCAAGCAAGGGCGACAAATGCATCAGCAGGGTGACGCGCCCCGGCATGCGGAGCGCCTTGGCATCGTGATCATGATCGTCTTCAGGGTCCACATGCACCAGCACATCCACCACGGTCGGGTGGCTGTTCAACACCCGGCCTCGCGCGCGCTCGGCGATGCTGTGACCTTCGGAAACGCTGATACGCGGGTCCACCAGGATATGCGCATCCACCAGGGCACGATGGGCCATGCGCCGCGTGCGCAACTCGTGCAGGCTTTCCACCCCCGGGGTATCGACCAGGGTCTGGCGTATGCTATCCACCTCCTCGATCGACAACCCGGCATCGATCAGTTCCTGAAAAGCATCCCAGGCAAACACGATCCCCATGCGCACAATCATGAACCCCACGACGATGGCGGCGACCGAGTCGGCAAACACGAACCCCAGCAGATTGCCGCCAATCCCGACCGCCACCACCAGCGAAGAGGCGGCATCGGAGCGCGCATGCCAGGCATTGGCGATCAACATGGGGGAGCGCAGACGTTCTCCCACATGCAGCATGTAGCGGAACAGCCCTTCCTTGGCGATCAGCGCAACCCCAGCCACCCACAAGGCCAGCGGGGCCACCGGCGGCAAGTGTCCGATATTCTGCAATTTCAGTGCAGCAGCCACCATGATCGCCCCTCCGGTCGCCGCGAGGATGGCGCCCAGCGCAAATGAGGCCGCCGTCTCGACTCGACCATGTCCGTAGGGGTGTGCTTCATCCGCGGGATTCTTGCTGTGGTGGCTGGCCACCAGCACCAGAAAATCGCAGACCAGGTCGGATAGCGAGTGCATGCCGTCCGCGATCAGACTCTGCGAATGCGCGAAAATACCGGCCAGTATCTGCAGCAGGCTCAACAGGGTGTTGACCAGCACGCTAACCCAGGTGGAACGGCTGGCCATGGCGTTGCGTTGCGGGTCGTCGTAGGCGATGTGGGCGGTATCCTGGCTGCTCATGGTGTATTTGATAAGTTCGGTCAATACGAGATTATACGGGCATTCTGGCCGATCCCGGCATTGTGTGAACCCAGGCGCGAGGTCACGCACAAGGCGATGCAATGTTGGTGTGCGATGGCATGACAACCAGTAAAATAGGCGCTTGTTTTTCACGCACCCCGATTGATTCCTTGACCACGCTCAACCAGATACGCATCGTCCTTTGCCAGACCGGCCACCCCGGCAACATCGGCTCCACCGCGCGCGCCATGAAGACCATGGGGCTGTCGCATCTCTGCCTGGTCAACCCACGGTCTTTCCCGCACGCGGACGCCCACATGATGTCAGCCGGCGCCACGGACATTCTTGAAGCGGCACAGGTATGCACCTCGCTGCACGAGGCACTGGCCGGCTGCAATCTGGTCATCGGCATGACCGCCAGAAAACGCGAGTTATCGCACCAGTCCTGCTCGCCGCGCGAGGCCGCTGCACTGGCCATTGCCTCCGGGCAGCAGGTGGCGCTGGTGTTCGGCAACGAAACCAGCGGGCTCTCGAACGACGAACTGATCCTGTGCCAACAACTGGTGCACATCCCGGCCAATCCTGACTTCTCTTCGCTCAATCTGGCATCCGCCGTCCAGATCATGGCCTATGAGTTGCGCATGGCCCTGCTCGGCGCGCCGGAGACCGTGGAGCACCCCAACCCCTACCGGCGGATCAAGCCTGCCACGCACGAAGAAGTCGAAGGGTTCTACGGACACCTGGAACAAACGCTGGTGCACGTCGGCTACCTGAACCCGGAACAGCCCAAGCGCCTCATGTCGCGTTTGCGCCGATTGTTTACCCGCGCAGGCTTGCATCAGGAAGAAGTGAACATCCTGCGCGGCATCCTCCAGTCCGTGCGCGACAAGTAGGCCGGCAGGACAAGCATCGCCGCGAGGACTGCCACGATCCTTGAAGAACCGTGGCAGAGGTAAAGCTTATGGCAAGGCGTGGAACGGTTTGATCAGTTCCGACAGTTCCCCCTCAACCAGTCGCTGAGAGTTCTTGTCGTTGCGGAACAGGATGGGCTGTGCCGCCAGCTGCGGGTTCTTGGCATCCTCGATGGCCTGCGTAATCACGCTGTGCGCCGGCGACTTGCTGCACACCGGATCTGCCATTTCGGCATCGCCGGTCAGAATATAGGCCTGGCAACGGCAACCGCCCAGATCCTTTTCCTTCTCGTCGCAGGAGCGGCACGGCTCCTTCATCCATGAATCGCCGCGATACTTGTTGAACGTGGGCGACTCGTTCCATGCCCATTCCAAGCCGTTTTCGCGCACATTCGGGAAGGTCAGCCCAGGCAGTGAGCGCGCAGAGTGGCATGGCAACACCGTGCCGTCCGCGGTCACGATCATGAACACCTCGCCCCAACCGTTCATGCATTTCTTGGGACGATCCGCGTAGTAGTCCGGCACCACGAAGAAAATCTTCATCTTGCTGCCGACTTTTTCACGGAAACGGTTGGTGATGGCCTCGGCCTTCTCCAGTTGCTCCTTGGTCGGCATCAGTTGCGCCCGGTTCAGCAGCGACCAGCCGTAATACTGGGTGTTGGCCAGCTCGACGTAATTGGCGCCGATCTGTTCCGCCATTTCCAGAATTTCGCCGATGTGCTCGATGTTGTAGCGGTGGATCACCACGTTGAGCACCATGGGGTAATCGTAGTCCTTGATCAGGGCCGCCACCTTCTTCTTCAGTTCGAAGGTGTTGGTATCCGTGATGAAGTTGTTGATTTCCTTGGTGATATCGTGCATCGACAGCTGGATGTGATCCAGCCCGCCGCGCTTGAACTCGGCGATGCGCTTCTCGGTCAGCCCGACGCCAGAGGTAATCAGGTTGGAGTAGTAGCCGAGGCTGCCCGCCTCGGCCACGATCTCTTCGATGTCATCGCGCAGCAACGGCTCGCCGCCGGAAATCCCCAGCTGCAAGGCCCCCATTTTGCGCGCCTGACGCAGTGCATCCAGCCATTCGGCCGTGGTCAGTTCGTTCTTGCCGTGCTCGACGTAATCGGTCGGGTTATAGCAGAACGCGCAGTGCAACGGGCAGCGATAGGTGACCTCCGCCAGCAGCCAGAACGGCTGTGGAATACGATTGGCAGCTACGCCGTTATTCTGTTGAGCCATGACGGCTACTCCTTCTTTGCAATCCAGTCCTTGTCCAACGCCAGTTCCAGCATGGACATCACGTCGGCCTCCAGGTCGGGCACCTCGGGAAAGGCGGCCTGGCAGTCGGCGACAATCTCGGCCGCCGTCTTCTTGCCGTCTACCCGTTTGATCACCTCGCCTGCGCCCCCGTTGAGTTTGACCATCCCTTCAGGAAAGAGCAACACATAGCCGCCCTGCGCCTCTTCCCATTGAAAGCGGAAGTGGCGCGCCAGGCCGAAAACGTCATCAGACTTGATCTTGTCGGACATATTGCGTGCCACCCTCGATCTTGACGTCACAGCACTGCAGCATGATGGCATCGGCCAGCGCCCACAGGACATCCAGCTTGAATTGCAGGATTTCGCAAGCGCGCTCCTGCATCTCGCGCGACTTGCCGAAGTAATCCAGCGTCACATCCAGCCCCTGCTTCACATCGCGGCGCGCCTGGGTCAGACGATTCTTGAAATACTGCATGCCTTCCGGCTTGATCCAGGGATACTTTTCCGGCCAGACATCGATGCGCTGCTGGTGAATATGCGGCGCAAACAGTTCAGTCAGCGAGGAACAGACCGCTTCCTGCCATGGACGCTGGCGTGCGAAATTGATGTAGGCATCGACAGCGAACTTGGCCGCCGGCGACACCAGCCGCAGCGAGGTCACGTCTTCGCGTGTCAGGCCGACCGCTTCACCGAGCTGGATCCAGGCTTCGATACCGCCCTCGCCGCCTTCATTGATATGACCGCTGCCATCATGATCGAATATCCGCTGTATCCAGCCGCGGCGGATTTCGCGATCCCAGCAGTTGGAGAGAATTGCAGCATCCTTGATGGGGATGGCGATCTGGTAATAGAAACGGTTGGCGACCCAGCACTGGATCTGCTCTTTGCTGAGCTTGCCTTCATACATCAGCACATGGAACGGATGGTAGATGTGATAGCCGCGGCCGCGCTCACGCAGCTTCTGTTCAAACTCTTCACGGCTCCAGGGTTGCAGGTTGTCGCTCATATTGCTCTCCGTCAAAGAATAATGTCCATGCCATCATAGGAAACCTCGATGCCGGTCGCTTCCAGTTCGCGGCGTTGCGGGGATTCCTCGTTCAGGATGGGATTGGTGTTGTTGATGTGGATCAGCACGCGGCGTGCCTTGGGATAGGCAGACAGCACTTCCATCATGCCGCCCTCGCCCGATTGCGGCAGGTGGCCGATATCGCGCGCCGTCTTGTCCATGAGGCCAAGATCGATCATCTCGGTGTTGGTCCAGAACGTGCCATCGACCATGATGCAATCGGCCTGCGCCATCAGGGGCGGCAGATGCGGTTCGATTTCGCCCAGGCCCGGTGCATAAAACAGCTTCTTGCCGTTGGTCTTGTCTTCGACCAGCACGCCGATGGTGTCGCCATCGTGGCTATCGTAGCGGTGCGGCGAATAAGGGGGCGCCTTGCTCTTGAGCGCCACCGTGGTGAATTTCAGGTTATTCGCGCCCGGGATTTCCCAGCTGGTGCCGTTGATCGGCACATCGTGCCAGTTCACGCCGCAATAGTGGCCGAGAATATTGAACAGCGGATTGCCGGTAGACAGGTCATTCTTGACCATCTCGGTACAGAAAATCTCGCGCTTGACCTGGCCTTCGCGCAGCATCAGGAGCCCTGTCGTGTGGTCGATCTGCGCGTCGATCAACACGATGCCAACGATGCCGGTATCGCGCAGTGCGCGTCCAGGTTGCAGCGGGCCAAACTCCTGCACTTGCTTCAGCACGTCGGGCGAGGCATTGAACAACACCCAGTTGACGCCATCCCCGCTGACGCAGATAGAAGACTGCGTGCGGGCGCGTGCCTTGATGGTGCCTTTACGCAGCCCATCGCAGTTATGACAGTTGCAGTTCCACTGGGGGAATCCACCGCCAGCACCTGCGCCTAGAACATGTATATGCATTTCAAACCCACTTAAATCAGGATGTTAAAGTCTCTATTATCGCGTTTAAGAAGGCCGCACGTGGCGGCCTTCGGCACGCGGCAACTTAGCGGTTGCAGACGTACATGGTTACTTCAAAACCGAAACGCATTTCAGTCACAGCTGGCTTGGTCCACATGTTGTATGCTCCTAAAATTAAGTTTATTGGTCGAACGATCCGCATTGCTTGCATAACGTTCGATGCCATTCTTACCGATGCAACCTTGGGTCAACAGTGCAAAAATCAGCAAATTGCGCTCATGATTATCATGAGCGGTAGCACACCTGAACCTGCATTCCATCTAGAATACCCTTATGGACACCGTAGATACCCTTTGGCAAAGCGCCAACCTGTATGCCTGGCATGAGGATCTGCCGACGCTGATCCTGCTGGTGATCGCCATGGGCGTTTCCCTTGCGCGCTACAAGGTCGGTTCGCGACGCTCCGTCATGCTCACCATGACGGCCTTTGCCGCCAGCCTTGCCGGACAGTTCGCCAGCGGCATCGTTGCGCTCGCCGGCCTGTCCGGGGTCGGCATGTGGATGCATGAGACCTTTCTCATTCTGGAAGGGATCACCGCCATCCGCATCGGCGGCATGTTCATTTTCCGCCTGCTGTTGCCGCTGGTGCGATTGCAGCCGCCGCGCATCCTGGAAGACATTATCGTCTTCATCGGCTACCTCGGCTGGGGCTTCGTCCGCCTGCATTACGCCGGGCTAGACCTCTCTGGCATCATCACCACCTCGGCCGTCATTACCGCCGTGCTGGCCTTCTCCATGCAGGACACGCTGGGCAACATCCTGGGCGGACTGGCGCTGCAACTCGACAATTCCGTTGAAATCGGCGACTGGATCAAGGTCGATGACGTCATCGGCAAAGTGGTCGATATCCGCTGGCGGCATACCGCGGTCGAGACCCGCAACTGGGAAACCGTGATCGTCCCCAACAGCCAGTTGATGAAAACCAAATTCTCGGTGCTGGGGCGGCATGAAGAGGATCCGGTGCAATGGCGACGCTGGATCTGGTTCAATGTGGCCTATCAGGTGCCACCAGCCCGTGTCATCGATACCGTGCAAAGCGCCGTCCGCGAGGCCGTCATCCACAACGTTGCCAGCCAGCCAGCCCCCAATTGCGTCCTGATGGAGTTCGACGTCAGTTACGGACGCTATGCACTGCGCTACTGGCTGACCGATTTGCAGAACGACGACAGTACCGACTCCGAAGTCCGCGACCACGTCTATGCCGCGCTGCAGCGTGCAGGCATCCGCTTTGCCGTCCCCGAACACAACGTCCACATGACCAAGGAAAGCGAAAAGCGCGAGCAGGCCAAGGAGACGAAACGGATACAGGAACGTATCAACGCCCTGCGCAAGGTCGAGCTATTCAACGGGTTTCTGGAAGATGAACTGCTGGCGATCGCACAGCGCCTCAAGTACGCGCCCTTCGCCAAGGGCGACGTCATCACCCGCCAGGGCGCCATCGCCCATTGGCTCTACATGCTGATCGAAGGCGAAGCCGAGGTTTTTCTTGAAGCATCGGGACAACCACGTCGCAAGCTTTCCACCCTGCATCCCGGCAATTATTTTGGCGAAATGGGGCTGATGACAGGCGCACCGCGCACTGCGACCGTCATCGCGGCAACCGATGCCGAGTGCTATCAGCTGGACAAGGCCGCGTTCGAGGACATCCTGAAAAACCGTCCCGAACTGGCCGAGGAAATTTCCCGCACGCTGGTGAGTCGGCGCTTTGGCCTGGACAGTCTGCAGCAAGATGTCGATGCCGACACCCGCGATCAGCAGATGTCGCAGCAGCACCTCGACATGCTCACTAAAATCCGCAACTTCTTCGGCCTGTAAGCCTATCTCCCAACGTACGCCGACATGAGCAAGCGCCATCCGAACGACCTGATCTCGCCAAACGAGGCCGTGACGCTAGACGGCCTTTTTCACGAACGCGCCCGCCGCACGCCCGACGACCTGGCCTACCGCTACTTCGATGCGCATATTGACGATTGGCGCGACCTGACCTGGTCGCAGGTCATGCAAGCCGTCATCCGCTGGCAGGCGGCGCTCAGTCAGGAAGGTTTCGAACCGGGCGATCGCGTCGCCATCATGCTCAAGAACTGTCCGAACTGGGTGATTTTCGACCAGGCAGCGCTTGGCCTGGGGCTCGTCACCGTGCCGCTCTACACCTCGGACCGCCCCGAGAACATCGCGCACATCCTGGAGGACTCCGGGGCCAAGCTGCTCTTGATCGACAGCGCAACACACTGGCGTCCGCTGCATGACGCCTGCAAGGACATCTCATCGCTCCAGCGCGTCATCACCATCAGGACACCGCCTATGGAATTGGACGACGTGCGCCTGTGCGGTCTGGACGCGTGGCTGCCTGAGCAAAGCAGCACCTATCACCGCCATCAAAACCCGGACAGCCTCGCCACCATCATCTACACCTCCGGCACGACCGGAAAATCCAAAGGCGTGATGCTGAGTCATCGTAATCTGCTCAGCAACACCTGGGCATCACTGCGCACTTTCGACGTCTACAGCGACGATCTCTTTCTTTCGTTTTTGCCGCTGTCACACGCGCTGGAACGCCTGGCCGGCTACTACCTGCCGCTCATGGCGGGCGCCACGGTCGCTTATGCACGCTCGTTCCAGCAGTTGCAGGAAGACCTGGCGCGCGTTCGCCCCACGGTACTGGTCAGTGTCCCGCGTATCTTCGAACGCATTCAGGCAGGGTTGCGCAACAAGCTCGACAACGGGCCGCGTTTCACGCGCTGGCTGTTTGAGTTAGCAGTCCACGTCGGTTACAGCCGCTTTGAGCATGCGCAAGGTCGTGCCCCCTGGCGCCCGATCCACCTGCTCTGGCCGCTACTCAACCAGTTGGTGGCAGAAAAAATATTGGCCAGAATGGGTGGCCGGCTTCGCCTGTCCGTCTCCGGGGGCGCAGCCCTGGCACCTGACATTTCCCGCACCTTTATCGGACTGGGACTCCCCATCATCCAGGGGTATGGGCTCACCGAAACCAGCCCGGTCATCGGCGTCAACCGGGTACATGACAATCTGCCTTCGAGCATAGGCCAGGCCCTACCCGGCGTAGAAGTCAGGCTAGGAAGCGACCAGACCCTGCATGCGCGCGGCGCCAACATCATGCTGGGTTACTGGAACAACGCCGATGCCACACAAGCGGTCATGATGGAAGACGGCTGGCTGAATACGGGCGATACCGCCACGATCAGCGCCACCGGCCACATCACCATTACGGGTCGAATCAAGGAAATCATCGTGCTGAACAACGGTGAAAAAATCCCGCCCGCAGAAATGGAAGCCGCCATTCTGCAAGACCCGCTGTTCGAGCAAGTCATGGTGGTGGGAGAAGGGACGCCCTACCTGAGCCTGTTGGCTGTCGTGAACCATGAACGCTGGACGGAGGCCGCCAGGGAACATGCCCTGCCGGACACCTGGCCGATCTGCCTGCAGTCGCCGCAAGCCAAGACATATGCACTGGAGCGGGTTGCACGGAAAGTGCACGCATTTCCCGGGTATGCGCGCATACGCCGCATCGCCTTGCTCAACGAGCCATGGACCATCGAAAACGACCTGCTAACCCCCAGCATGAAACTCAAGCGCGCTCGGGTCCTGCAGCGATACGCCACCGTGTACACCAAGCTTTACGAAAGCCACGGGCACTGACAGCCCCCTGCAGGGCTATAGCAATTTTCCCAGAATGTAGCCGACCACAATGCCGACCAGCAACGCCACTGTCAGGCCGCGATACGTCAGCACATCCTGCGAATAACCCCGACGGATGGCAATGTAGGACACCAGATAGCCCAGGGCATTGAGCAGCCAGAGGATGGGAATGGCCAGCACCTTGACGACCAGAGGGCCAACCAGAGGCACCAGACCAATGACGCCGACCAGCCAGGCAACCGCGCTCGATACCACCCCCAGAAGAAGGACGCCGCCAGCTACGACGCGTTCATCGATGCCGTAATGCAGGGCTAGTAAACCGAGCCCGAGCAACGCCCCCCACAGCGGCAGCATGATCTTCCAGCTGCCGCGTTTGGGCTGCTCGAAGACCTGGTCTATCAGCCCGTGGGGGTGGTCTTCCATTACATACCTAGGCCGATTTCAGAAATCGGGATCACCTTCTTGGTGTATTCCGGCATCTGGTCGAAATTAAGGTAGCGGTAGACCTCCGCAGCATGCTTGCTCAGTTTGTCGCCCACCGTTGCCAGATATTCTTCCGGCGTCGGCATCTTGCCGAGACGCGCGCAAACGGCCGCCAGCTCGGCAGAGCCCAGATACACGCGGGCGTCCTTGCCCATGCGGTTATCGAAGTTGCGGGTACTGGTAGAGAACACGGTGGCCGCATCAGCCACCCGTGCCTGATTGCCCATGCACAGCGAACAGCCCGGCACTTCAGTCCGCGCACCGGCGCGGCCAAACACAGCGTAGGCGCCCTCTTCACGCAGTTCGGCTTCATCCATGCGCGTTGGCGGTGCAATCCACAGGCGCGTCGGGATCAGGCCGGCATCGTCCAGCACCTTGGCGGCAGCACGGTAGTGGCCGATATTGGTCATGCACGAACCGATGAACACTTCGTCGATCTTGTCGCCCACCACGGCCGACAGCGGCTTGATGTCGTCCGGATCGTTGGGACAAGCCACCAAGGGCTCCTTGATCTCGTTCAGATCGATTTCCAGCACGTAGGCATATTCGGCATCGGCATCCGGTTGCAGCAGTTCCGGCGCGGCCAGCCAGGCCTGCATCGCCTCGATCCGGCGACGCAGTGTCCGCTTGTCCTGGTAGCCGTTGTCTATCATGTTTTCCATCAGGACGATGTTGGAGTTGAGGAACTCGATCACCGGCTCCTTGTTGAGGTGCACGGTGCAGCCGTTGGCAGAACGCTCGGCAGAGGCGTCGGCGAACTCGAACGCCTGCTCGACCTTGAGGTCAGGCAAGCCTTCGATTTCCAGAATCCGGCCGTTGAATACGTTCTTCTTGCCCGTCTTGCCTACCGTCAGGTCGCCCTTCTGGATCGCGGCATAGGGAATGGCGTTGACCAGATCACGCAGCGTAATGCCGGGCTGCATTTCGCCCTTGAAGCGCACCAGCACGGATTCCGGCATATCGAGCGGCATGGCGCCCATGGCGGCGGCAAAGGCCACCAGACCAGAACCGGCCGGGAACGAGATGCCGATGGGGAAGCGTGTGTGCGAGTCGCCACCGGTACCGACGGTATCCGGCAGAATCAGGCGGTTGAGCCAGGAGTGGATCACGCCATCGCCCGGACGCAGGCTGACGCCGCCGCGGCTGGACATGAACTCTGGCAGCGTATGCTGCAGCTTGATGTCGACCGGCTTGGGGTAGGCTGCGGTATGGCAGAAACTTTGCATGACCAGATCTGCGGAAAAGCCCAGACAGGCCAGTTCCTTGAGTTCGTCACGGGTCATGGCGCCCGTGGTGTCCTGCGAGCCGACGGTGGTGATCTTGGGCTCGCAATAGGTGCCGGGGCGCACGCCCGCCACGCCACAGGCACGACCGACCATTTTCTGGGCGAGGGTGTAGCCCTTGCCGGTATCCTTGGGGGCAATGGGCTTGATGAAAAACTCGGAAGGCGCCAGGCCCAGTGCCTCACGTGCCTTGGTCGTCAGCCCACGGCCGATAATCAGCGGGATACGGCCACCCGCACGCACTTCGTCCGGCATGGTCAGCGGCGCCAGTTCGAAGGTGCTCAGCGTGGCGCCGGATTCATCGGTAATCTTGCCCGCAAACGGATGGATCACGATCACGTCGCCGGTATTCAGCTGCTCGACATTGCACTGTATCGGCAGCGCGCCTGAGTCTTCTGCGGTGTTGAAGAAAATCGGCGCGATCTTGCCGCCCAGCACAATGCCGCCGGTGCGCTTGTTGGGGATGTTTGGAATATCCTCGCCCATGTGCCATTGCACCGAGTTGATCGCGGATTTGCGTGACGAGCCGGTGCCAACGACATCGCCGACATAAGCCAGCGGCAATCCTTTTTGTTTCAGCGTATCGATGGTGTTCAAGCCATCCGGCATCTTGGACACCAGCATGGCCTTGGCATGCAGCGGAATATCCGGGCGGGACCAGGCTTCCTGTGCGGGCGACAGATCGTCGGTATTAGTTTCTCCCGGCACCTTGAATACCACGCACTTGATGGCTTCCGGCAACGCAGGGCGCGTCGTGAACCACTCGGCATTTGCCCAGGATTCAATCAGCTGCCTGGCGTGCGCATTGCCCGCCAGCATTTTTTCCTGCACATCGTGGAAAGCATCGAACATCAGGGTGGTGTGCGACAGCGCCTTGACCACCTCGCCCGCCAGCGGGCCATCCAGCAGCGCCACCAGCGCCTGAACGTTGTAGCCGCCCAGCATGGTGCCCAGCAAGGCCACCGCTTTTTCAGGGGAGATCAGCGTGGAGCTGGCCGTGCCCTTGGCGATATCCGACAGAAACGCTGCCTTGACGTAGGCCGATTGATCCACGCCCGCAGGTACGCGATTTTCCAGCAAATCGACCAGCGTCGACGCTTCGCCTGCCGGCGGATTTTTAAGCAAATCCACCAATGCAGCCGTTTGTTCGGCGTTCAGCGGAAGCGGAGGCAGACCAAGCGCGGCGCGCTCGGCAACATGGGTACGATAGGCGTTGAGCATGGCGAATCCTGCGATTTAAAGACAATCCTTGATTATAGCGGAGGCAACGCCAACAGCGGCAGCCTCGCCCTTAAAATCAGCAAGGCATGAAGTCGGACAAACTGCGCGCAGTTTTTGTGCCACTGACATCACAACTGACTGATTGGTCACATCATTCAATTGTGACGCTCTCGTTACTGACATACACTGGCGCAAAATTTAGTGGCTTTATCCTGATAAAAGCCCCGGACGCCTCAGCCCAACATGATCACCCGACCACTCCGACTGCTCGCACTGTTTGCGCTGATCCTCACCAGCGGCATTCTGGCGCTCAAGCTGGCAGTGCCCCCCGGTTACGCCAGCCCGATCTGGCCGCCCGCCGGCATCGCGCTGGCTGGCTTGATGCTGTGGGGACGGCGCATGCTGCCCGCCATCTGGCTCGGCTCACTGACCCTTAATCTGTGGCTGGGCTACGTCGCCGGCAACATGCCCTCTGCTTCCGAGACCCTCGCAGCGGCGCTGATCGCCACCGGCAGCACCCTGCAGGCCGTGGTTGCCGTCTGGCTCTCAAGAACCTTGCTGAAATCCACCCTGCCCAAGCTGGACACCCCGCGCAACATTCTCAAGTTTCTGGGACTGGCAGGCATACTCAGCTGCCTGATTGCACCTACCATCGGGGTAACAGCCTTGATGTTGACAGGCCTCATGCCCTACTCCACCGTGGTGTTTTCCTGGTGGAACTGGTGGATAGGCGACAGCCTGGGGGTCGTCATCGCGGCTCCGCTGATGTTCAGCCTGTTTGGAAAACCGGCGCATTTCTGGGCACCCAGACGCATCAGCGTGGTGCTGCCACAACTGGTTCTGCTGACTGCACTCATCGCGGTGTTCCTGTTCGTATTCCACAACGAACAATCGCGCCTCCAGGCAGAATTCGACCACCGCGCATCCACCATCGACCACGCAGTCGAAGAAAACCTGAACAACATCGTCCATGGCACCTTGTCGCTACACGATCTCTACGAAGCCTCCAGCGATGTCACGGAAGAAGATTTCTCGGACTTCTCCAGAGGCATCCTGCAACGCAGTCCTGAAATCCAGATTCTGGAATGGCTTCCGCGTGTGCCACAAGCACAACTCAGCACCTTCGAACGCTCTATCAGGAGCCATGGACATCCTGGCTTCCAGGTGAAAGAACTGGCTCAGGACCGGTCACTGGTCCCGGTCAGCCGCCGTCCGGAATACTTCCCCATCGTGTTCATCGAACCGATGGCCGGCAATGAAATTGTGTTCGGGTTTGACTCCACATCGCAGGCATTGAGCTGGCATGCCAAGGAACTGGCCCGGGTCACTGACAGACCCACCGCATCGCAGCAACTGAGGCTGCTTCAGGATATCCATGGGGATGATCGGGGCATCCTGGTCTCGATGCCGATCTTCAAGGAAGATAGCCCGCATTCATCGTCGAACCTGATAGGGTTCATCTCGGCGATTTTCCGACCGGGGAAACTCGTCACGCACGCGCTGCAGGGGAACACGCCTGGACAGTTCGGTGTGCGGCTGACCGACCTCAACGCGCCAAAAATCGCTCGCACACTATACGATCAGCCTGTCACCCATCCGCTGGCGAGGGCCGATGCACTGCAACCATGGCAACGCACTTTTCTCTTCTGTGACCGCGAATGGCAACTGACCATTGCGCCAGACCGGTCATTCATCATCGCGTACGGTTCACCGCTGCCCTGGATTACGCTGATCGGCGGCTTGATCTTTACTGCCCTGTTCAACATCTACCTGCTGACGATCACCGGCCAGAAAGCACACATTGAAGCGCTGGTGGAAACACGCAGCAGCGAAGTGCTGGATAGTGAAAAGCGCCTCCGCTTCCTGCTGGAAACCAGCCCGATTGCCGTCAGAATCGCGCGCAACGGCGGTCGCGAGGTTATTTTTGCCAACCCCAAGTACGATGAACTGATCCATGTAGAGGCTGGCCAGGCCCTGCTTGTGGACCCCAAGCAATACTACGCAGATCCCACTATTTACGAAGACATCCTTCACCAGATTTCTCACGGCAGGCGCGTCGATAACCGCCTGATAGAACTCATCATCCCGAACTACAGCAACAAATGGGTGCTCGCGTCCTACCTGACGATCAAGTACCAGGGCGAACAGGCCGTGATCGGCTGGTTCTATGACATCTCCGACCGCAAGAAAGCCGAAGAACAACTGGTGCTGGCGGCGCGGGTATTTTCGGAAGCACACGAAGGCATCACGATTACCGATGCCAACGGCGTCATCGTCGACGTCAATCCCACCTTCTGCGAAATCACCGGATTCAGCCGCGAAGAAGTGATCGGAAAACTGCCCAGCCTGCTCAAGTCAGGCAAGCACAGCGCTGAGTTTTATGCCGCCATGTGGCATACCCTGCTCCAGCAGGGGCACTGGCAGGGTGAAGTATGGAACCGCAAGAAGTCCGGCGAACTGTATGCGGAGCTGCTGACCATTTCCGCATTGCGCGACGAGTACGGCAACATCATCCACTATCTTGGCCTGTTCTCCGACATCACGCAAAGCAAGCATCAGCAGCAGGCGCTGGAAATGATGGCCCACTACGATGTCCTGACGCAACTGCCCAACCGGGTGCTGTTTGCGGACCGTTTCAGTCAGGCCATCGCCCGTTGCAAACGCGACCCTGAGGCCAAGCTGGCCGTCTGTTATTTCGATCTGGACGGCTTCAAACAGGTGAACGACACGCTCGGACACGAGGCTGGCGACCAGTTGCTGGTTCAAGTGGCAGAACGCATCAAATCCATGTTGCGCGAGGAAGACACCGTCTCCCGTTTGGGCGGTGACGAATTTGCGCTGCTGCTGGGCGACATCCATACACTCGAGCAGTGCGAGCACGCCATCGAACGCATACACCGCACGCTATCCCTGCCCTATCTGATCAACAACAAAACCGTCACCATCGGCGCCAGCAGCGGGATTGCCATCTTCCCGGACGATGACGCCGACCCGGACACCCTGCTCAGACACGCCGACCAGGCGATGTATCAGGCCAAGCTGCTGGGGCGCAACCGGTTCCACATGTTCGATGCCGAACACGACCAACAGATACAACTGCACCGGGTACAGTTGGAAGCCATCGAGCAGGGCTTGCAGCGCAACGAATTCCAGCTGTACTACCAGCCCAAGGTCAACATGCGGACGGGGCAGGTTTTCGGTGCCGAGGCGCTGATCCGATGGCACCACCCGGAGCGCGGGTTGATTCCACCTGGCGATTTCCTGCCGGCCATTGTCGGTACCGCCTTTGAAATCACGCTGGGCAACTGGGTCATCGAACAAGCCCTGGCCCAGATCGAACAATGGAATACGCTGGGCATGCGCCTGCAGATCAGCGTCAACATCTCGCCGCAGCACCTGCAATGGCCGATGTTCTTCACCCATCTCGATGCCGCTTTGGCCAGGCATCCGGCGATTCCGTCGCAACAGTTCGAACTGGAAGTCCTGGAAAGCAGCGTGGTAGAAGATGTCGCCACCATCAGCGAAGTCTTGAGCGCCTGCCGCGACGCGCTGGGCGTCAATATTGCGCTGGATGATTTTGGCACGGGTTATTCCTCGCTCACCCACCTGCGCCACCTGCCGGCCAACATGATCAAGATCGACCAGAGCTTCGTAGGCGACATGCTGGATGACCCGAATGACTATTCCATCATCGAAGGCGTGGTGGGCCTGGCCGAAGCCTTCCATCGCAGCGTCATTGCAGAAGGCGTCGAATCAGCCGAACACGGGCTGATGCTGCTGAACATGGGCTGCATCCTCGCACAGGGCTATGGCATCAGCCGCCCGATGCCAGCGGAGCACATGGTGCAATGGGTCCAGGACTACCGGCCGCACCCCACATGGGTGGCCTACGTTGCCAGCCCGCCATCCGCCAAGGGTGCAGAAAGAATCGCGCTGACGATACAAGTCAGCCAGTGGGTCAGGCGCCTGAAGGAGTCCTTGCACTGCGGGCCGGATTCGGTGCCGCGCTGGCCCATCATGGACCAAGCCAAATGCCATTGCGGCCGCTGGGCGATTCGCGCCAAGGAAAACAACCTATTCAGCGATGAGATCATTGCAAGCTACAGCGACGCCCACGAAAAGCTGCACAGTATGGGCAACAACCTCATGTATCTGCACCAGTCGGGCCATCGGGAGGAAGCGCTCAGCCAGTTACCCGCGCTTGAGGCATGCGTCGAAGAGATCCTACGTTTCCTGGAAATGCTGGGTTAATTCAATGACGGGGTTAATTCAGTCACCGGATTGATTCAATAAAACGACTTGGTGAAGGGCGAAGTACAGCTCCTGGCGCCCGCCTTGGCTTCCAGCTCATCCATCAGGTCCTGCTTGTAGTCCTTGCCGTTTTTCTTTTCCAGAAAAACACGCATTTCATGCGCAGTCACCATGCCATCATGGTCCGTATCCATGGCACGGATATTCTCCTCGACGCTGGGCTCAACGGGCTTGGGTTCCCCGGCCACCACCAGTGTTGGCGTCAATGCCGCAAGCAGGATCAGCGTGTGAACGCGCATCTATCGACTTCCCTGATTAATCAATAAGCTGATTCTAATATAGCGGTAGAACGCGGCCAATCCCAATAGTTCAAATCAGCCCAGCCCGGCAACCACGGGCAGGATTGCATACAGATGCAAGCGGTTGATGCCAAAAGCATGGCCAGCAAGGTAAAATGTCGAATTATTTCAACGGCACCAGAATTTCTCATGGAACTCACCGCGCTCAACGCCCTTTCCCCTCTCGATGGCCGCTACCAATCCAAGCTGGATGCGCTGCGACCCTATTTCAGCGAATACGCCCTGGTACGCCACCGCGCCCTGGTCGAAGTGGAATGGCTCAAAGCCCTGGCTGCCGCCCCGCAGCTTGCCGAAATCGCATCGTTCAGCGCAGCCACGCTCCAGGAACTGGACAACACCATCGCCAACTTCGGTGAAACCGAAGCCGGTCAGGTCAAGGCCATTGAATCCCGCACCAACCACGATGTGAAGGCGCTGGAATACTGGCTGAAGGAACGCTTCGACGGCAATGCGGAAATCCGCAAGGCCAGCGAGTTCATCCACTTCGCCTGCACCTCCGAAGACATCAACAACCTGTCGCACGCGCTGATGCTGAAATCGGCCCGCGATACCGTGCTGCTGCCCATGCTGGACAGCATGATCAACCGCCTGGTCGATCTGGCGCACGAACTGGCCGACGCCGCCATGTTGGCCCACACGCACGGCCAGCCGGCCTCCCCCACCACGCTGGGCAAGGAAATCGCCAACGTCGTCTATCGCCTGCGCCGCCAGCGCAAGCAACTGGCTGCCACCGAAATCCTCGGCAAGATCAACGGCGCCGTGGGCAACTTCAACGCCCATCTGTCCGCCTATCCGGAATTCGACTGGGAAGCCTTTGCCCAACAGTTCGTCGAAGGGCTGGGCCTGACCTACAACCCCTATACCATCCAGATCGAGCCGCACGACTACATGGCCGAGCTGTATGACGTGGTCAGCCGGATCAACACCATCCTGATCGACCTCGACCGCGACATCTGGGGTTACATCTCCATGGGGTACTTCAAGCAGAAGGTCAAGGAAGGCGAAGTCGGTTCCTCCACCATGCCGCACAAGGTCAACCCGATCGACTTCGAAAATTCCGAAGGCAACCTCGGCCTGGCCAACGCCGTGCTCGGCCACCTGTCGGAAAAGCTGCCAATCTCCCGCTGGCAGCGCGACCTCACCGACTCCACGGTACTGCGCAACATGGGCGTCGCTTTCGGCTATTCGCTGCTGGGTTACGACTCCTGCCTCAAGGGCCTGAACAAGCTGGAAGCCAACCGTGCGCGTCTGGCAGAAGATCTCGACAGCAGCTGGGAAGTGCTGGCAGAACCGATCCAGACCGTGATGCGCCGCTATGGCGTGGAAAACCCTTACGAACAACTCAAGGCCCTCACCCGCGGCAAGGGCGGCATTACCAAGGAAGCGCTGCACGACTTCATCGGTACGCTGGCCATCCCGCAGGAAGCCAAAGCCCTGCTGTTGGCCATGACCCCAGCCAGCTACATCGGCAAGGGTGCCGATCTGGCCAAGCGCATCTAGCGCAGGATCCCACTTGACCGAAATCCTCGTTCTCTTTTACTCGCAGGGCGGTGCCGTCCGCGACATGGCGCAACTGGTCGCGCGTGGGGTAGACATGGTGGATGGCGCCAAGGCGCGCATCCGCACCGTCCCCAAGGTGTCCACCACCTGCGAAGCCACCGCACCGGAAATTCCGGCCAGCGGCGCGCCCTATGTCGAACTGAAGGACCTGGAGGAATGTGCCGGCCTGGCGCTCGGCAGCCCCACCCGCTTCGGCAACATGGCGGCCCCCATGAAATATTTCCTGGATGGGACTTCCGGCCTGTGGATGAAAGGCGCCCTGATCGGCAAGCCGGCAGCGGTATTCACCTCATCCGCCTCCATGCACGGCGGTAACGAAGCCACCCTGCTGTCGATGATGATCCCGCTGCTGCACCATGGCATGGTGCTCGTCGGCCTGCCCTATTCCGAGCCTGATCTCAGTGCCACCACCGGTGGCGGCACGCCCTACGGCGCCAGCCATGTCGCTGGCCCCGTCGATGACCAGCCCATCAGCGACGCCGAACGCAGGCTATGCCTGGCGCTGGGCAAGCGACTGGCAGAAACCGCATTGAAGCTGGCATGATGGATTTCTACGGCAGCACAGGCGGCCTCGCCCGCATCCGATCGACATCTGCAGGCGAGGCCGCCTGCGCTACGGGTGATGCATGACAACTTCAGCCCCTCAAGAAGCCCGCCGCTTCCTCTGCAGCACGTGCAGCGCGGTGCTGTCGACACACTCCGCACGCTTCGAAGGCTACCCCTTCGGTTCAATTGCACCGTTTGTGCTGGACCACGCCGGCAATCCGCTGATCCTGATCTCGACCATTGCCGAGCACACCAAGAATATTCAGAAAGACCCGCACGTATCCCTGATCGCCTTCGATCCTGCCGCGCCGGACATGCAAGCGGGCGGACGGCTGACGCTGCTGGGCAATGCCGTGGTCTCCGACAAGCAGGATGGTGCGCTGCGCGCCCGTTATTTGCGCTATTTTCCGATGGCCGCACAGTATTTCGACATGCACGATTTCCTGTTCCACCGGATCGAAATCAAGCAGGCGCGCTACATCGGCGGCTTCGGCAACATCCACTGGATCGCCGGTGACGACATGCGGCCACCAGAGAACCAGCTGGCGCAGCAGGAAAGCGGCATACTCGACCACATGAACGCCGATCACGCGGACAGCCTGGTCGCCTATTGCAAACACGTCCACCAGATCGAGGCAGCGACGGCCGCCATGGTCGGCATCGATACCGACGGCTTCGATGTGCGCGCGCAGCTCAAGGACACCAGCAAGCTGCTGCGTTTCAGTTTTGACACCCCCATCACCAACGCGCTTGAGGCACGAAATGCCCTCGTCGCACTCAGCAAGGCCGCCGCCCTTTGATCCGACATCTGCAAGCCATCGCCAGTCTTTCCCTCATCACCCTGATACTCGTCTGCCTGGCATGGGAGGGCTGGCTCGCCCCGCTGCGTCCCGGCGGCTCATTGCTCATCCTGAAGGCCTTGCCCCTCTTGCTGCCGCTGTTCGGCATCCTCCGCGGCAAGCGCTATACCTACCAATGGGCCTCGATGTTCATCCTGATCTATTTCACCGAAGGCACCGTCCGTGCCTGGGCGGATACCGGCATGTCCGCACGTTTTGGCATGGTCGAAGCCTTCCTGACCACGGCCTTCTTCATCAGCACCGTCTTCTACGCGCGCAACAGCGCACCAAGCCGCAATGCGGGCAGCTAGGCTATAATTCGCACATGAAAATCCTGCTGAGCAACGACGATGGTTACTTCGCCCCCGGGCTCGCCGCTTTGGCGCAAGCTCTGGCGCCCCTGGCAGAAATCACGGTCGTCGCGCCCGAGCGCAACCGCAGTGGCGCCAGCAACTCACTGACACTGGATCGTCCGCTGACGGTGCGCAAGGCCGGCAATGGCTTCTACTACGTCAACGGCACACCGACCGACTGCGTCCACCTGGCCGTCACCGGCCTGCTGCAGGAACTGCCGGACATGGTGATCTCGGGCATCAACGATGGCGCCAACATGGGCGACGATACGATCTATTCCGGCACCGTGGCCGCCGCCATGGAAGGCTACCTGCTGGACATCCCGTCGATCGCGGTCTCCATGTCGCAGCACAACGCACAACATTTTGAAACCGCAGCGCGCGTGGTCGTCGATCTCGTGCAACGCTACACCGAGAAAGCCTTCCCGCCGCCGGTGCTGATGAACGTCAACGTACCGGATGTCCCCTACGAGCAGATCAAGGGCAAGCAGATCACCCGCCTCGGCAAACGCCACAAGGCTGAATCCGTCATCAAGTCGGCCTCGCCGCGCGGCGAACCCGTGTACTGGGTCGGCGCTGCAGGCGCTGCGCAAGAGGCAGGGCCGGGCACTGATTTCTATGCGGTGGAGAACAACCTGATATCGATCACCCCATTGCAGGTCGATCTGACACACAACGGACAAATCGACGCACTCAAGGCATGGCTTTAAATCCAGCAAAAAACGGCATCGGCATGACCTCGCAGCGCACGCGCGAGCGGCTGATCGCGCGCCTGCGTGAAGAAGGTATCCGCGACGAAAAAGTCCTGGCCGCGATGCTGGAAATCCCGCGCCATATCTTCGTCGACGAAGCCATTGCCTCCCGCGCTTATGAAGACACGGCCCTGCCCATCGGCTACGGCCAGACCATCTCGCAACCCTACATCGTCGCCCGCATGACGGAAATCCTGCGTGGTGGCGCGCCGCTCGGCAAAGTGCTGGAAATCGGCACCGGGTGCGGTTACCAGACCGCTGTGCTGGCCAAGGTCGCGCAGGAAGTCTATTCGGTCGAGCGCATCAACCCGCTGCTGATGAAAGCACGCGGTCACCTGCGCGAACTGCGCGCCCGCAATGTCAAACTCAAGTATGCGGACGGCGCCATGGGCATCCCTGAAATGGCCCCGTATGACGGCATCCTGGTGGCCTGCGGCGCGACCCATGTCCCGCAGGAACTGCTGCACCAGTTGGCCGTAGGCGGCCGCATGGTGATCCCGGTTGGCTCTGGCGACCAGACCCTGACCCTGATCGAGCGCACCCCAGATGCGTACATCCAGACCAAGCTGGAAGCCGTCAAGTTTGTGCCGCTGTTGGGTGGCACCTCTTGAAACATCACTTCTGGCTGATCGCCTTCGTGCTGACTGGTTGCGCTACCAGCCAGCAAGCACCGGTGATCGAACGTGCGCCTTCGGCAAAATCCACCGCTGCCAAACCAGCGAAATCGTCTGCCGAAAAGGATTGGCGCCCGGATACGTATACCGTCAAAAAAGGTGACACGCTCTACAGCATCGGCCTGGAGTACGGCTTCGACTACAAGGAAATCGCGCAGTGGAACAACATCCAGGCGCCCTACGTCATCCATATCGGTCGCCAGCTCAAATTGAAAGAAGGCAAGGTCACAACGGCCGCCAAAGAGACTGGCGAACCCGTCGCGACGCCCCTCAAGACGGAGCCCGTTGTCGCCGCCAAGACACTGGACGAGCCGCCGCTCTACACCGAGCCCAAGGCCATCAAGGAACCTTATAGCGAGCAGGCGATGAAAGCGGCGCCTGTTATGCCGTTCAAGTCAGCGGTCAAGCCGGTGGAAAAACCAGCAGAAACCGTCAAGCCTGAGCCGCAGAAAACAGACACTGCCAAGGCTGAACCGCCTGCTGAAAAAACGACGGCCCCGGCTGGCGACGACGAGGCCATCGACTGGTCATGGCCAGTCACCGGCAAGGTGCTGACCACCTTCAATGATGCCGCCAGCGCCAAGGGCATCGACATCGGGGGGAACCAGGGCCAGCCGGTGCTGGCGGCAGCGCCGGGCAAGGTGGTCTACAGCGGCTCCAGCCTGCGCGGCTACGGCAAGCTGGTCATCATCAAGCACAACAAGACCTATCTCTCTGCCTATGCCCACAACAGCCAGATTCTGGTGAAGGAAGGCCAGGAGATTGCCAAGGGGCAGAAGATCGCTGAAATGGGCAGCTCGGACACCGACCGGGTGAAATTGCATTTCGAGATCCGCAAACTGGGCAAGCCGGTTGATCCGGCGAAATACCTGCCGGCCAACTAGAGACGGCCCGGCACCTCAGCGCGCCGATGCATCGCCAGACCCGAAGAACTCCTTCATCAGCACGTCTTCCAGCCCATCGTTATCCTGTAATCGCGCCGACAGCACCACCACGCGACCCAGGCGCGGCGAATCCCAGTTGAAGTCGCCGGAGTAGTAGCGGCGGATAATCTCGATCATCTTGCGTACCACAGCCAGCCGCACATCGCCATTGAAGCCGGCATCCACCTGGTAAAACTCACGGCGTGAATAGCTGGACTCGTTTTTCCATCCGCGGAAAGCGAACGTCGCCGTGTGGGCGTCCATGCTGGTAATCTGAAAAACGCCATTGGTCCCGGACTGCTGCAGGTTGCGTTTGATCGTGGCAGCCCGGATGTCCTCCTGCGAGGGGGCACTGGCATCGCCGCTGGCCGCCTGGCCTCGCTTTTCCCTGACGGCAGCAAGATACGATGCCATATCCGGAAACTGCGACGGATCGAGTGCCGGGGGTTGAGACGGCGCGGCTGTGTTACGCGGAGGCGGCACGGTGACAGCATCCGCATGAGGCACGGTCATGACCTTCGGGGCAAGCTCGCGATGCGGAGTCGGCGGTGGTCTAGGCGTGGTCGGTTTGACCTTGGGCAGCACCGGCGGTTGGACAGGCGGTGGAACCGGTGACGGCGTTGCAGCAGGCGCAGCGTGTCGCGGATTCAACTGCACCACCATGGTCTGCGGCTCAGAAGCAGGCGACTGCTGATCGAACGGATTGTGCCGGCTCACAAACAGCAAAATCAGGGCATGCAACAGGACCGAGACAAGCACGGCCACGCTGAGATTGCGATTGATGCGGATATGAATGTAAGCGTTGCTCATTTCGGTTGGTCGATGTCACAGCGCGATGGGGCTGATGAAAGCCACATCAGCGGATCGTTATCAGAGCGGCGCTTGACAGCGACGGACGCACTACTCTATGTTCGCACTATCTGATACTTGCTTGAAAAGCCCTTATGGCCAATGACCGCCCAGACTCCCTGATCGCCACCTTGAAAGCCATTGGCGAGTTTACCCTGATCGTCTTCGGTATTATCGGCATCGCCGTCGAGGTCTTCCACGAACAAGGGCTGCTGAAGCAACTCATCAACAAGCTGATCGACGGCGCATTCGCAAGTTCCTTGCTCACGATCATGGTCAGCATTGCCGTGATCATTCTGGGCAAGATCTGGTACGACAAGGCATTCCAGAAAGCCGAGAACGCCAATGCGCTGGGCAACTTTCTGATGCGCGCAATGATGCTGTTGGGCGCCTACTTCATGTACCTCTTCATCACCACAGGATCGTTCAAGTCCTAGGTCAGCCTGACCGTTCCGGGGTTGCCCCTGGAACGGCCGCCAGAGGATTTAAGACTGCCCGTCCAGGCTGGCGTAATACTCGCGGATCTGGGTCATGTCGTAATCGCGCGCCCACTTGATGATCTCCTCGAGCGCAGGTGCGCCGAGATCACCGACCTGGTTCAGAATGCTGGCACGTTCACGCACCACCATCACGCCCGGCACCTTTTCCACATTGAAGAACTGCCCGATTTCCGGGTCTGCGTCGTTGTCGACCATGCCGAATACGATGTCCGGATGCCCTTCGGAGACCTTCTTGAAGGTCTCGGTAAATGTCATGCAGGGGTCACACCACGGCGCCCAGAAATCGACAATGACAATGTCATTGTTTTCGATGGTTTCCTTGAAATTGGCTTTGTTAAGCGTCACGACTGCCATGGAAGTTTCCTTTGCGTTAGCGAAGGCGGCATTTTATCATTCGGGGCTGTATTCGGGAGACTGCAATGGAACAAATCAGGAAATCACACTGGAAACTCTGGCTCGGGCTGGCACTGGTCACCCCTGCGCTGCTGCTCGTCGCCTATACCTGGGTGGTATTGCACTGGTCTTACTCCACGGGCGAACGCGCCGGCTATGTGCAGAAGTTTTCCGACAAAGGCTGGATATGCAAGACCTGGGAGGGCGAACTGGCCATGGTTTCCATGCCAGGCACCATGAGCGAGAAGTTTTATTTCACGGTACGCAGCGATGCCGTCGCCGCCAAAATCAATCAATCGCTGGGCAAGAAGGTCACCCTGACTTACGCGCAACATATTGGCGTGCCGACCACTTGCTTTGGCGAGACGGAGTACTTCGTCGACGACGTCAAGATCGTCGACGAACCACGATAGGTAAAACACACATCTGACGGCGCCATGGCGCCGTCAGTTCATCAAACAATCGGCTTCGCCCAAGCCCCATCGAAAAACAGTTCGCCTAACTCGCGACGCTTGCGCGGCGCGTTTTCACGTTCCGCCACTTCCGCCGTGAAGGTCGCGGGATCTGCGGGGTATCCCACCGAGATCATCGCCATCAGGGTGTATTGCTCAGGCACGCCGGCCACGGCACGGGTCTTGTCCGCATCGAAACCGCCCATCTGGTGCGCCATCAGCCCGAGGGCTTCAGCCTGCAGACAGAGGTTTTCAGCCGCCGCACCAGTATCGTACTGCGCATGGCGGTTGGGCTGACCGTTGTGGGAGAACAGCGTATCGGCGGCAACCAGCACCAGCACCGGGGCATCCTTGACCCAGCCCTGGTTGCCCGAGACCAGTGTATCGAAGGCAGCCTGCCACGCAGTCGCGTCGCTCGCCTTGTTCCACACCACGAAACGCCAGGGCTGATCGCCATAGCAGGACGGTGCCCAACGGGCAGCCTCAAGCAGTGCAAGGACCTGTTCTTTGCTGACGCTACGCGCAGCATCGTAGGCGCGACCGCTCCAGCGCTCGGCGATCAATGCGTGCACGGGTGTGTTTACCACGGCAGTTTTTTTCATGTGTTTCCTTAATATCGCAGGCAACTCCGCCTGCCTAGATGATCACGCCAGGCCAACTGACTGCACGCCGAGAGCGAGCCCTCGGCGTGCATGACCTCAGGTCATGGCTGGGTAGTCAGTATAGCCCTGCTCGCCGCCACCATAAAACGTGGCCTGATCCGGCGCATTGAGCGGTGCGTCCTTGGCAAAGCGTTCCACCAGGTCCGGGTTGGCGATAAACGGAACGCCATACGCCACCACGTCGGCATGCCCCGACGCGACCGCGGCATTGCCACGCGCCTTGTCATAACCGCCATTGGCCATGTAGTTGCCACGGTAAGCCTTGCGCAGCTTGTCGAAGTCGAGCGACTGCGGCGCATCCGCGGACATGCCAACCTCGACCACGTGCAGGTAGGCCAGATTGAACGGATTGAGCGCCTCCACCACGTGATGAAACAGCGCCTCAGGATTGGAGTCACGGATATCGTTGAACTGATTGATCGGCGACAAGCGCACTCCAACGCGATCCGCACCCCATACCTTGCTCACCGTGGCCACGGCCTCGATCAACAGGCGCGTACGGTTGGCGATGGAGCCACCGTACTGGTCCGTGCGCTGATTGGTGCTGTCCCGCAGAAACTGATCCAGCAAGTAGCCATTGGCACCGTGCACTTCCACGCCATCGAAACCTGCTTGCAAGGCCATTTCGGCAGCACGACGGTAATCCTCGATGATGCCGGGGATCTCATCCGTTGCCAGTGCGCGTGGCGTCACGTAATCCTGCAGCCCGGTGTAGGTAAACGCCTGCCCTGCCGGCTTGATGGCCGATGGGGCCACCGGCACGGCATGGTCCGGCAGCAGCGTCGGGTGAGAAATGCGGCCGACGTGCCAAAGCTGCATATAAATCTTGCCGCCCTTGGCATGCACCGCCTCCACGACCTGCTTCCAGCCCGCCACCTGCGCTGCCGTATGGATACCGGGCAAGGCCGGGTAGCCATGCGCCATCGGCGAGATCGGCGTGGCCTCGGTGATGATCAGGCCTGCGGAAGCGCGCTGCGCGTAATAAGTCACATTGATATCCTGCGGCACATTGCCGGGCATCGCGGCGCGATTGCGCGTCAGCGGTGCCATCACGATACGGTTTTTCAGCTCTGTACGGCCGAGCCTTGCCGGGCTGAAGAGATCCATCACTGAGCCTTTTCCTTGACGCCTTCGATCAACAGGGTCACGTCGATCTCGGTACCGACCGGTCCATTCGGGTTAGCCGCCCAACCGAAGCCATAATCGGCCGCATTCAACCGGGTATGTGCCTCAAACCCGGCGCGTTGGCCGCCCCAAGGGTCGTTGCCAAACCCCAGCACCTTGAATGGCAATGCGATTTCCTTGGTCACGCCATGCAGGGTCAACTTGCCGGTGATCACCCCTTCATCCTTGCCCTTGGCCTCGACCTTGGAACTGACAAAGGTCATCTGTCCGAATTTTCCTGCTTCAAGATACTCTGGCTTTTCGCGCAGATGCTCGTCGCGCTTGGCGAAAGAGGTATTCACCGACAGCACGTTGATCTTGGCATCGACACTCGACTTGGCCAGATCGGCACGGTCGATGATGATCTTGCCGGTCACATCAGGAAAGGTACCTGAGACCTTGGAGACCACGTGGCGGATGTTGAAGTTGGCAAAGCTGTGGCTGTTGTCGATGTTGTAGGTTTCGGCATCGGCCAGCGCAGCGGGGATCCAGGCGGCAAGTGCAAATGCAAGTAAGGTCTTTTTCATGGGTAACTCCTTCAAGGTAAATCAAAAAGTAACACTTCGGCATCACGTGCATCCGAAAATGTCAGCTGGGTTTCATGTTCGATAAAAGCGCCGTCGCCGGCGCCAAGGGGAATGCCGTTGAGTGACACGGCGCCGCGTGCAACCTGCACATAACCCCGTCTTTCGGAATGCAGCGTGTATTCAAGCCGCTGATCGCCATCCAGTTGCGTGGCCAGAATCAGCGCATCCTGCCGGATGGCGATAGAGCCTTCGCGCCCGTCAGGGGACACGATGCAGCGCCAGCGACCCTGCTTTTCCTCACGCAGAATCGTCTGCTGCCCGTACTGCGGCTGCAGGCCGGTCTGCGCCGGGGTTATCCAGATTTGCAGCAGATGCACGGGCGCGCTCGCGGAGGCGTTGAACTCGCTGTGGTGCACCCCCCTGCCGGCGCTCATGTACTGCACATCGCCCGCCTGAATCACGGAGCCGTTGCCCATGCTGTCCTCGTGGCGCAGTGCGCCTTCGAGGATGTACGTCACGATCTCCATGTTGCGGTGCGGGTGCGTGCCAAAACCCATGCCCGGGGCGATCACGTCGTCGTTGATCACCCGCAACACCGAATAGCCCATGTAGGCCGGATCGACATACTCGGCAAACGAAAAAGTGTGCCGGGCATTCAGCCAGCCATGGTCGGCATGGCCGCGATCAGCGGATCGACGCAGCTTGATCATAGCTTGGCGTGGCTACCGTCGCACAGCACGCCATTCTTGCTGTGCTTGCAGCCGCAGAAATACACGGTGCCATCCTGTTCGGCCTTGTACTCCACCGGACCCAGGTCGGTGCCCTTGTGCGAGCCGTCACAAAACGGCTGGCTGGCACTCTTGCCACAGGCGCACCACCAATAGCTCTTGCCTGCCTCGACCGTAACGGCGATGGGGGACTTTTGTGCGATGACAGGTTCAGACATTTTGTTCTCCTTTAGTGCTGCAATGAATAGTGCAGTGATGAAGCTGGCCAGAATGCGTAGCTGTCCATGGCCAGCATGTTGTGTTCGATACCACTGTATACAGCCTCTGTTGCAAACTCGCTACCTGCTGCCCCCAGTGCCACATAGAAAGGCAGCAGATGCTCATCCGTCGGATGTGCCTGCACTGCGCCCGGGGCAAGCGCACGGTACGCCAGCAGCGCATTGACATCACCGGCGCCAAGTTGGCGACTGATCCAATCTTGAAATGCCGTGACGTAATCGGGCGCCTGCGCCGCGCCGCGCAGTTGATGAAAGTGCCCGAGGTTATGCGTCAGGTTGCCCGACCCCACGATCAGCACGCCGGCCTCGCGCAACGGCGCCAGCGCTTGGCCCACACGGTAGTGGTGCGCCGGACCCAGATGGCCTTGTACGGAAAGCGTCAGCACCGGCACCGTCGCATCCGGGAACATCAGCCGCAGCGGGATCCATGCACCGTGATCCAGACCGCGACGCGGGTCGAGAGCGACGTCAAAACCAGATTCTTCCAGCAGCATACGCGCATCCATCGCCAGCGGCACGGCACCGGGCGCGGGATAGCGTATGGCATACAAAGGCTGCGGAAATCCATAGTAGTCGTGGATGGTTTCCGGCCGTGGCACCACGCCCAATGTCGGCACCTCGGTGTCCCAGTGCGCCGAGACGATCAACACTGCCTTGGGCTTGCCGATGCGCTGCGCGATTTCCTCCATCGCTGCACCCGCGGCACCAGGCGACAATGCGAACGTCGGCGCACCGTGCGGCACGAACAGGGTCGGTAACGTGGTCTGCTCTGTAGCTGTTTTTAACATGTGTGCAGTTTGACAATTTCTTTAATCGGGATAAATATGCAATCAATAAATTGTTTATCCCGAATTTCGGGATAAAAGGAGATTGCAATGGATAGACTGCAAGCCATGCGGGTATTTACTGCCGTGGTCGAAACCGGTTCGTTCTCGCGCGCTGCGGAACAGCTACATCTCTCGGCAACCGCCGCATCGCGCCATGTGGCCGAGCTGGAAAAACACCTGGGCGCACAACTCCTGCAACGCTCGACAAGACGCATCCATCTGACCGAAATCGGCGCGAACTATTACGACCGTTGCCGCCTGATCCTGGCCGACGTCGAAGAGGCCGAAACGCAGGCTTCCACCTCGGAAAGTCAGCCCAAGGGCATCCTGCGCATCAGCCTGCCGCACAGCTTCGGCCTGCGTTACGTCGCACCGCTGATTCCGGAATTTTCCCGGCGTTACCCCGAATTGCAACTGGAACTCAGCTTCTCCGACCGCCGGGTGGATCTGGTGGAAGAAGGCATCGACATGGCCATCCGCATCACGGGCGACCTCAAGACCAGCCTGGTCGCACGCAAGCTGGCACCGGTCAGAATGGCCTGCTGTGCCGCCCCCACCTATCTGGCCGCACATGGCACACCCTCCACACCGGAAGACCTGAGCCGGCACAACTGCATCACCTACAGCTACGCGCAAAACGCCAACGCCTGGACCTTCATACAGGAGGGGAAAGCGCAGGAATTCCCGGTCAAGGGACACTTGCGGTCAAACAGCGGCGACCTCGGCCGCCTCGCCGCAATCGATGGCCTGGGCATCACGACCTTGCCTGAGTTTCTGGTCTGCAATGACTTGCGATCTGGCGCCCTGATGCCATTGCTGGCGGCCTACCCCATCCCGGCCATCAATGTTTATGCGGTTTACCTGCCAGGCGCACGGCGTGCGGCGCGCATCAAGGCCATGGTGGAATACCTGTGGGACGCCATGGGCCGGGGCCATCCCCCATGGCAAAGCGTTGACGCCGCCACGGCAGCCCCCTAACATCACTAGCATGTCTCCCCTATTCACCACTGCCCAACTCCGCGCCATCGAACAGGCGCATCCGGACGCCGGCTTGATGGAACGCGCCGGACTGGCCGCCGCCACGCTGGCAAGAGAACTGCTCGGCGACGACGGTAGTGCCATCCTGGTCATCGCCGGCCCCGGCAACAACGGCGGCGATGCCCTGGTTGCCGCGCGCCATCTGATGGCGTGGTGGTACAAGGTCACGGTGCTCTTCACCGGCGAACGCGACCAACTGCCCGCCGACGCCCAGGCCGCCCTCGACGCCTGGACTGCCGCAGGCGGCAGCTACACACGCGATATCCCGGTGCAGCGCTACGATCTGGTGCTAGATGGCCTGTTCGGAATCGGCCTCAGCAAACCGTTGCAGGGCTACCACGCCGATCTGGTCGAAGCGATTAACAGCCTGGATGTGCCCGTACTGGCGCTCGACATCCCCAGCGGGCTGTGCGCCGATACCGGGCGTGTATTGGGGTGCGCAGTCCAGGCCAGTCACACCCTCAGTTTTATTGGCCTGAAACCTGGCCTGTACACTCTGGACGGCCCAGACCACGCAGGCGAAGTCATCGTCACCGATCTCGGCATTGCTACCAAGACACCCGATGCTGGCACCCTGCTGGGAAACCACCCCGCCTTGCCGCCAGCCCGCCGAAAAAATGCCCACAAGGGCAGCGTTGGCAGCGTCGGCATCATCGGCGGCGACTACGCCATGGTGGGGGCCGCCTTCCTCGCCGGGCGTGCCGCATTGCTCGGCGGCGCCGGGCGCGTTTATGTCGGCCTCATCGCCGAGCACGCCCCAACGGTAGATTTGCGCCAGCCCGAACTCATGGTGCGATCCCCCAAGACGCTGCTGGACCTGCCGCATCTGACCGCGCTGGTCATCGGACCAGGGCTGGGGCGCTCCGGCCAGGCCGCCGCCATCCTGCAGCGCGCCATCCATGTGCAAGCGCCCCTCATTGCGGATGCGGACGCCCTGCACCTGCTGGCCGAAGACGCCGATCTGCACGCCCACTTCAACGCACGCAAAACCGGCAACATGCTGACGCCCCACCCCGGTGAAGCCGCCGTGTTGCTGGGATGTGCCATTCAGGAAGTGCAAGCCGACCGCATCGCTGCTGCCCGCAACATCGCACACCGCTACAACGCGATCACCGTGCTCAAAGGTTGCGGCAGCATCATTGCCATGCCAGACGGTCGCTGGTTCATCAACCGCAGCGGCAACCCCGGCATGAGTTGCGCCGGCATGGGGGACATCCTGTGCGGCTTGATCGGCAGCCTGATCGGGCAAGGCCTCACCCCGGAACAGGCATGCCTGCTGGGGGTCTACCTGCACGGAACTGCGGCCGACAGGCTGGCCGAACGCATCGGCATGATCGGACTCACGGCGGGCGAGGTCGCGATTGAAGCCCGAACACTGATTAACGCATGGATGCGCGAGAACTAGAATGCAGGCAAATATCCAGCACATACTCGACCAGGCCGGTCAGGTCATTCTCGGCAAGGAAAACCAGCTCAAGCTCGCACTGGCCTGCATCCTGGCCCGCGGCCACCTGCTGATAGAAGACCTCCCCGGCATGGGAAAATCCACCCTGGCGCACACCCTGGCGCAGGTGCTGGGGCTGGAATTCCGACGTGTGCAGTTCACCAGCGACCTGTTGCCGGCCGACATCCTGGGCGTGTCGGTCTATGATCGCAACCAGGCAGCATTCAAGTTTCATCCCGGACCGGTCTTCACCAATGTGCTGCTGGCAGACGAGTTGAATCGCGCCACGCCCAAGACCCAAAGCGCCCTGCTCGAGGCCATGGAAGAACATCAGGTCACGCTGGATGGCGACACACGCAAGCTACCAGAGCCATTCTTCGTCATCGCCACGCAAAACCCCACCCATCACGTCGGCGCCTACCCACTGCCGGAATCCCAGCTCGACCGTTTCCTCATGAAGATCACCTTGGGCTACCCGGACATGCGCTCAGAACGCAACCTGCTCAAGAATGCTGGCGGCCGCCATGCTCCAGTGAGCGCCGCGATTGACGCGTCAACGCTCATGCAGTTGCAGCATGCTGTCGACACCATCCACGTCTCGGACGCCCTGCTCGACTATCTGCAATCCCTGCTGGACTATACCCGCCACTCCCCCCACTACCAGACCGGCCTCAGCCCGCGCGCCGGCCTTGCGATCAGGCAATGCGCACAAGCCTGGGCGCTCATCGCCGGACGCGACTATGCCCTGCCGGAAGATGTGCAGGCCATTTTGCCTGGTGTGGTTGGACATCGGCTACAAGCGGCGCCCGGCACCGACACCACGATCGATATTGCCACTGCGCTCATCCACGCCGTTCCAGTAGCCTAGTGGCTCATCAGCAAACCTTTGCCGCCCCCTGTCGATGACAGAAGTCAATTTCCATCATTAAATTAATGCCGTTCAATCAGTTACGCACATCCACCCCGGCCGGATGCGCGTATATAAGGCATTAATTTCTATCCTTTTTCACCCATGAACGTGCGAAACTTGTGAGTGCGTCCCACGGAATATCTCCGCGGGCACTCTCACACACTTCACAAAAGGAGCACGAAAATGGAAACTTCGCACGCACTGAATGTAAACACTTTCGATACACAAATCGCAAGCAATCACAAAACAAATACGCTTTCCTCCTCACAAAGAAAAAAAGAGTATTTGCCGTTTACGGTAAAAATTGCACAGTCTGAAATAGATTTATCAAAAGCAATTCAGATTAGGCACTCTGCATATTCCAGGCATGTGCCTGAGATTGCAGAAACCTTAATTGAAGCCGAACGCTTTGATTATGATCCAGGTTCCGTTGTTCTATTGGCAGAGTCAAAACTTGATGGATCTGCGCTTGGATCCATGAGAATTCAGACAAATCGCTTCGAAAAACTGAAACTTGAATCTTCTGTAAAACTGCCTCCTTGGTTAGAAGGACAAATCTCCGCAGAAGCCGCCAGGCTGGGGGTTGTAGGAAACAGGATGGGCAGGATTGTTAAAACAATAATGTTTAAGGCCTACTATCTTTATTGCATCAAAGAGGGTATTGATTGGATGGTAATCACCGCACGCTCGCCAGTTGACAGAGACTATGAGTCACTACTATTCAAAGATGTGTTCCCAGAGAGAGGATATATTCCGATGTATCACGATGCGAATATTCCACACAGGGTAATGACGCTAAATGTTCCCTCTGTGGAGCCAAGTTGGCATAGCGCGAATCACGCGCTCTATTCTTTATTCTTCGAAACAATGCACCCAGACATCTCCCTCGAAAACAATGATGACCAATCATTTAGTAGAATAGGGAAAATTGTACCAACCTCTAGCATAGAGCTTATGCTATAAACTCAACTAAATGCTTCGGAAGGCAAAACAACGCCATCCGAAGCATCTTTAGGAATTGCCAACACATGAATTATTGGTGCCATGGAAAAATTCGACCACTATTGATCTCCATATAATGACCAAGATATTTTTCAGAATGAACTCATGTCTTGCAAAACTGTATCGCCCTTACAGCAGACACGCCCATATCGAATCAATAGTGTATGGATTCTCTTTGTATGCACTTCCTATCCTCATCATTACGTGCTCACTGCTCGCAATTTCAAGTTGGAAAAATAGTCACGCACCAAGTACAGCAACCGCATTAGATTTCCAATATCTGGAACAAATAGACTCATCTCTAGAGCCAACGGCTGCTCTGGCTAAACTGCAACATCTTCCGTATACAAAAAAACTTGATTCCATTCTGCATGAGTCATCGTTCTGGTTTTTAGTGCCTGTACCAACAACAATCAGCAACGATGAAACCTATGTTGAGTTTCCATCAAGACATACGCGAGAAATAACATGTTGGAACGCCAATGACTTAACACCTATTGGCTCTGCTGACCGAGATAGCAGCACTGGGAAAATACATGCTGCTAAGGCCGGATTCTCGATTCCCTTAGGACATTTAAAGAATAAATCTGCCTTGCTGTGCAAAGCAAAATTTGCAGGCTCGCCCATGATTTCTTTTAACTTATGGGCAAATACCGAGCTTGAAAAATCAATAGTAGACTTTCACCATGAGTCAGGACTGCTGACTGGTGGACTGCTGATGCTCGTAGTCTTTAGTCTCGTAGCTGCAGCGCTCAACCGTGAGCCCATGTATTTATTATTTGCAGTCTGGCTAGTTGCAACACTTCGAGTTGCATCCATATCTGCTGGATGGGATATGGAGTGGTTGGGGCACGCCATTCCGGGGGACTGGCTGTTAACAATTCGAAAACTCACATTCGCATCCTACTACATACTAACTGTTGCGATTTTCAGCAAACTTTTCAGCAGTGACCTGAAACAAAACAAACATTCAGCATTGCTATCGGTTAGCCAGCTTTTATCATTGCCACTGCTAGGTCTAGCACTGGCATTGCCCTACACATTATTTCTACCTTGGCTTTGGACTGTTTCTGCATTCACTATTTTTGTTCTATTATTCCTGCTTGCCGAAGTTGCATTGACCAGAAAATCCAGGGTTGCGCTACTCTATGGTGTATCAATCGCCATTATCCTAATAACAAGCATCTCTGAAGTAATTGCAGCCGCGATGGGCCTCAGCGGGTTTATTGCAGTTGTTAACCATGTAACTGGTGCGATGCTATCCAGCCTCGTTGTCGCACTTGCTATCGCCGAGCATCTCCGTCTGGAACGTCAGGAAAAAGTATCGGCTCAAGCCGTGCTGAAACACACCTACGAGGCCATTCCAATAGGCTTATTTACTTTGGACGAGCAGGGCTTGCTGATCAGTTCCAATCCAGCTCTGCAATACATCCTCGACATCCCCGCCTCCTCTAGCGACGACGCACGCAGTTGGCTCAATTACTTTGACGAGCCGATCTGGCAGCGCATGTCTACCGCAGCCCGTACTGAGTACGGATGTGATATCGAAGTGCCTTACCTGCCCAGGAACAGTAGCAGTACCAAGTGGCTGCAGATCAAGGCGACTTTTTCACAAGGCAAGATAGAAGGCACCCTGCAAGATATAACCGTCCGCCACGTCGCGACCGAAAAACTGAAACTGCTGGCTGATCACGATGCGCTTACCGGCGTTTTCAACCGCCGCGGGATTGAGCGTGCGCTGAAGCAGGCCATTGAAGAATTGCAGCCGGGTGAGTCCATCATGGCGGCGTATCTGGATCTGGATCGCTTCAAGTTGATTAACGACCTCTATGGGCACGTTGCGGGCGATGACGTGCTTAGGCAAGTTTGCGAACGCCTGCAGTACACCCTGGGCGCGAGCGCTGTCATTGGCCGGATTGGCGGAGATGAATTCATTCTTCTGTTTAACAATGGCTCCGTCGAATCTGCCGAACATCTTTGCGAACACACCTTGTCCATCCTGGAAACACACCCCTACCTGATCGGGGAAAAAGCCTTCCAGGTCAAGGCATCCATCGGTCTGGTGGAGTTGTCCGGCAACATTCAGGTCAAAGACGCCATCTCGGCGGCCGACCGTGCCTGCCGCGAAGCCAAACATGGCTTGCACGGGCATTTGCTGACCTATGAAAAGAACGCCTCGGTGTTCCGTGAGCGCGAATCCGAGCTGGCGATGATAGAGCGCTTCAGCGGCAGGCAGGCGCCTGAGGGGCTGTTCCTCGAGATGCAGCCTATCATGTCGCTGCGAGAACCGTTCGCCTCGCATAATTTTGAGACACTGATCAGAATGCGTGACCATGATGGCAGTATCATTCCTGCCGGGCGCATCATTTCAGCGGCCGAAAGCAATGGCAACAGCGGCGTTATCGACCGCTGGGTGCTGACCAATCTGCTGCAATGGCTGGACATCCACCGCAACACGCTGCAAAAAACCCGCTTTGTCTGCCTGAATCTGAGTGGCGCCTCGCTCAACGACGAGCGATTCATTCAGGATGCATTCAGCATTCTGAGCGAGCACCCGGAAACCTCTGACCGTCTCTGCATCGAAATCACCGAGGCCGTGGCACTGAACGACCTGACCATGACCCGTCGCTTTATCGATGGGGTCAGAAGATACGGCGCCAAGATCGCCCTGGACGATTTCGGTGCAGGCTATACGTCATTCTCCTATCTGCGCGAACTGCCGGCCGACGCGGTCAAGATCGACGGCTCCTTCGTGCGCGATGTGTGCAAGCATCCGACTAACCTTTCCATCGTTTCAACCATCGCCGAACTCGCGCGCAACCTGGGCATGAAGAGCATCGCCGAGTGGGCGGAAGACTTGCCATCCGTCGAGGCGCTGGCCGAGGTTGGCGTTGACTACGTCCAGGGCTGGGCAATTGCCAAGTCGATGTCCGCAGAAAAGATCCTGACAGCGGACTCCTCGGCAGATCTGATTCTGGACGAGGCCACTGCCAAGTTTGTGCGCGAAAACCTGCCAGCAAAATCTCAGATTCCCGGGTTCTTCCCCTTCTCGCTGCATTAAGGCGTCGACGGGCCCGTGATGCCACGCCTGGATGCACGCAGATTATCCGACTGGAAGTCGTGGCTACGCACGTCCAGGCCCCTGCAAGAGAGCGCCCACCTCGATCGCCGCTACATCTATATCCTGCCTACCCGCCAGGGACTGCTGTATGGGCTGATTCTGATGGCCATGCTGGCAGGATCGATCAATTACACGCTCAGCCTGGGATTCGTCCTCACCTTTCTGCTGGCCAGCCTTGGCGTCGTCGCCATGCTGTACACCTGGCGCAACCTCGCCCATCTGGTGCTTGCGACAGGAAAGCTGTCCCCGGTGTTCGCCGGTGAACAGACGCGCTGGGAGATCGTGATCTCCGACCAGGATGACCGCGAACGCGATGCCATCGCGCTGACACAGGCCAAAAATAATACGCATTACGTGGACCTTGCCCCCAATCAACGTGCATCGATCACGTTAGCGCTTGAAACAACGCAAAGAGGCTGGCTGCAGCCTGGCCGCCTGACGGTGTCGACCGTGTTTCCGCTCGGCTTGTTTTATGCGTGGTCTTACGTCGCGTTCGATGCCCGCTGCCTGGTCTATCCCCGGCCATCTCCCGCAGGGCTGCCACTGCCATTTTCTTCGCGCCATGCCGAAAATGGCAACGCCCCCAACCGTGAGGGCGACGAAGACTTCTCTGGCCTGCGCGCCTTTCAGCAGGGGGACGCCCCTAGCCGGATCGACTGGAAGGCATCGGCACGTGAGCAAGGCCTGCTCACCAAACAGTTTCACGGCATGGCTCAAGACACGTACTGGCTGGACTGGTCGGCGGCGCCTGGCGACACGGAGCAGCGCCTGTCTCAACTGACCAGATGGCTGCTGGATGCGAAGGACTGCGGCCAACCCTACGGCTTACGCTTGCCACAGCAGGAAATCCCCATCGACAGCGGCGACCTGCATGCACAACGCTGCCTGAAGGCGCTTGCCCTGTTTGGTCGCCAGGAATGAACTACCCGCTCTCACCAGGCCACGTACGCTGGCTGCTTGCGGCACTCGCCCTGGTCTACGGCCTGCATGTGCTGCATCTCCCGGTGTGGGTAAGTGCGTTGTTCCTGTGCGCAGGGGGTTGGCGATACGCGGCCAGCCTCAGGCGAGCCGCGCTGCCGCGATTGCGCTGGCTCCTGCCCATCGCCATCGCAGCCGTCCTGGGCATTGTTGCCAGCCATGGCAACCTGTTCAGTCGGGATGCCAGTGTCAGCCTCCTTGCCACCATGATGGCGCTCAAACTGCTGGAGGCCCATACCCGGCGAGATGCCATGTTGCTGGTATGTCTGGCGTATTTTCTCAGCATTACCAGCTTTCTGTTCTCTCAATCACTGCTGGTCGGCGCCTATCTGACGCTCCCCACGCTGGCGCTCACGGCCGCACTGGTCAACATCAACCATCCTGCTGGCAATTTGCCTGTCAAACGCCTGCTGCGCCTCGCCGGCGCGATGTTGGCCTTCAGTGCGCCTATCATGCTGGCACTTTTCTTTCTCTTCCCTCGCATACAAGGCCCCCTGTGGGGCGTGCCGGAAGACGCCTACAGCGGCATGACCGGCTTGTCCGACCACATGTCGCCCGGCAGCATCAGCCAGCTTGGACGCTCGGATAGCGTCGCGTTCCGGGCCCAGTTCAAGGGCGCCATCCCGGAACCCTCCAAGCTCTATTGGCGCGGTCCGGTTTTCTGGCACTACGATGGTCGGACATGGCGCGCTGGCGAAAATCTTGCAGATCAGAAACCGCAGCCGCCTCAGCACACCTCGGCACCGGTGCATTACACCGTCACGCTGGAACCACACAACCTGACCTGGCTATTCATGCTGGATCTGCCTGCATCGACACCCGCAGACAGTACCCTCAGCGACGACTACCAGTTATCGGCACGTCAGCCTGTACGCATCCGTACGCGCTACGAGGCAAGCTCATACCTTGACTACCATCTGGACGAAACACTCACGCAGGAGGCCCACGCAAAGGCCCTGCAACTGCCTCGTCAGGGGAATCCGCAGACGCGGGCACTGGGGCGATCACTTGCTGTTACGTATAAAACCAGTGCGGAAATCGTGCAGGCCGCGTTGCGGAATTTCCGTGAACACCCCTTCCGCTACACCATGACGCCGCCATTGCTCGGGCAGAACGCCGTGGATGAGTTTCTGTTCACGACACGCAGCGGCTTCTGCGAGCACTACGCCGGCAGCTTCGTTTTTCTGATGCGTGCCGCAGGCGTGCCGGCGCGCGTCATCACCGGCTATCAAGGGGGTGAAATCAACCCCATGGGGCATTACCTGCTGGTGCGGCAAGCGGATGCCCATGCATGGGCCGAAGTCTGGCTGCAAGGCCAAGGCTGGGTGCGCGTCGACCCTACCGCCGCCGTGGCGCCGCAGCGCATCGACACCGGAATCGTCAGCGCATTACCTGCTGGAGAGCCGGTGCCGACGCTCATGCGGGCGGATCTGCACTGGCTGCGGCAGTTCTATCTGCGCTGGGATGCACTCAACAACGGCTGGAACCAATGGGTGCTGGGCTATGATGAGAAGCGTCAGATGGAACTGCTTTCCCGGCTGGCCGGCAGCCAAATCTCATGGCAGGATATGGTGGTTGGCTTGATGCTCGCCGTGGGCATGAGCGTCCTGATTGTCGCGACGCTCCTGCTGCGCCAGAATCATCGGCATGACCAACTCAAGGCAAGCTACCAACGCTTCATCCGTAAACTGGCGCGTGCTGGCATTGTTCATGCGCCGCACGAAGGACCGCTGGATTTCGGCCAGCGTGCCGCCCGCGCGTTGCCCGCCAGTGCCGATGAAATCACCGGCATCACGGTGCAGTATGCGGCCTTGCAGTACGGTAGTGCGCCGGATCAGCAGCACATTGACGCATTCAGATATCAGGTAAGGAAATTCAGACTGTGACCGATCAGGAATACATGCAGGTGGCACTGGAACTGGCACGCGAGGCGGCTGCCGCCGGTGAGGTCCCCGTAGGCGCGCTCGTCGTCAAGGATGGCGAGATCATCGGCCGGGGATACAACGCGCCCATTTCGCAACACGACCCTAGCGCCCACGCCGAAATACAGGCATTGCGCGATGCCGCCAACCGGCTGGGCAATTACCGTCTGGTCGGGTGCACCCTCTACGTCACCCTGGAACCCTGTGCCATGTGCACAGGCGCCATCCAGCACGCACGTATCCAACATCTGGTGTTTGGTGCCACAGACCCCAAAACCGGCGCCTGCGGCAGCGTTGTCGACCTGATGGCCGAGGCACGCCTCAACCATCATGCCGACGTCACCCGCGGCGTCCTGGCAACCGAGTGCGGCCAGCTTCTCAGCGCGTTCTTCGCCGCCAGACGCGGGAAATCGCCTCGAAACGCAGACCAAACCACATCAGCAGCATGACCCCGCCCAAAAACAGCAAGTGTGCCAACCCGGCATAGGTACTCACCACCGCCAGTCTCGTAAAGTTGCCGCCCAGCAGCAACAGCGGTAAAGCGATCATCGCAAGCGCGAGAAATATCAGCATCATGGTGCGTCTCCTTTCGATTCATGGTTAAGCATTATTTGTACCGCCCAAAATAAAAAACCCGCCAAATGGCGGGTTTTTCAAAACCGCAATTCAGCGTTTAATCACGTTCGCCCATCAGCGCCATCAGCAACTGAAGCAGGTTGATGAACAGGTTGTAGATATCCAGGTAGATGGACAAGGTGGCCATCACATAGTTGGTTTCACCCCCCTGCACGATACGGCTGACGTCAAACAGGATGAAGCCCGAGAACAGCAGCACGGCCACACCGGACAAAGCCAGCGACAAGGCCGGGATCTGGAAGAACATGTTCGCAAGCGAAGCCACCACCAGCAGAATGATGCCCACCAGCAGGAAGTTGCCGAGGAAGCTGAAGTCCTTTTTGCTCGTCGTCGCAATGCCGGCCAGCGTCAGGAAAATGATGCCTGTGCCGCCTGCGGCCAACGTCACGAGCTGGCCACCATTTCGGAGATGCATGGCCACTTGCAGAATCGGCCCCAGCATGACACCCATCACGCCTGTCAGCACCAGCAGCAACACCACGCCGAGCGCACTGTTGCGGTTAGCCTGAATGCCGAAGAACAACCCCATCATGGCTGCCAGCGTGCCGACGAAGAACATGATCGGATGCTGCGCGGCCCACGCGAAATTCATGCTCATGCCCGCAAGCGCACCGATGACGGTAGGCACCATGGTCAGCCCCAGCAGCATGTAGGTATTACGCAGAACCTTGTGCGCACTCGTATCCAGCGTAGACGTTGAGGAAGCGGCGATTTGGTAATCAGGTTGCATAGCTTGGTATTTCCTTTGGTTGAAAACTGAGCGTAAGACTAGCCAATCAAGATTAAAGTTTCAAGTTAATCCGATGAATTTATAAGGAGGCGACCTTGAAGTAGGTCGTCACGGCGTTGCGCGCACCGTATCCGCCCACGTTGGCGAGTTGCGTAGCCAATCCCTGTTGAACGCTCTGATGACGATCCAACTCGGCTTGCGAAACGCTGCGGCTATTTTCCAGATGATTGCTTTGGGCACTCAAGTCCTGCACTTTTCTACCGATAGTACCGCTACTGGAGAGTTGTTTATCGATCGTTTTTCCGACACGATCAGCAACACTGGAAAGCGTGCCAAGCAAGCCCTTCTGATCGTTCTGGAACGCCTGGTCCAGCGTTTTCTGGTTAATCGCCAACGTGCCGTCCTGCTGCTGCACAATGCCTATCTTCTGCAATGATCCAGTTAAACCATCGCCCGATCCTGCAATAGCCTTGCGCACCTCATTGACAGACTGCGACGCCAGAAGATCGGTACTGGATGCACCCGACTTCTTTGCGGCGGCCTCGCTCGCGACTTGGTTCAAGTTATTAAACGATTGCACGAACGCCTGCACCACGCCTTTGTAATCATTCAGCGTGGGGGATTGGCTGAAATTCTTGAGCACCTGTGCCTTGACTTGCAGATCCGCAAGGGAGGATGTTACACGCCCCAGAGAACTGAACTGCGCCTGCACGGCGGCTTGCTTCTGTTGCAGCGTGGTGAGCGGGTTGCTGTTTTGCGCATCAGCAGACGACGCCTGACCTGCCTGGCTATCGTAGGCACCAAGTGATGCGATCGAACTAGAAACCATCGAAACTGCCATGCCCAGCCCCTGATTAGCGACGGCAGTTCAATCTACTCCTTTTTCCAAATGAAATCAATCCACTAACCCAGTTGCAGATCGCCTTCCACAATACCCAGGTTGGCGACGGCATGCACGGCGCGCACGAACTCTGCATCTTCGTGCAATGCCGCCATCGTTGGCGGATTTCGGTGGCCGTGCATGCGCGCCAGACGGGCCATGCTGACCGCTGAAATACGGCAATCCAGGTTGATCAGAAGTTCGTCGGCCAAGTCCGGGCGGTTGCATACCAGCACCATATCGCAGCCCGCATTCAATGCCGCGACTGCGCGCTGGGTCACATCCCCTGCGACCACCGCGCCCTCCATGGAAAGGTCGTCGCTGAAAATGACGCCGTTGAAGCTCAGATGCTTGCGCAGCACCTGCTGCAGCCAGATTTTCGAGAATCCTGCCGGATGCTCATCCACCTTGGGGTAGATGACGTGCGCCGGCATCACCGCTTGCATGCCGGCATCGATCATGCGACGGAAGGGTTCGACATCGTGCGATTCGATTTCGGAAAAGCCGCGTTCATCCACGGGAATATCCACGTGCGAATCTGCCGCCACAAACCCGTGTCCTGGAAAATGCTTGCCCACTGAAGCCATGCCACCCCGCCTCAAGCCGGCGACCAAGGCGAGGGCAAGTTCGGCAATGGCCTGGGTATTGCGATGAAAGGCGCGATCGCCGATAACGCCGCTATTGCCATAATCGATATCGAGCACGGGCGTAAAGCTGAAATCCACGCCATGCGCACGCAGTTCGGATGCCAGCACCCAACCCGCCTCCTCCGCCAGCTGTCTGGCGCGCTTGGGGCTATGGTCCCAGACCTTGCCAAGCTCACGCATCGGCGGGATGCGCGTGAATCCGTCCCGGAATCGCTGCACGCGCCCGCCTTCGTGGTCAACGGCAATCAGCAATGGGGGCTGTCGTACGGCATGAATGGAAGCGGTCAGCGCCTGGAGCTGGGCGGGAGACGCGTAATTGCGCGCAAACAGGATGACGCCGCCCACCAAGGGGTGCTGCAAGCGGCGCACATCATCCGCATTGAGTTCTGTACCCTCGATATCGAGCATCACGGGGCCGAGCGACATGGGAAATACCTTGCTTCTTGTTCAGGAAGCCCGCAGTGTATCGTCCATCGATCACATCGCCAACAAAACGACGATTTTCATTCGCAAAATTCGGCCAGAAATAGTATAGTCGCGCCCGACGAAATGCCGTCTTTTACGAATAAAGTCAAAGGATTTACTCATGAGCAAAATTGTTGTGGTTCACAATCCAAGCCAGGAAAAGCTGAACGAACTGGGCGTATCCAAGTGGGCAATCTGGGAAAAGGAAGTCTCCAAGTTCCCTATCGATTTCGGTTCTACCGAATGCGCTTACGTGCTGGATGGCGAAATCCTGGTCACCCCTAAGGGTGGCGAGCCAGTGCGTATCGTCGCTGGCGACCTGGTGGCTTTCCACGCAGGTCTGGATAGCCAGTGGGAAGTGGTCAAGCCGCTGCGCAAGCACTACAGCTACGATTTCCCTAACGGTTTCTAAACCGTAGCGATATCGCTGCAAGCACCAGGCCAGCCCGCAACGGCTGGCCTTTTTTATGGTCTATCCATTTCCGGGAAAATCGGCACGGCGCGCGATGCGTCATTGAGCGCGTTGCTGCATACGCGAAATCGGAACGTTACAATGAGGCGATACAACCCAAACCGCTGCCATATTCACTCATGATGATGAAAAACGCCCCACCCGAAGATGAAATCATGTGCCATTGCAGTGGCACCACGCGGTGCGATATTCAGGACTTGTTCAAGCAAGGCATGGATATGGACGCCATCTCCAGATGGACTGGCGCCCTCTCAGGCTGCGGTGGCTGCGAGTGGGATATTGCTGAGTGTCTGCGCGTTCTCGCCGAAGCGCGTCACGAAAATCCTTAGCGCCACCGACTTGTGGGGGCTGGTTTACGCCACGTCAATCCCAATATATTAGGACATCCTGATATACTTATCGCGTGCCGCATAAACGCATTGGAAGGAGTTCCTGCATGAACCCGATCATCGATGACGAAGAAATTGAAATGCCGCTTTACCAGAAGCGCATCCCCATCTACACACGCACGGTCAAAGGCAAGTTCCGCAGTTTCAAGACCGGCGTACTGCTGCTGGCCTACTCGCTGTATTTCATCCTGCCCTGGCTGCCTTGGTCACGTGCCAGCGGATCGCACCAGGCCGTGCTGTTCGACCTGGTGACGCGACGTTTTTTCCTGTTTGACCTCGTGGTCTATCCGCAGGATATCTTTCTGCTGTCCCTGGTCCTGTTTATCGCCGGGGCGCTGCTGTTCTTCACCACCGGCCTGATCGGGCGCGCATGGTGCGGCTATTTCTGTTTCCAGACCCTGTGGACCGATGCCTTCATGCTCATCGAGCACATCATTCAGGGCGAGCGTCCGGCACGCATTCGTCTGGCGAAACAAGCCTGGAACCTCGAAAAAATCCTCAAGGTCGGCGGTGCGCGCGGACTGATGCTGCTGCTGTCGTTCTGGACCGCATTCACTTTCGTTGCCTACTTCAACCACACGCCGGAATTTCTCACCCGATTCTTCACCGGCGTCATCGACCCGACGGCCTATTACGGCGTGCTGTTCCTGACGATTTCCACCTTCCTGGCCGGCGCGCTGCTGCGTGAGCAGGTCTGCATCTACATGTGCCCCTACGCACGCTTTCAGAGCGTGATGTATGAATCCGACACCCTGGTCCCGGCATACAACGCCAAACGTGGCGAAGGCACTGCGGGCCGCATCGTGGCAAAAAGCGGCGTACATACGCTGGAGGAACGTCACGCCAAGGGCCATGGCGACTGCATCGACTGCGGCTACTGCGTTCAGGTCTGCCCGACCGGCGTGGATATCCGCAAGGGCCTGCAATACCAGTGCATTTCCTGCGGCCTGTGCATCGATGCCTGCAACACCATCATGGACTCGCTGGGATGGGAGCGCGGCCTGATCCGCTACGACTCGGAAAGCAACTTGCAGAAGGAAACCCCCGCCAAGCCGCATCTGGACTTCATGCGACTCAAGGTGCTGGGTTACGCCGGTGCGCTGGCCATCATGGTGGGCGTGCTGATCTACAACTTCGTCTCACGCACCGATTTCGAGGTGCGCGTGGCGCAGATTAGGCAACCGCTTTACGTCGAACTTTCCGATGGCAAGATCCGTAACCGCTACCAGATCCACCTCGTCAACAAGCTGCAGCTGCCTGAGCAGTTCCTGATCAAGGCCGAGGGCATTGAAGATGCCGCACTCAATTTTGGCCCGATCCCGAATCCGGTGACGGTGCAGGCGGGCAAGGACATGAAGATTCCGGTCAAGATCGATCTGGACGAAGATGTGGCTGAAAAAACCAAGGACTTCAACTTCGTGATCATCCCGCAATCCCATCCGGAGAAGCAGGAAAAACGCCACGAAAGCTTTGATAGCCCCAAGTAGCCGTATCCAGACGTAAAAAAAGCCAACCAGCAATGGTTGGCTTTTTTATTGGCGTTAGGCCTAGCTGCTGCCGGCCGGTGCCGCAGCCGGCGCTGGCGTCTCTGCTGCAGGTGCAGCAGGGGCCGCTGGTGCGGCGTCAGCAGGTGGAGGCACCCAACCGCCCGGCTCTTCCTTCACCGGCGCAGGTGCCGCCGCAGGGGCTGCAGCAACAGGCGCTGCAGGTTCCGCAGGCGCGGCTTCTTCCTTCTTCTCGCAACCGGCCAGCAAGGCCAGTCCAAGAGACGAGGCGATCAGTACATGGAATAGTGATTTCATATGCATTCCTATCAATCAGTCGTAACTATTAAGGGGGAGCCGACGGGGACATCCCCGCCAGCCTGAGTACAGTTTAGCAATAACTGTACCAACCGCTTAACGCGTGATCGGACGATAACGAATACGCTTGGGCTTGGCACCCTCTTCACCCAGACGCTTGCGCTTGTCTTCCTCGTATTCCTACTAGTCGATTGTCAACAGTAAGTGCTGATTTTATAAGGATTTTAGCATATTAACAACTACATTTTGTCAACAATTTGACAATATTTGCAAGAAAAAGAGCATTAAAAAAACCGCCCATAGGCGGTTTCTGTGAGTAGGCCTAGCTCTATCGTGGTGCCTTGCCCTTTGTGGCTGTTGCAGGAGCAATGGGGTCTTCGTTCTTAAAGTCCGGCAGAGTGCTTGCTGCTTGCGTGGCTTTTGTGCCCTTCTTGGGGCCGCGTCTGACCTTCGTAACAGCTTCAAGTTCGATCTTCTCGCGATGATGTGCAACAAGCTCAAAAAATTCGGCTGTGCTGTAAGTCTTGTCTTTCTCCGCTCCGTCTTTTTCAACTTGGGCTTTTGCTCGTTTGTAAGCCTCAAAATCTCGACCTTCGGTGATTTCGCGGATTTCTGAATTGACCTTTTGAAGCTCTAAATTAATTTCAGTGCTTAGTTTTTCGTAGCGAGCTAAACGGGCCTCAAAGTCTGATTTCTTCGCCTTCAAAACGTCTAATGCGTCGTTGCTCATCGCGTTTGCTCCCAATTTTTGCGTTAGAAAATTGAATTATAACGGGCAGAATTGCAGCCGCCTAGGCTGCTGCCCTACTTGCCTTTTTCTAAAAGACTCGCCGCCCCTTGGGGGGCTGGCGAAACGGGGGGAAATGACTATCAGAATTGTATGTTCTCATTTTTTAAAAGGCTATAACTTTCCCTAAAATGGGAAAATTTTTCCCCTTTTAGGGAAAGCCTTACAGCAACCGCAAGGGTTGCAACATCAACCGCTCTTCATCTTTAATATTAAAAATATTTTTTAAATTTATTTAATAAATATTTTTCCTATAATCTTGGGAATTTTCCCAATAAGTATTGACAATTTAGGAAAATATGAGAAAACAATAAAAAAGGAGAGGCAATGGAAAATTACAACTCAGAAGAATTACTAAATAAAATATTCACAGATAACAATGACTCACTAAACCCATATGAGCCAAAAAATAAGAAGCGATCAGCACCGACAAAGACACTAAAAAAACCAAACAAATCCCAAAGCCCTGAGGATATGTTTTCAAAACTCGCTGCTTCAATAATGATTTGTAGGGCAGAAGGACGAGAACCAAACCCATTCTTGCACGGGTTTGAGTTTGATGTAAAAAAGAGCAATGGTGATAGATTGGAAACGGAAACTCTATTTGATGAGAATGGAAATCAGATTGAAACTCGTCACAACATTATAAAATTAACAGATTCCGATAAATTCATAAAAATTTATCCAGATGTTTTGAGTAAATTTTTTGATCTTAGCAATGCTGGAAAATGCCTACTCGTTGTTGTTTTTAATGAAATACAGAAAAATGATGGGAAAGATTTTATTTACCTTAGTTATACAGAAAAATACCAATTCGTTAAAAATAATGAGCTTAGAACAATAGGAAAAAATTCATATTATCGTGGTGTTGAAGAGCTAATACAATTTGACATAATTGCACGATCATCTAATAAAAATATTTTCTTTATTAATCCGCGTCATATCTTCAATGGAAATAGAATTACGTTTTGCCAGACCTTCATTTTGCGAAACAGTAAATTGGAATAAATTCAACACGGCAAAAAAGCGATTTTTTGCCGCGCAATTCATTTAGAAAATCCCCAATGGCAGCAGCCTAGTCGGCTGCATTCCGCCACTATGTGAGAGCTTCTCCCGTGTCTCGTATAGAAATTCTCGAAAAATCTTTTATTACATATTTCAAATAGCGGTCTTTAACATATTCAATAGAATTTCCAGTCTCTTTGTCTTTTCTGGCACCATTGAACCAAACAGCTCTTAAACCGATATTTTTCCCATTCTTATTTTGAACAGCTTCATCAATAAATTCTTGTGAAGTCATTAGCCAAATTGTATCAAGACGTTCTGAATAAAAAACAAACCAATAATCTTCTCGGTGTTCATGAGTAATAGCGGCAAATAGAGCAGCATCACGGTGAGCAACCGTCTTTGAACGAGCCTTTATTTGAATCTGTGCAATTGATCCATCCTTGCGTTTTATGATTGCATCAACCGCGTGATCGTCCACTAGAGGAATATATACATCTAATCCTTCTTTGAGCATTAGCCCAATAATCCAATACTCGATACGTTTTCCGAAGCCAGCGGAATGTCGAAAAGTTTTAGTCATAGTTTTGAGATATAGGAGCGGCGGTTTGCCGCATTTGTCATCTTATCTGGGCTGGGTTATTCGAGCAAACATTCTTTAATTAGCGCAGAAATTGTCAATATCTCGCCCGCAAGTCGCAGCCAAAAGCGCTAGCTTTTGGACCGAGTGAGGACGAGGGCGAAGCCGAAATATTGATTATTTTGTAGCGTCCAACGCTCAGGGGATAGGGGCAAGTTAGGTTTTTAACTTGGCCCGTCTGCCCATCGGCGAGAGCGGGGATTTGGGGCAGAGCCCCAAGGTTTTACGCCCCGCGAGGTGCCCACACAGGGCCGACGCTTATTGACCGCAGGGAGATAAGCATAGTCGGTCACTATGCTTATGCTTTTTGCCGTTGTTTTTCCGCCGTTCGGGTTTGCTTTTTGCTCAATTGCGCGAGAAGTTAAAGCCATGAGCTACCAATTTTTTCACATCGAATCCTACGCCCGAGAAGCCGGAAAAGGCAAAGCAGGAGGTCACACGTCGAGGTCAATTTTAGCCGAAGCAAAACGTGAAATTGATGCTTGTCCTCACGTTAAAAATTCACTTGCACCAACAGTGTTATTTGGCAATTTAGAGGAAGTTGAAGACGAGGCAAAAAATTGGGCTGAAAGTGCAAACGATGCCATTGGTAGAAAATTACGCAAAGATGGGCATTGCCTTTTGGGAGGTGTTTTTAGTGCCCCAGACGAGATGACTGCAAAAGACTGGGCAAACTATCGCGGTGCTGCTGTTGAATGGCTTCGCGAGCGTTATGGTGACCGTTTACGCTGCGTCATTGAGCACAAGGACGAAGATAAACGGCACTGCCACTTTTACGCGGTGCCGAAGCAGGGGGAACGCTTTGAGCTTTTGCATCCAGGCAAAGCGGCAGCTTTGGCTGCAAAATCCGAAGGTAAGAAAAAGGGGGAACAAAATCGCGCATATTGCGAAGCAATGCGTGATTTACAAACAGATTTTTGGAAAGTTTCGCGGAATTATGGATTAGCGAGACTTGGGCCAAAAAAACGGCGTTTAACGCGTGCTGCGTGGAAAGCTGAACAAGTGCAAGCTAGGGCAGTTCAGGACGCAAAAGCGGAAGCGTTGCGGGTGCTTTCGGAGGCCGAAAAAATAACAAAAGCCGCAGAGGTTAAGGAAGCCAAAGCGATAGATCAAACAAAGCTTTGGAACAAAGCTACTGCGGAATGCAAACGCGAGCGAGCAGAGTTGAAAATTGAAAGTGCAAGCATCGAAGAAAATAAACGTTTCTTTTCATCAATTGGCGGTAAATTTGGCGCTTTTTTTGGTGGTGCAAAAATAGCGTATAGACGAGCAACAGCAAAGCTTAAAAAGATATTTCCGAAAAGTCGCATAGAACAGCAACTTGAAGAAAAAGATAAATTAATTGAAGCATTTGAGCAAAATGCACGCGTTAAAGCCTCAGAAGAGGCTAAAACACGTTACGAACTAGAAAAGGCAAAAAAACAGATAATAATCGAGAAATCTAAGGCAGAAACGGCGGAATCAACACTCGCCGAACGCACAGCACTTGTTGGCGATTATTTCAAAAAGAAAAACGACAAAACAAAAGAAAAAATTGCTGAAATTGTTGCCAAAGAAAAAAACAAAATTAAATAGTTTATTTATCAATTTTTGGCAATTCGTAATAATTATTCGCTGTGACGTTTATTGAGCTTGGCGTATGGCCGATATTTTCCAAAACGCTGGCAAGAGTTCCAGGGTTGGATTTTTCTTCAAGGTAATCATTCGCAAATTGTTTGACGTTTGTATAGCCAAGAATTTTCGCAAGAATAATTTTGTTGTCTGTGCTTGAACCGACGTTATCAATCATTCTCGATATTGCGTCTTTTCTGAATTGATGTGAAGTCAAATCGAAATCGTATTTCAAACGAAATCGCTGGATTTGTTTTTGATATTTGTAAAGTGTTTGCGTTTTTACGACAATGCCTGTTCTCTTCGATTTATCGGGTTCAATTGTATCTAAAAGGTCTTCAAGGTCTTTCGTCATTGAAACTGTGCGCGGATTGGTTTTTGTTTGCGGAAGATGAATTTCTTTATTTTTAAAATTTATGTTTTCCCAAACGAGCATAAGCGCTTCGGACATTCGAAAAGCTCCAAAGTATTGCAGTAGGGAAATATACGCAAAATCGAGGTCTTCGGAATAAATACAATTCAGGAAATTTTTGAAATTTTCATCGTCAATGCGCTTCGCTTTTTTCTTATTCGTTGCTTTCGCAAGCAAGCGCTTGTCGTAATGCTTTACGGGGTTTTCGAGGTCTTCGATTGACTTGATTGGAATTGTTTTAACGTGTCTTGCTTCTTCGAAGAAGCAAGAAAGAATACTAATCTCTTTACGAACGGTGATTTTTGAAACGCCTTTGCCTAAACGACTTTCAATGTATGCGTTTATCGTCTTGTAATTTATTTCGTGTAATTTTAGTTTAGCGAGCGTTGTTTTTCGCGCTAAATTCGCGCTGTGCCCGAGGCGACTTAAAAGCTCGGTCGCTTGCGGAGCTTCAAACAAAGCGGCTTCGTTATAGACTTCGATTTGCGTATTCAAAATCGTTTTGAAAAACGATTTATAAGTTGCGTATTGCTTCTTTTTAAGCAAGTCGGCGTCGGGCGACGGCTTTTTGTGTTTCCAATCTCGATAAAGCTCAAAAAACCATTCAAAAATGGGGCGTTTAAATTCTTCTAGTGCCTTCGCTTCCGCGAGGTCTGCTTCATCAATCCCTTTGCGCCCGAAATGGCTTTTCGCTTCGGTTAGATATGCTTTTGCGTCTGCTAGCTCGTCGAAAAGCTGGTTCAGGCTGCGCCCGCGTATCTGAACGCGGACGCGGTATTTCACCTGCTTTGTGCCGTCTTGGTTCTTGTATTGAACTATGCCGATGTTCTTGGGCAAGCCAGCCATTTTAGCGCTCCTTCATAGTCGATATTTTGTCAAATTTTTGACAAGAAATGTTGGAAAAATCGACTGTTTCAGAGAGTAAGAAGTTTAGCGGGTGATCGGCTTGTATCTGATTCTCTTGGGTTTTGCGCCTTCTTCGCCCAACCGTTTCCGCTTATCTTCCTCGTATTCCTGATAGTTGCCATTGAAGAAGGTCCACTGCGAATCCCCTTCCGCCGCCAGAATATGTGTGGCGATCCGATCCAGGAACCAGCGATCGTGGGAAGTCACCAGCACGCAGCCGGCAAACTCCAGCAGTGCGTCTTCCAATGCACGCAGGGTTTCCACGTCAAGGTCGTTGGACGGTTCGTCCAGCAGCAGCACGTTGCCGCCGGCAATCAGGGTCTTGGCCAGGTGCAAACGGCCACGCTCACCGCCGGAAAGCTGGCCGACAACCTTCTGCTGGTCGCCGCCCTTGAAGTTGAAGCGGCCGATATAGGCCCGGCTGGGCATTTCGAAACGGCCGACGGACAGTACATCCGCGCCACCGGAAATGGCTTCGAACACGGTCTTCTTGTCTTCCAGCCCTTCACGCGACTGATTCACCGCGGCGATATTGACGGTCGGCCCGACCACAATCTCGCCTGCATCCGGCTGGTCCGCCCCTTGTATCATCCTGAACAGGGTCGATTTACCGGCACCGTTGGGGCCGATCACGCCGACAATGGCGCCGGGCGGGATGCTGAAGGACAGGTTGTCGATCAGCAGGCGATCGCCGAAGCCCTTGGAGACACCGTTGAACTCGATCACCTTGTCGCCCAGACGCTCGCCTGGCGGAATGAAGATTTCCTGCGTTTCGTTGCGTTTCTGATATTCGACCGAGTTCAGTTCCTCGAAGCGGCTCAAACGCGCCTTGGACTTGGCCTGACGCGCCTTGGGGTTCTGACGTACCCATTCCAGCTCGGTCTTCATCGCCTTCATGTGGGCGTCGATCTGCTTGTTTTCCTGCTCCAGACGGGCTTCCTTCTGCTCCAGCCAGCTGGAGTAGTTGCCCTTCCAGGGGATGCCCTGGCCGCGGTCCAGTTCGAGAATCCACTCTGCGGCGTTATCCAGGAAGTAGCGGTCATGGGTCACGGCCACCACGGTGCCGGGGAAGCGCACCAGGAACTGTTCCAGCCACTCGACGGACTCTGCATCCAGGTGGTTGGTCGGCTCGTCCAGCAACAGCATGTCCGGCTTGGACAAGAGCAATTTGCACAGCGCCACACGGCGCTTTTCGCCGCCGGACAGGTGTTCGATTCTGGCATCCCACGGCGGCAGGCGCAGCGCATCGGCCGCGATCTCCAGCTGGGTTTCCGTGTCGGAACCGCTGGCAGCGAGGATGTTTTCGTACTTGGCCTGTTCTTCGGCCAGCTTGTCGAAATCGGCATCCGGTTCGGCATAGGCAGCGTAGATCGCATCCAGCTTGGTCTTGGCTTCCATGACGGCGCCCATGCCGGATTCGACTTCTTCGCGCACGCTCTTGGCCGGATCGAGCTCAGGCTCCTGCGGCAGGTAGCCGATGGAGATGCCAGGCTGCCATTGCACTTCCCCCTCGAACTCCTTGTCCACCCCGGCCATGATGCGCAACACGGTGGATTTGCCGGAGCCGTTCAGCCCGAGCAGACCGATCTTGGCGCCGGGGAAAAAGGACAGGGAAATATCCTTGATGATTTGTCTTTTGGGAGGAACTACCTTGCTCACGCGGAGCATGGACATCACATATTGCGCCATGGTGCGATACCGTTGATTTGAAAGGGCGAAGCTTACCGCATCGCGCCCCGTTTTGGGAGCGAAATGCACCAATAACAGGCGCACGCCGCGCCCACTGATCGTCGACCCGCGCTATGCGATCAGGGCATTTCCAATGCGGTAGGCTTCGGTAAAGCGATCCAGGCCGTGCGCGCCGCCATTCACCAGCTTGCGGGCCTGGGCGAGGTCGCCGTCCACCAGTGCCTGCTTGATGGCGCGCTCCCTGTCTGCCAGAAAACTGGCCAGCAGTTTGGCGGCAATCACAGCGTCATTCGCCAACGCAGGCGTTTCAAGCAGTTGTTCGCCGAGCCCGATGGCGACACCATGCGTGCGGTAGTTGTCTCGCCCTGTCAGCTGAATAAACCCTCGGCCCTTGAAACGCTCGCCATCCCCCGGCCCATTGTTGCCGAGATCACGGCGATTGTCGTAAAGATCGAACGGGTGCCCGTTGGGCGAGGTGTTGTATTTTGAAATACCTTCGCCGACGGGCACAAACCCCTCGGTTTCCGCACGGATGGTCGCCAGTGCCATCAGCACCATGGGCTTGTCGCCCAGTTCCTTTTCCTCAAGCGCCGCCAGCACCTCCTGCAGGTGCTGCTTGATATTGCCGGTGGGCGTAAGGGGAAACATGCGCGACACCACCGTGACCGTCACCTGCGGGATGACGGACGTCAGCGTATCGTCCTCCGCCAGCCCCAGCGCCGCCCGCGTCCGAGGTCCTGCCACACCATCGACCAGCAGGCCTTCGCTGCGCTGGTAAGCCAGCACAGCCGCCCTGGTCGACGGACCGAACTCCCCGTCCAGATCGCCGGGGCTGAACCCCATCTGCTGCAAGCGCCGCTGCAGCTTGAGCACTTTCTTTCCTGAGTCGTCTTCCTTGAGTGATGCCATGACCATGCCCTCCGTTGACCCGATTGAACCTTGATTGCCTACAGTGCACCCACGGCACCGACATCAGTGATGTCGATCGCCAGGCTTGAGCGATGCGCCACGGACTTCAAAAGCGGTCGTGTCGATCTCCGTACCGGCAGCATCACGCAAACTCAACACATGCCTGCCAGGCAGCGGAAACCACAGCGACTGCGCTTGCGGTTTGCCATCCAGACGCCATGACCAGCCGCGCGGCAACGACGCCGTGGCCTTGAACAGAACGCGCTGAGAGGCAGGCGGAATATCCGGGTCCAGGCCGATCACCGTCCCGTTGCCCGGATAGACGATACGCAAGGGGGCGTCCAGACTGGCACCCTGCCCCAGGCGCTCGCGCGTGAGCGAATTTGCCTGTATCACATCCTGCCCGGTGCCTGCGATGAACAGCTCGCGCCGGGGCGGCTCTATGGGCGGTTCAAAATGGATGGCACGCACCTCCACACCCACCGGGAGCGCCGGTGGATCGCTACGCAACTTGAGCGTTCCGCGTTCGCGGTGAAGATAATCCATGACCTCCAGCCAGACCGGTGCTGCCCCGGACACGCCGGAGACATCGTGCATGGGCTCGCCACCGGCATTGCCCACCCAGACCCCCACCGTATATCTGCGTGAATAGCCGATGCACCAGTTGTCGCGCATATCCTTGCTGGTACCCGTCTTGACTGCCGTCCAGTAGCGCGTAGCGAGTGCCGAATCCAAGCCGAAGGTATGGATGCGCGCACTGCGATCCGCAAGGATGTCGGCAACGATCGCCGTCGCCTGCGGCGTCAATGCGGGCCTGGGCCTGGCCCTGACTGTTCCCGACGCGCCAGGCGCAGTGACCACCGGGCGCCACTGTCCCCCGTTCGCCAGCGTCCGGTAAGCATTGCTCAATGCCAGCAGGCTGACATCCGCCGAGCCGAGCGCCAGGCTGTAGCCGTAGTAATCGCCGGTTTCACGCAGGGTATCGAACCCCAGTTGCTGCAAGCGCTGGTGAAAAGCATCCGGCCCCACCAGCAACAGCGTACGTACAGCCGGCACATTCAGCGAACTGCCGAGCGCCATGCGCAGGCTGACCGGGCCGACGAAATGCTTGTCGTAGTTTTGCGGCACATACAGGCCGCTGGAAGTGCTGATGCGTATCGGCGAGTCATCCAGCAGAGACGCCGCGCTCAGACGCTTCTGCTCGATGGCCAGCGCGTACAGGAAGGGCTTGAGGGTCGAGCCGGCCTGACGCGGCGCCGTCACGGCATCAAATTCGGCGGCGCCGGAAAGATCGCCGCTGGACCCGACCCAGGCCAGGACTTCCCCAGTGGCATTATCCAGCACCACCACGGCACCATCCTCGACATTTCGGTTTTCCAACTGCAGCAGGTTGGCGCGCAAACTGCGTGCGGCGGTCGCCTGCAGGTCGAAATCCAACGTACTGCGCACGCGTTGGCCGGGGGTGGTCAGAAGCTTGTGCGCAAGATGCGGTGCCATATCTTCCCGGTGTATCGCAAACGGACCGCGTAGATGCAGCGCCGCATAGCCCTCCAGGCCTTCACATTCCGGCGCTCGGTTCATCGCTTTCAACAGGCCGCAGGCGCGTTGCGCCACCGTGGCGGGCAAGGCATTCGGAGCGCGGAGCAAGGCTGCCGCCAGTGCAGATTCCCGCTCATCCAGCCCGGCTGGCGCCTTGTCGAACAAGCCCCAGCTCATGGCGGAAACCCCCTGCAGCTCGCCCCGAAAACCGACCAGGTTCAGGTACGCCTCAAGAATCTCGTCCTTCCGCCAGCGCTGATCCAGCCATAGTGCGCTTGCCGTCTGGCCCGCCTTTTCCAGCACATTGCGCCGTTTTCCCCGCCCTTTTGCGCCGTCCTCCAGCAGGCCGGAGAGTTGCATGGTCAGGGTACTGGCACCCCGTGTTCTGGTATTCCACAGGTTACGCCAGGCCGAGGCAGCGGCAGCGTTCCAGTCCACCCCGCTATGCGCGTAGAAGCGCTTGTCTTCGGAATAGAGCAAGGCGTGCAGCAGTGCCGGCGACACGGATTCGATCGGCGTCCATTCCAGCCTGCGGGCCGACTTGTCCAGCCGGATCTGTTGCAAGGTCCGCCCATCGCGCGCCAGCAGCCAGGCATCGGATGCCACGTAGGCGTCCTTGACCTCGCGAAATGATGGCTGGGCATGGGCCGTGAGCGCCCATCCCAGCATCAGCAGAAAAAACCAGGCTTTCACTGTCAGTGGACAATGATCTTTTCGTTCGGCGCCTCGCCAAACACTTCAGGCGCATACATTGCCTCGACCCGCGTCGAGGGCAATGAAAACTCGCCGGTGTTATTCAGGCGGAGGGTGTACTCGAACCAGAATTTCCCCTTGGGTACATAATCGTAATAAGCCCGGAAGAAGCCGAAACCACGTTCGGTGAAGGACGGCCAGGCATCGTTGTCACGCCAGAAATGGTCGTTTTCACCCTCGCGGGCAATGGCCGAATCACGCGCGGTGTTGCCGAGGATGCCGGCGCCGCCGGGCGTGGGGTCGCTCAGCACCACCCAGCTCATGGACTGTGCAGATTCCACGTGGACTCTGACGCGCAACATATCGCCGCGACTCCACTGGCCTTCGACCTTCTGTTCGACCGGGGTCACGCTGCGCGTGATCTTGAAGCCAAAATCAGCCGCCTTGTCCGGCACCGCCGCACTCAGCATCAGCGTTGCCCAGGGCTTGCCGCTCCCTGCTTGCGCCAGCTTGAGCGTGGCCGGCTGGTCGGAAGCCGCAATCGGCCAGGGCAATTGCAGCCGGCCCTGCTCGGCCGGATCCTTGCCCTTCCAGGCATAGCTTGCGGCAGGGCCCGGCTCCAGTGTAACCTGCGTGTTGCCGGCGACGGCCTCCGTTTCGAAACGCTTGCCGAATTTATCCATGGCCAGCGCCCCCCAAACATTGGCAGTCGTGGTGCTCCAGTGACCGCGTGACTGTCGCATCAAGGCGCCGCGCAACAAGGCAGGCAGGTCGTCTTTCCAGGCCGGATCGTCAATCGCGGTATCGAGAAGACGCAGGGCGTTGACTTCCCCGCTCATCATCAACCACCACCAGTAGTCCTCATGCTCGGTACTGAACACCAGCCGGCCACCGGCGTAAGACATCCGATTGCGCAGCTCCTGCCGGACTTCTGCCAGACGCGCCTCGCGCTCGGGAGCCTCCTTGACGCGATACAGGATGGAATACCAGTCGATCAAGCTCGTCGTGGCCATCTTGAGCGGCTTGAACTCGAATGCCCCCAGCATGCGGGCATCGGCCTTGCCCAGCCGCGCCAGCGCTTCCAGGGCATGCAGGCGGCGCTCCGGCAGGATTTCGCGCGGCGCCCAGAAGGTCGGCTTGACCTTGCCCGCCACGAAATTGACCAGCGCCTGTTCCATGCGCCGCTGCGCCTCTTCCGGCACTTTGAACCCGGCTGCTTGCGCCACCGTCAGCACATGCGCCGTCAGCGCATCGCTGCCCTGCCCGGCCCCCGGAAAGTATTGCGCGAAACCATTGGCATCGAGATATCCCTGCAGATTGCCGGCCACCGATGCCCAACGCTTTTCATCGTGCAGCCCGACGGCAATCGAGGTCCGCTGCTCCAGGCAACTGAACGGATAACTTTCGAAATAGCGTTTGAGTCCGGCGGTCTGGCCAGCCAGCGAGGCCGACAGGGTGACGTCGATCCCGCCCTTGCCTGGCAGCGCGCCTGCAGGTGGGGCCGCCGGCACGCGATAGGGTGCCTCGACCCGCATGAAGGTCGCCTGCTGCACGGTCACCGGCACACGCGGCGCAATCTTCTGCGCCAGCTTGATGCGATCCACCGCCTTGCCGCCGTCTTCCTTCGCCTCGATCAGCCAGGGCAACGATTCGACCCCTTCCTGAGCCTGCAACATCCAGCCGATTTCCTGGGCGGCACCTGGTTCAAGCTTGAGCTTTTGCGTGCTCAATGCCTGTTTACCGGCGCTGCCGCTGACGGCCACCTGCATGCTGCGTTCGGTGCCGTTGCGCACCGTGACGCCGGCACGGTAACGATCGCCTTCGCGGATATAGGGCGTAACGCCGGAGGTGATCTGCAGGTCCTGCTTGCTCACGATCTCGGTCTCGCCTGTACCGAACAGGCCGGGGCCGACATCGGCGATCGCCACCAGTTTGAATGCGGTCAACGCATCGTTGAGCGGCACATTCACCGTCGCCTCGCCCTTGGCATCCAGCCTGACCTTGGGGTTCCAGTACAACAGGGTATCGAACAGTTCACGCGTCGTCAGCTTGCCTCCGCCACCGCCGGCAGGCAGCGCTTTCTTGCCGTAATGGCGCTTGCCGACCACCTGCATCTGCGCCGTCGAGGTTTCGACCAGGTAGGCGTGGTCCTGCAGCATGGCGTCAAGCAGATTCCAGGTGCTGTTGGGGGCCAGCTCCAGCAGCGCCCGATCGACTGCCGCCACCGCCACCTCCGACCCCGCAGGCGGCGATTTGCCGTCGGGCAGCGTCACCTTGATGTTGACCTTGGCCGTCGCTCGCGGTGCATAGACCTGCTTGTCGGCATCCACCTTGACCTTCAGCGTTACGCCAGCCTTGCCGACCTGGATTTCGGTCAGGCCAAACTTGTAGCCAGGTCGGGCCAGATCGACCATGGCGGTCGGTTGCGGCACGCCGGTCTTGAATTCGCGGAACCACTCGACCGGCGTCCGCCAACCCCACTGCAGGAAGGAATACCAGGGGGTTTCCCGCAGCCTGCCGCGCACCGCCAGCACCGAAACGAACACATTCGGCCCCCATTCCGCCTTGACCGGGATGTCGACAATGGGGTCATGGCGCGTGAGCTTGCGCACAAAGGTTTCGACGACCCCTTCGCGCTCGACGGCGATGAGGGCAGTGGCCTCGCGGAATGGCGTATGCACGACAAGTTTTGCGGTTTCCCCCGCCTGGTATTCGCGCTTGAGCGGGGCGATTTCCATGCGGTCCTGGTCCTCCTGCGCCAGCCACACCTCGCCGTCGCCGGACGCCCAGAATGAATCGCCCGCCTGCGTCACGTTGCCATTGCCATCACGCGCCTCCGCCAGCAGCTTGATCTTGCCCGGCTTGTCCGCCGGGACTTCGCAGGTCATGAACCCGCGCGCATCCGACTTGCCGGCACATACCCGCCCCAGGTCCTCGTTCTGCGTGTCGGTTTCGTAACTATAAAAACCGCCGACGATGCGCTTGCGATGGGTGTAGGTCATCTCGCGCTGGGCACTGATCTCCACTGGCACATTGGCGGCCGGCTTGCCCTGCAAGTCCAGCACCACCACCTGGGCGACACGCTTGGCATGGCTTCCGCCCTCATCCTTGAGGCGGAGGCCCACCGTCACCTCGGCTGGCCACAATTCGGTTTCACTGGCGATGGTCTGAATTTCGCCATTGGGGTCTGGAAAGGTCATTTCTGCCGTGAGGTTCATCGGCGCTTCGATCCGGCCTCGCAGATTGATCGTGGTCTTGGCCGCGCCGTGCTTGTCCAATACGGCCTCGACCTTGTCGGCGACCAGTTCATGTTCGGATTGCGAATTTTCGGGCACAGAGAAATTGAATTCGCGATACTCACGGAACGTGGGATAAGCGCGCACCAGCAAGCCCGACACCTGCACTTTCTGGCCACTGGCCCCGCCACCGTTGAGATAGGCCAGCGACAGGTTCATCGGCACGGCTTTCACCCCGCCCAGGCGGGGCTTATTCGATGCAATCGCGCCCTTATAGGCCGGCAGCTGAAAATCCGAAACACGGAACTCGACGCCGCTCTGCCAGCCGTTGGTGATCTTGACTTCATACGTCCCAAGCTTGGCGGTTTCGGGGATCTTCCACTGGCTGACGGCCACGCCACGCGCGTCCCACTTGAGCGGCAGGGTAAAGTTGTCCTCCCCGCCCACCAGCGAAATGGTCATTTCCTTGGGCAGCTGGGCAGGGTCAGGGTCAGGGTAGCCAAAGCCATTGGCATTGGTGGTACGGGCAATGTGTTTCATCGACACGGTTTCGCCCGCACGCAGCAGGGTGCGATCCAGAATGGTGTGCACCTTGGGGTTCTCCAGCGTAGCCCAGGTGTCCACGTTGAAACGCCAGGACTCGATCCCGCGGTTCCAGTCCGAGCGGACAAAGGAAAAGTCCTCGCCCTTGCGGGCACTGGCGTAGAACACCGCATCATCTTCTTTGCAACTGGAAGCCTGTTCCAGCGGCGCATCGATCAGCGCGCGTCCGTCGTTATCCGTCTTGCCCTGCCACAGCGATTGGCCCTTGCAATTGGCAATGCTGACCTCGGCCCCTGCCACCGGTTTCCCGGCCGACAGCGAGGTCACCCAGACCAGGCTGGAGTCGCGACCCTTCTTGAAATGCACGCTCATGTCGGTCACCAGTGCCGTCGTGCGCACGTACATGGGCCTGGGGTGCTTGGCGTCGGGCTGCGCCAGCAATGCAGCGCCCAGCAGACGGCTTTCCAGCTCAACCACATAGAAGCCCGGCTTTTGCAGCGGGATCCCTACCACCTCAAAGGCTTGGGCGCCGTTGGGCTTGGGCAGTTCGCGCGGCGCGGGTTCGCCCGCAGCTTGCAGGAATGACAATTCGCGCGGGTAATTCGCGTCGACTGGCGGTGGCGCATCGTATTCATCCTCGCTCACCGGGCGCTGCTTGGCGCTTCTGGGCAAGGCGCGTGTCTGGTGCTCGAACTGGGTGAGGCTGCGCGACACGTCTATCATGCTGGCGGCGTCGGTGAGCCGCTTGACGCGCATGGCCACCTTGCCTTCGACATTGCGCAGCGTCACCGGCAGGATGCCGCCCTCATTCAGTTCCAGAATGCCGAAGGGCGCGGAAAACTTGGCCAGCGGCGGCAATTGACCGACCCGTGTTTTCAGCGGAAAACTGCTGGCATTGGTCAACGGACGACCGCTCAGGTCGCTCAGGTCCTTGGGCAGCTTGATCGTCGCTTCCATGCCGGAAACGAAGGGCCCCTTGAACACCACCTCGCTGACTTCGTCTTCTCGGGCATCCTTGGCACGCCATGGCTGCCGTTCGCCCTTGGACGTTACCAGGCGGATCTGGCCGGCCTGCTTCCAGGACAACTGCTCAGTAAACGTCAAATGCAGATCGGAAAGCGGGGAGCACGGGGCGGAAGGTTTTTCGCGCTCGCAGGTAAATTCGGCGCGGAACGGCACACGGACTTCGTAGTTGTAGGCATCGTCCACCTTGACCACGGCGCCGCTCGTGCTTTCCACGCCCGTGCCCCAGACCAGCTTCATCTTCGAGCCTGGCGGCAGTTTATGCGCACACTGTGCGGCGAACTGGCCTGGCTGCGCGCCTTGACCCAGGCCGCTCAAAATTTTGCGCAGTTCGCTCTCTGCCAGCACCTTGAGCGGCAGGCGCTCGCCTACGCCCTCGGTTTCACACCAGGCATGTGCTTCGACGCTTTCGGGCTTGACCGCCAGGCGCGGGGTGATCAGGAAAACCTGATCTTCCTCGATGCGGCTGTTCTTGTAAGGTTGCAGCTGACCGATCCACGGACCCGGGGTCATGATGACGAATTCGCGCTGGCCGAAGACCTCACGGCCAGCCAATGTCTTGAGGCCGGGATTCAGGGAAAAGGCGCAGCGTTCACCGGGCTCCAGGTCGCGCTGCATGGCATAGCTCCAGGTGCGCGCATCGCTCCAACGACCATTGCCAGCGGCGGGACAGGTCACGCGAAAAGGCGCGGGCCCCGCGGTATCGCCGAGACGCACCATGTCTTCGCTGAAAACCGCCGTGGCACGGTTGGCATCCTTGACCTCGCCTAGTGGCGCAAAGTTCTGGACATAGCCGCCGATCGCCTCTGGCAACAGCAATACGTTGAGCAAGGCAGCCGCCACGATCAGGGCACGGTTACGTAACATCGTCATCTCCAAAATACCACGCAGTCATTAACGCATGATAATCCAAAGGACGACTGGACTGTCAACGTCAGCGCTTACAAAGTTGAACTGGTCACCACTTGGTCACGTCCGCCCTGCTTGGCCTGGTAAAGCGCCCGATCGGCAGCGGCGATCATGGTTTCGTACTCGAAGCCAGCGCGCACGGAATCGGTCACCCCGATGCTGATGGTACTGAACCATGGCGCGCCTTCCTGCCCCATCGGCGTTTCAGCGTACTTCTGGCGCAGGCGATCAGCAATCACGGCGGCCTCGGCCTCGGTCGTGGCGGGCAGCAGGATGCAGAACTCTTCGCCGCCGTAACGCGCCAGATAATCCTGCTTGCGTATCGTGGCCTCGGTGACCGCCACCAGTCGGCGCAGCACTTCGTCGCCCATCAAGTGGCCATGCTTGTCGTTGATGCTCTTGAAGCGATCCACATCGATCATCATCAGCGAGAGCACGCCACCAACACGCAAATACAGGGCGCGCAAATGCGCAAAATCTTCTTCCAGTTGCCGGCGGTTGAGGACGCCGGTCAGGCTGTCGCGCGCCGCCAGCGTATGCAGTTCGTTCGCAATACGGAGGTGCATCATCAACAGGAAGCCGATCACCAGGAACATTTGCATCGCACTGGCCACAAAGAAGGTCGCCGGATTGATGGCGATCTGCGTATAGAGCCCGTAGTTCTGCGCCGGGAGCAATTCGACATAAGCGGCTCGCGCGAGCAGCAGCACAGCCAGCACGCCAAAGCCGCCTCCGGTCATCCACAGGGCACCACGCAACGGTGAATCGTCATGTTTCAGCAGCACGCGGGCACTCGACAAACTGATGGCAGCGAGGATCAGGGAATTGGCGACCACGCGACTGTTGATATCGGGATGCAGGATCGTAAATATGATGTCGATCAGAACCACCAGCGCGGTTGAACCCCAGACCCAACGCCAATCAGGCACGCGCTTGCAGAATGCCTGGTTGCCGACCCATTGCAGGTTCAGCCCCAGGGCCAGCAGACCTGCACCGACCACCACCACCCAGCCGCCAGAAGCCGTCAACTGGGTAAAGGACAACCCCAGGCTGAGCCCCATGCACAGTTCCGCCCAGGCCCAGTAGCGCACGCCGCGCGTGCTGCTGGCGTGCGTGCTCGCCAGCGCCAGCAGCCCTGAAAGCAGCAGCGACAGCAAGGCTGTCATGACCATCATCGTGCGTATATCGAGTCCCATAGGTACACCGTAAGCAACAGTCGAGCATTTTGCATGGTTACAGCCAAACTGGAAAGTGACACCTGACCTGCTGCACAGGTAAACTTGCGCGCCTGATGCTTTCCAAACTCAACGCCCCCCAACGCGAAGCCGTCAAATACCTCGATGGCCCCCTGCTCGTCCTTGCCGGCGCTGGCAGCGGCAAGACACGCGTGATCACGCACAAGATCGTGCATCTGATTGACCAGTGCGGCTACGCGCCCAAGGAAATCGCCGCCATCACCTTCACCAACAAGGCGGCGAAGGAAATGCAGGAACGTGTGGGCGGCTTGCTGACCGGAAAACCGAGCAAAGGCCTGACGGTCACCACCTTTCACTCGCTGGGGCTGCAGATGCTGCGGCAGGAAGCGACACGTCTGGGCTACAAACCGCAGTTCTCGATCCTGGATGCGTCGGACAGCTTCAAGATCCTGGCGGATATTCTGGCAACGACAGACAAGCAACTGCTGCGCCGCACACAGTGGCAGATTTCCGGCTGGAAAAACGCCTTTCTCAATCCCGATCAGGCCTTGCTGCAGGCCGATGAAGAAAGCGCGCATGCGGCCGCCAAGATTTACCAGATTTACCAGCAAACGCTCAAGGCCTACCAGGCCGTGGACTTCGACGACCTGATCCGCCTGCCGGTGGAGTTGTTCCAGCAGCACCCGGAAGCCCTGGAAAAATGGCAGCGCAAACTCAAATACCTGCTGATCGACGAATATCAGGACACCAACGCTTGCCAATATTCGCTGGTCAAGCTGCTGACCGGCGTCGAAGGCCGATTTACTGCCGTGGGCGACGACGACCAGGCCATCTACGGCTGGCGCGGTGCGGACGTGGAAAATCTGCGCCAACTGACCGAGGACTTCACCAGGCTCAAGGTCATCAAGCTGGAACAGAATTACCGCTCGACCGTGCGCATTCTGCGCGCGGCCAACCAGGTCATCGCCAACAACCCCAAGCTGTTCGAAAAGCAGCTTTGGAGCGAGCACGGCACGGGCGACCTGATCCAAGTCAATGCCATGCGCGACGAAGACCACGAAGCCGAAGCCGTGGTTCTCAAGCTGATGGCGCACAAGTTCGAACACCGCACCAAGTTTGCCGACTATGCCATCCTCTACCGCGGCAACCACCAGTCGCGGCTGCTGGAAGAAAAACTGCGCGAACACAAGGTGCCCTATACCGTGTCCGGCGGCCAGTCGTTCTTCGACAAGGCCGAGATCAAGGACATCGTCAGCTACCTGCGGCTGATCGCCAACGAAGATGACGATCCGGCCTTCATCCGCGCGGCGACCACGCCCAAGAAAGGGATAGGCAACACCACGCTGGAACGTCTGGGTGAATACTCGGCGCAAAAGCATATCTCGCTCTTCGCTGCAGCGTTCGAAGGCGAGTTCCAGAGCCAGGTCGGCCAGAAGCAGCTCGACGACCTGCTCACCTTCTGCCAGTTCATCAGCCGCATGCAGGAACGCGCCGTGAAAGACCCGGCCGGCGAAGTGTTGAACGACATGCTGGGCGCCATCCAGTACGAAATGTTCCTCTATGACAGCGAAGAACCGCGCGCTGCCGAGAGCAAGTGGAAAAACGTCATGGACTTCATCGGCTGGCTGACCAGAAAAGGCGATGCAGACGAATCCAACCTGCTGCAACTGACGCAGACCGTAGCGCTGATGAGCATGCTGGAAAGTCGCGAAGAGGAAGTCGACGCGGTCAAACTGTCGACCCTGCATGCCGCCAAGGGGCTGGAGTTCGGCCATGTGTTCCTGATCGGCGTGGAAGAAGGCATCCTGCCGCACCGCGAAAGTGTAGACACCAACAAGATCGAGGAAGAACGCCGTCTGATGTACGTCGGCATCACCCGCGCGCAGCGTTCGCTGCATATTTCCTGGTGCAGGAAAAGAAAGCGGGCAGGTGAAACCGAGGCCTGCGAACCTAGCCGTTTCATCGCCGAGCTGCCGCAGGACGACGTGCGCCACACCGGCATGCCGGGTGCCGATCCCGTTGCCAGCAAGGAACACGGCAAGGAACGCATGGCCAACATCCGGGCGATGCTGGCTGGAAAGTAAGCGGGCAACCCCTTGAAAGGGTCAATGCACAGCCTGATCAGCCCACGAACACCCGGTTCCGGCCGCCTTCCTTGGCCTTGTACAGCGCCTCGTCAGCCAGATTCAGCAACATGTCGATATTCGAATTCTTCTGCTGCAGGCAGGCGACGCCTATCGAGACCGTAAAGTGCAAGGGCATGCCGGTTTCGAGCACGATCTCCTGCTCGGCCACCCGTTCGCGCAAGCGCTCCGCCACCTCCGTCGCCTCGCTCAATGCAGTTTCAGGCAGCAGGACGGCAAACTCTTCTCCCCCCAGCCTGCCGATCACATCGATTTCCCGCAGGGTAGAGCGCAAGGTTTCGCTCAGTTGTTGCAACACCACATCGCCGGTCTTGTGCCCATAGGTATCGTTCACCTTCTTGAAGTAATCGATATCGACCATGAAAATCGAGAGCTGCTTTCGGTACCGTGTGGTGCGCACCAGTTCCTGCTCTGCCAGCTCCATGAACCTGCGCCGGTTCGACAACCCCGTGAGGTAGTCGTTTTGCGCCTGGTATTTGAGCTCCTGATGCAGCGCACGGCTTTCTGTAATATCCCGTGTAATGCCGATCAGCCCGGTGATCTGGCCCATGTCATCACGTAGCGGCGTCGCATGCGTTTCCAGCCACAGCGGCGTGCCCTCCTTGCCGATCAGCAGAAACTCCAGAACGCCGGTCTCCCCCGCACAGATTCTGCGATTGAAGGCCGCAAAGCTCTCACGGAAATCCGGATGGATGAAATTCAACAGCCCGTAGCGCCTGGCTTCCTCGATATTTTTCACCTCAAACATCGCCAACCCGGCAGGATTCATATCCAGCAACGCGCCACTGGTCGAGATCACGTTGACGCATTCCGGTTCGTTTTCATACACCGACCGCAGAAACTCCTTCTGCTCGAATACGGCCTGATGGCTTGCCTGCAACTCTTTCTGCAGCTGGTTGAAGGCCCGGAGCAACTGCCCGACCTCATCGCCCGACGTGACCGGCAGTTCATGCAGCGGGGTTCCATCGCTGACCATCCTGGTCAGCGTTCGCGTGGCCTCGGTCAGCGGTCTGAGTTGGTAATGAATCAACCATACCATCAGGCAGAGGATGACGATCAAAATCAGGATAGCCGCCAGACTGATCTCGGTTTTCAACCTGACGATGGGGGCGAAGGCTTCTTCCGTCGGCAACATCCCCACAACCAGCCATCTGCCGTCCAATATCGTTTTGGCCGCTGCCAGTGATTCCACATGATGGAATTGATCCATCACCGTGGCTCCCTCGAAGCCGGTCATGAATCGGTCCATGACAGGATCTTTGCCCACCGGCGCAAGTTCACGCAGGCCATCCTGGCTAGCCGGGTCGATAATGACCAATCTATCGCGCGCCGAGAGCAGGACGTATTCCCCGGTTTTACCGAGTCTTGCGTGGGTCTGGTCGAACACCGCACGATCCGTCAGGCCAATAATCCCCACCAGCACCGCTTTGATTTCGTCTTTATCATCCTTCACCGGTATCGCAATACCGACCCCTGGCTGCTTGGTGAACCGGCCGAGACGGGGCTTGCCGATGGCTGGCTTACCGGTGGCCAGCACCTCCCTGAAATACTCAAACTGCCGGTAATCCGCGTGGGATCGGTTTTCCACCTTGGGGTAATCGGCAATGCCAAAGCCGTCAGCGCCGATCAGCACCACGCCATAGGTGAATAATCGATAAATGGCCAGACGCTTTTCAAAATAGGCCGTGACCGCAGCCGGGTCGTGCACCTTGTCGATGGGCAGCGCATCCGCCACATCCTGCAATGCCTGCGTGCGCAGGAGGATCTTTTGTTCGAGGTCGTTGGCCACCAAATTGACTGAAGACACCTGTTGGCTCTGCAAGAGCCGGGTCAAGTGCGCTTCCAGCTTGGTCGTCGTGAAATAGATCAGCGGCCAGAATCCTACGCAGATCAGCACCAGCGTAGAGGCTGCCACCTTGTTGGGCAGGTTAAAGAGGAGCAGGCGCTTAATCTTCACAGGCAGCCCCACCGTCGTTCACGGAAACCGTCCACATGCCGCTACCTAGCCTTCTTCAGTTGCAGGGCAAACGCTTCGGCCGGCATCGGCCTGCCGAACAGATAGCCTTGCGCCCGCTCACAGCCGGATTCGCGCAGGAATGCAGCCTGAGATTCCGTTTCCACGCCTTCCGCGATCACGTGCAACTTGAGGCTATGCGCCATGAGGATAATGGTTCTGACCATGGTGGCGTCGTTGGGGTCCTCCGTCACATCCCGCACAAAAGATTGATCGATCTTGAGCTTCTTAATCGGGAAGCGCTTGAGATAGGACAGCGAAGAATATCCCGTCCCGAAATCATCGATCGAGATCGTCACGCCCAGTGCCGTCAACGCATGCAAGGTGGTCAAGGTGCGCTCGACGCCCTGCATCAGGATGCTTTCCGTCAGTTCGAGTTCCAGCGCAGAGGCAGGCACCGCATAGGTTTCCAGCAAGCGCGCCACCTGCTCCTGCAGATCGCGCTGGCGGAATTGCAGCGGCGACAAGTTGACCGACACGACAGGCGTTTGCAGACCTGCATCCCGCCATGCACGGCATTGACGAATCGCCTCTTCCAGCACCCAGTCGCTGATCTGCATGATCAAACCGGTTTCTTCTGCCAGCGGGATAAAGCTGGCCGGCGACACCAGCCCCAGATCCGGGTGCTGCCAGCGCACCAGCGCTTCGCAGCCGATGATCCGCCCGTCCACCAGATCCACTTGCGGCTGATAATAAAGCCGCAACTCCTGACGCTCGACAGCCACCCGCAGGCGACTTTCCATCGTCAAGCGCTCATAGGCGCTGGCATTCATGCTCGGGTCGAAATGCAGATATTTGTTGCGCCCGCCCTCCTTGGCTTGGTACATCGCCACGTCGGCATATTTGATCAGCGTTTCGGCGTCCTGCGCATGCTCTGGATACATGGCGATGCCGATGCTGGACGAGATCCGCAAGACATGGCCTTCGAGCTGATACGGCTGAATCACGGATTGCAGCATTTTATCGGCGACCGATTCCGCCCCAGCCATATCGGTACCCGGCAGTACGACAATAAACTCATCCCCGCCCTGGCGCGATACGGTGTCCTGTTCGCGCACGCACCCCAACAGGCGCTGCGCCACCATTTGCAGCAGCTGATCGCCCACCCCATGCCCCAGCGTATCGTTGATCTGCTTGAAGCGGTCGAGATCGAGGAACAGGAGCGCCACGCTGGACTGGCTGCGCTGTGCGTAGATGAGGGCCTGTTCCAGGCGGTCGCTGAACAATACGCGATTGGGCAACCCGGTCAGCACGTCATAGTGCGCAAGCTGCTGGATACGCGCTTCAGCCTGCTTTCTTTCGGAAATGTCGCCAAAAATCCCGATATGGTTGATCACCGCGCCATCATCGCCCTTGACGCTGATGATGGTCAGCGACTCGGGGTAAACATCACCGTTCTTGCGCCGATTCCACAGCTCCCCCTGCCAGGTTCCCGTCTTGGACAGGCTATCCCACATGCCCTGATAAAACTGATCGTCCTCGCGCCCCGATGACAGGAAGGAGGGATCCCGACCCATCGCCTCCTCCGGCGTATAGCCGGTGATCTCGGTGAAACTGCGGTTCACGGAAATGATGCAGTTGTTGGCATCCGTGACCAGAATGCCTTCCTTGCTGTACTCGAACACCTTGGCCGCACGTTCCAGATAAACCTCATTGGCCTGGCGTTGCCGCTCGCTATCGAGGCTGTTCAATGCAAACGTAATGTCGTCCGCCAGACCACCGATCAATTTCATCAGTTCTGGCGTAAAAAAATCGATCTCGGAGGAATACACCACGATGCCCCCGTAGCATGCGCCGCCCCTGAAGATGGGGAAAGCCGCCACCGAGCGATAGCGCATCCGCGATGCAAGCGTGCGCCAGGGCATGGAATGGTCGTCATGGAGAAAATCGTTGAATATCTTGGGCTCGCGATCACGTATGGAAGACCCCAAGGGGCCATGCCCCTCCTGCTTGCTGGCATCGATCGACACCTTGATGCCTGCAAGATAGGCAGACCCAGCGTCGCTCGACGCCACCGGCAACACCCATCCATCCTGGTCCGGCACCCCGATCCAGACAAACTCGAAGGGGACGCGGTCAACCAGTATCTGACAGATGCTGTTCAGCAGCGCGCGCTCGTCGCTCTGACGCACGATGATTTCAGTACATTCCGTCCAGGCCGCATACAAGCGATTGACACGCTCCAGTTGATGCTCGGAATCGTTCAGGGTATCCAGCATCCGGTTGAACCGCATGGCCAACTGACCGACCTCGTCTGCCCGCACGACCTCCGATCGCACATCACGCCGACCTTGCTCGATCGCCGCGGTCACTTTCGTCAGATGATAGAGGCTGCTGGTCAGACGCCGCGCCATCCAGGCCGCGAGCAAAACCGTCATCAGCACCGCCAGCAAGGAGAACCCCATGCCGGCCAAGCCCAGCAGACGCAGATTGGCGTTGGATGAAGCGCGTGAGAGTTCGACACGCGCCCAGCCGAGATGCCTATTGCCTGTCACCATGATGGGAAAGGCGACGTCCACCAGCGATGGCTGATTGATGAGCACCGTAAACTTGGCTGGCGACGACAGCAACTTCAGGCTGACCTGATCGCTGACATACCGTCCCACCTGAGTTTCATCGGTTGAGGCCAGCACCTCGCCGCGCCTGGACAGCACCAGGGCGAACTTGAGATCGAGCACGCTGGAAAACCCCTGCAACACCTCCTGCAGACCGGCCAGGTCGTTGGCCAACACCCAGCTGGCGCTACTGGAAGCCAGTGCATTGGCCAACCCGGCAGCACGATCCGTGGTCGCCTGATAGAGAAAATCACGCTGGTGCACATACATCAGGTAACTGAAACTGACCATCAACACGAGCGACACCAGGCTGAAGCCCAGCATCAACTGGCGGCGGATGGAATGGCCCCACCCTGACGGGACCCATCGCAGCAGGGGGATCAAGAATTTAAATCGATTCACCATTCCAGCGGCCTGATTTGCTGTGAGAACTTCTCAAGAAAATCCACCACTGGCTGGTAAGTGGTATCCGTCGCTGGCTCAAAATGGGAAATCGGCAGACGTTCCAGCATGCGCCGCCCCTGCTCGCTATTGCTCAGGCCGAAAAGCAGGGTCTTGAATTTCTCAACCAGCGCCGGATCAACATCCTTGCGCGCCACCCATCCATTATTCTGCAAAGAAGCGGTCTGCCATTTGACTTCCAGCTGATCGGCCATTTCCGGGTGTTCCGCACTGAACATTTTCCAGGGAACCGGCCAGGTCGCGGCGGCCGCCACATGCCCGCGCAGCACGTTGAGAATGGCGGACTCCTGCGAACCGACGTAGCGGGTTTCGACATCCTTGGTGACGTCGATGCCATGCGTGTGCAGGTAGTACTGCGGCATCATGGTCGCGGCCAGCGCGGTCGGCGCCGGGTAGGCCACCACCTTGCCCTTCAGGTCGGACACCTCGTGGATACCAGCATCCTTGCGCACCAGAATAATGCCTCGAAAATCCTGATCGTCCCCCATCTTGCCGAATACCCGATAGCCATGCTTGAGCGATCGCACCGTCTGGTAAGGGTTGGGCATGGCGAAATCAAAATGACCTGCGTCCAGCTTCTTGTCGAACTCATCGTAATCATGCGAGGCTTCCAACCTGAAATGCGCCTCCGGCAGGTTGATGTTCATGTATTCCACGATAGGGCCATACACCTCCATCAATCGCTGCGGGTTGTGCAGCGGGTGTATGCCGACGATGTACTCCTTGATGTGATCCTTGCTCTCAGCGCTGAACCGAGGCTGATAGGCCGCATCGTCCGACTTTCCGCATCCGGCCAGCGCCATCAGCAACGACACCAGGATCCATCCTGTTCGGAACATGCGTCTCCCCCATCCTTTCCTTGTTCTTGAACTTCCAGCAGTCGAACTGCTTGCGCTTGTTTGTCGCGTCTTCGTGGCCGATGATTGTTCCGATCTGCCGGACTGATGCCGCCAGAACGTGACCGCTGCGCACACCATCGGCTTGTGGGTCGAAAGGTACTGTAAAAACCAGCCTGCCGAAAGCACCTTCCGGTCAGATAAAACGTGCAGACCTCCACCCATCTTGCCCCCTTGCGCAACCGCTATCGGTACCGGCTTCGTATCTCGCGCAAAAACAAGTGCCAACGCCCTCGGTAGATCAAGCCGGCGCTGTTAAAATAGACCCCATGCCGCTGATTACTCTGGACAACGCCTTCCTCGCCTATGGCATGACGCCATTGCTCGACCACGCCGACCTGCAACTCGATCCCGGGGAGCGCGTCGGTATCATCGGCCGCAATGGCACTGGAAAATCCAGCCTGCTCAAGGTGTTGGCAGGCGAATCCAAACTGGACGATGGCACGCTGTGGCGCGCACCCGGCGTTCGGCTCGCCTATGTCCCGCAGGAACCGCCGCTGGATCCCACACACACCGTATTTGAGGCCGTCGCAGAAGGCCTGGGCAACTTGCGCCAGGTCCTGATCGACTATCACGCCGTATCGCACGCCATGGGGGAACCGGGTGCAGACACCACGGCCCTGCTGGAGCAGATGCAAACCCTGCAGCACGAACTCGAATCGCAGAATGGCTGGCAGGTGCAGGCCAGGATCGAAACCGTGATGTCGCGCCTGGGCCTCGATGCCGACACCGCCGTGGCCACCCTGTCGGGCGGATGGCGCAAACGCGTGGCGCTGGCGCGGGCGCTGGTCGCCGAACCTGAAGTGCTGCTGCTGGACGAGCCGACCAACCACCTCGATTTCGCCGCCATTGAATGGCTGGAAAATCTGCTGCTGGATTTCAAGGGCGCATTGCTGTTCATCACCCACGACCGGCGCTTTCTGGACCGGCTGGCAACACGCATCATCGAACTCGACCGCGGCCACATCACGGAATTCAAGGGCAATTACAGCGCTTACCAGATCAAGAAGGCCGAACTGCTGGAAGTCGAAGCGACCCATGCCGCCAAGTTCGACAAGGTGCTGGCGCAGGAAGAGGTCTGGATCCGCCAGGGCATCAAGGCCCGCCGTACCCGCAACGAGGGCCGCGTACGCCGGCTGGAACGGTTGCGTCTGGAGCGTGCCGCACGGCGCGAGCGCCAGGGCAACGTCAGGCTGGCACTGGACGCAGGCGAACGTTCCGGCAAGCTGGTCGCCGAACTGACGCACGTCACCAAGGCCTTTGGCGATCGCGTCATCATCAAGGATTTTTCCACCCGCATCCTGCGCGGCGACCGCATCGGCCTGCTCGGCCCCAATGGCGCGGGCAAATCGACCCTGCTCAAGCTGATCCTCGGCGAACTGGACGCAGACGGCGGCGAGATCAAGCGCGGCACCAACCTCAACATCGCCTATTTCGACCAGATGCGCGAACAGCTGAATGAAGAAGCCACCCTGGCCGATACCATCAGCCCGGGCTCGGACTTCGTCGAAATCGGCAACGAGCGCAAACACGTCATCAGCTACCTGGAAGACTTCCTGTTTCCGCCGCAACGGGCGCGTGCCCCGGTGAAATCGCTCTCAGGTGGCGAACGTAACCGCCTGCTGTTGGCTCGCCTGTTCGCCCGCCCCGCCAATGTGCTGGTGCTGGACGAACCGACCAACGACCTCGATATCGACACGCTGGAACTGCTGGAAGAACTGCTGCAGGATTTTGGCGGCACGCTGTTCCTGGTCAGCCACGACCGGGCCTTTCTCGAGAACACCGTGACACAGGTCATCTCATTTGAGGGGAATGGCCAGCTGGACGAATTCGGCGGTGGCTACGACGACTGGAAACGGTTCAGCGAGCAACGCGCGGCAGAAGCCGTCGTGGTAAAGACCAAGACCGAGCCCGCCCCCAAGCCAGCGGCACCCAAACCTGCCGCGAACAAGCTGAGTTACAAGGAGCAGCGCGAACTGGAAAGCCTGCCTGACCAGATCGATACGCTGGAAAAGGAACAACAGGCGATCAACGAGAAACTGACGGACGCCAGCCTGTATCAGAATGCGCCGCAGGAAGTCAAAGCCCTGCAGGCCAGGCTGGCCGAAATTGATACCCTGATGGAGGCCGCCATGCTGCGCTGGGAGGCACTGGAGCAGCGCAAGAGCTGACCGGATTTAGTCGCTTAACGTACGATAGCGACCGTCACAATGCGCCAGACCATTTGCAGGGTTTGTGCGATCTGCAGCTTGTCCCACAATGCGCCCAGAACAGACTTGGTCTCAACGCACAATACGGCGGCGGCAATCTCATTCTCACTGTCCGGCGCCGGGTTTTCCCAGCCCTGGGCCTGGCTGTACAGACGCACCGGCTCGGCCTTGTCACGATACCCCCAGCCATCCACCAGCCAGTAGCGATTCGCCTGGCAATTGACCAGTCGCTGCGAAACATAGGCATTCAGCTTGTATCCATCGCGCAGTTGCGGCTTGGCGTATTCAAACCGCACCCAGCCCTTGACGATGGTATCGTGATCCACGCTCAGCGAGGCATCATCGACAAACACCTGCGTTCCCGTATCCGGCACCTCGCCCACCTCACGCCATTGGGATGCGTTAGCCGACAGCGAGAGAAACAGCAGCGACAAGGCTGCGATGCACGTGTTCAGGCCCATGTCAGGACCCCTTGAGCAGGCTGCGTACGTTACGATCCAGCGGCAACGTGTAGTCGTGCGCGCCAACAGCGAGACTATTGGCATCCACCATCTTCAGATTGACGTAGATAAACTGCTTTGCGACTGAATACGTGCCGACGACAACGGCCTCGGCGTGATGACTGGCCTGCAAGTCATGCACCTCTCGCGAAAGCAGCAACTCACCCTGATCTTTTTTCATGAAGATTTGGCCACGCAACTTGAGTTCGATCACTTTATAGCCGCGCTGCGTGAGCTTGGCCTGCACCTGCTCCGAGATCGTCCTGCCCAGACGCGAGGACTCGTCCAGCGCGTCGATACTCACCAAGGTCGCCACCATGATGGTGGCATCTGCCGGCAGTCCATGCCCGCCTGTTTTAACGGAGTCCACCAGGGCATCGGTCGCTTTGTAATTGGTCGCGATAAAAGGGTCGACCTTGGCATCCAGGTAAGTCAGATCATTGGCGCACCCAGCCAGCAGCATGAGGGCAGCGCCCAGCGCAACACCGTACTTCATTCCGAAACTACCTTCCATTGCTTGAAACTGTGCTCAATGTTCTTGTTCTTGAACAACTCGATATCGGCATTTTCAATGTAATAGGCATCGGTCGTGCGTTGCACATACTGGTCGATATCCTCGATGGACGTCGTCACCACCAGTTCAGCACTTGTTGGCCACAGATGGGCACGCGTCGGTGCCTCTCCGGGCGGCGCGGCTTTGGGCTCCTGAACTGCGACGTTGCGCTGCACCCAGAAGTTGACGGCCACGTTTTCAGGCGCGCCTGGCACGTAACCTTCCTTGCGCGGGTCGAACTCGACCTTGTGCTGGATCAGTTGCGTATCGTAGCGGATTTCCACCGCACCGTCCGGCTTGCTGGAAACCGGCAGGCCAGCTTCTACCAGCGCAGTGATCATAAAGTTGGTAAAGGCAATATCGAATGCAGCATGGGAGGCGGGTGCCACATACAGCGAACGTCCGTAGAGAAAATCACGGCTGGTCAGCGTATTTTTCGTCCGGCTGGCCACATCGGCAGCAATCGCCCCCCAGTGCTGCGCAGCAAGGGCCTTGTCCTGACGCGCCAGCTGATGTTTCTCAGGTGCCGGCGGCGGTGATGAAGCACACCCTCCCAAGGCAAATACAACCAGGCACAGAAGTGCCAGCTTCATCCGAAAACGATTCATCGTAATTAAAGCGTCAGGCCGTAGTATTGATGTTCTGCCCAAGATGCGAGGGCAGATTGGTGGCCGGCTGCGGCTGCGACTTTGGCAATGCGTCGATCAGGGACAGCACCCCCTGCGCCTCGGCGTTCATGGCTTTCTTGAGCACCGACAACTGCACCGATGAGTCGCCTACATTGGCAGAAGAAAATGCGCTGGCACCACCTGCAATAGCTGAAGTATCCATGTTCCACATCCTTTCAGAGTGAAGGCGCGCGCATACACCACGCACCGTAGTTCAGCCTTCATTGTAGCAGCTTGCTTGGAGGAACTTCCATCATCTGATTCAATCGTTTGCATCACCTTGAGTTCCACATGCGCCTCGCAGCCAAGCGCATGTGTGACATGGCACAATAGCGCCATGTCCGCGAACGACGCCATGCCTGCTGCAGAACCCACGCGCAATGAGATCGAAACCATGCGCGGGCCCGTCCTCATTGCGTTCGGCGCCTCCTGGTGCGGCTACTGCCGAAGCGCACAGCCCTTGATCGCCAAAGCGCTCGCCGATCACCCGGACGTGCGGCACATCAACATCGAGGATGGCAAAGGCCGCCGGCTTGGGCGCCTCTACCGGGTCACGCTGTGGCCAACACTGGTGTTTCTGCGCGATGGCGAGGAGATCGACCGGCTGGTGCGCCCGGACGATGTCAACACCTTACGGGCCACGTTGGCTCGCATAGATCCCGCCGACCGACCTGCATCGCAACAGGTGTTCACGCATCCTCGCCCAGCACCTGGTGCGCCTCGGTGCGCAATGTGGGAATGACGCGCGTCAATAGGTAGCCGAACAAGACAAAAACCACCCCGGAAATCACGAACACCGGTTGCACGCCACCGAGCACATCGGCCAAGCCGCCGTAGATCAGGCTGCCGATGGGCAGCATGCCGATGAACGAAATCGTGTAGAGCGCCATCACCCTGCCCCGCAGGTGTCCAGGCACCATGGTCTGCAACAGCATGTTGCAGGAGGTCACGATCAGGATGAAGGCGCCGCCGGAAAGGAACAGCAGCGGCAAGGCAACCGACATCAGCGGGTTGTAGGCGAAGGCTGCCGACGCGACACCGCCCACCATGCAGGCCAGGACTATCCGGTCGCCGAGCCCGGAGACGGATTTCCGGTTGGCAAGATAGAGCGAAGCCGCCAGCGCCCCGCTGCCCGAGGCGCCCAGCAGCGTCCCCAGCAAGTCTGGCCCGCCATGGAAGATGTCCTTGGCATACACCGGCATAAAGGTCAGAAAAGGCGCAACGCAAATACTGCAGACAGCGACCGTCGTCACCAGCCAGCGCGCCGGGGCAAACTGCACCAGGTATTGCAGCGCCTCTTTCAGCGCTCCGCCCGCACGCTGCCGCGAGGGCGTCTTCGGGTGGATGGTCAGCAAGGTATAAATCGCGGCGATATAAGAAACCGCATTGATGGCAAAGCAGATCGGTTCGTTGAACACGGCCAGCACAAAGCCGGCAACGGCGGGACCGATCAGGCGCGCGCCGTTGAAGGTCATGGAGTTCAGTGCGATGGCATTGCCCATGACGCTGCGGTCATGGATGATTTCGCTGATAAAGGCCTGCCTGGAAGGCATCTCGATCGCACCGCAAGCGCCCAGCACAACGGAGGCCACGATCAGGATGGTCGAATTGAATCCCTGCTGCCACGCAATCACCGACAGCACGCTCGCGACCGCCATCTCGACCACCTGCGTCCACAGCAGAATATTGCGTTTGCTGAAACGATCGGCCAGCACCCCGCCCAGCGGCGTACCGATCAACATGGGAATCTGCCCCGCGAACGCCACCAGGCCAAGCATGAAGGCAGAGCCGGTGATGCGGTAGGCAATCCAGGACAATGCGACCTGCTGCACCCAGGTGCCGATCAACGACACCACCTGGCCAAAAAAGTAAAACCTGAAATCGCGGCCTGACAGTGCCCGGAAGGTGTTTTTCAAAATCGCGGCCTGACAGAAATCCGCTTCACAAGCCGTACTTCTTCAGCTTGTACCACAGCGCACGCTCACTGATCTCAAGCAATCGCGCCGCTTTACTCTTGTTATCGCCGGATCGCACCAGCGCTTCCCGGATCATGGCCGCCTCCAGGCTTTCCACCGCCGGGTTGAGTTCCAGGCTGGCGAAGGCGGCCGACAACGCAGTCGCGGCTTCGACTTTAACTGCGGCCATCTCGCGCGGCAGATCGTCTATTTCGATATGTGCACCACGGCTGAGGACGGCTGCGCGTTCGATGACGTTCTGCAATTCGCGTACATTCCCTGGCCAGTCGTAGCTTTGCAGACAGGCCACGGCTGCCGCAGAAATACTTTTCGGGGTGTTCTGACTGGCCAGAAAACTCGCCGCCAACGCCGGGATATCGGCCTTGCGCTCGCGCAAGGCCGGCAGATCGATATTAAAGACATTGACGCGGTAATACAGATCCTCGCGCAGGCGGCCATCGGCAATCGCCTGGCGCGGATCGCGGTTGGTGGCTGCCACGATGCGCACGTCGATGGGGACGGTACGGTTGCTCCCCAAACGCTCGATCACGTTCTCCTGCAGCACGCGCAGCAACTTGGCCTGCAACGGCAGCGGCATCTCGGTCAGCTCGTCCAGAAACAGCGTTCCGCCATCGGCCATTTCGAACTTGCCGACACGGTCCTTGATTGCGCCGGTAAACGCGCCTTTCACGTAGCCGAACAGTTCGCTTTCGAGAATGTCGGCGGGAATCGCCGCACAATTGATAGGCACGAACAACGCCGATTGGCGCGGCGAGGCCCGGTGGATGGCCCGCGCCACCAGCTCCTTGCCGGTGCCGGTCTCGCCGGTAATCAGCACCGTCGTCTTGCCCGGCGCCACCTGCCTGATCAGATCGTAGACCGCCTGCATCGGCAAACTGCTGCCGACGAACTCCCCCCAGCCCTTCTCCACTTCCTGCCGCAGAAAATCATTCTGCTGGCGCATCTGGCCAGCAGCCAGGATACGATTGATCGCCAGTTCCAGCGCCTCGACATCGAATGGACGGATGATGTAATCGCAGGCCCCAAGCTTCATCGCCTCGACCGCGCTCTCTATCGTGCCATAGGCCGTCATGATGATGACGGGGACTTCGTTGCCTTGTTCGCGCAAGGCCTTCAACAGCTCCGTGCCGCTCATGCCGGGCATGCGCAGATCGCTGATGACCAGGTGGACAGGCGCGGTTTTCATCACCTGCAAGGCCTCGTCGCCGTTGGCCGCGCAGGCAACCTCGTGGCCCATGCGTTGCAGCATGATTTCAAGCACGCGACGCATCTTTGCCTCATCGTCCACGACCAGCACGCGTCGACTGCTCATAAATGCTCCTTGATCGGTAAGGTAATCGTAAATAGCGCGCCGCCCAATGCGCTCTTGCCCGCGTAGATTTCGCCGCCGTGCGCATCGATGATCTGTTGCACGACCGCCAGCCCCAGGCCCACGCCGCCTTCGCGCTTGGTAAAGAAAGGATCGAACACCCGCGACATCTCGTGCTGGGGAATGCCAGGCCCATCGTCCGCAATGTCGATCTGCATCACCGTGGCATCGACACGCGTGGTAATGGCGACTTTGCCGCCCTCGGGAAGAATCTGTATCGCATTGAGGAGCAGATTGAGCAACACCTGCGTCATCTGCTCGTGATCCGCCTCCACCCAGGGATGATCGTCGTCCAGATTGAGCTCTATGCGTATGCCTTTCTTTTCAGCTTGTGCGGTCAGCAGGCTGACACTATGGCGAATAATCGCGTCCATTTCCGTGGGCAGCAGCTTGGGCGCACGCGGTCGTGCGCTGTCCAGAAGCGTAGACACCAAGCGATTCAGCCTGTCGGTTTCGCTCTCGATGAATCCGGTCAATTCCTGTGCCTCGGGGCTGAGCTCGGGCTCACGCGCCAGCATCTGGGCTGAAGAGCGCAGGATGCCGATGGGCGTGCGGATCTCGTGCGCCATCACCGCCGCCAGTTCGCCCAGCACAGCCAACTTGGAGGCCCGCACCAGATCCGCACGCGACTGGTCAAGGTCGCGCACGGTCTGCACGAACGCATCGGTCAACTCGCCCACCTCGCCCCCCACTGCGCGCGGCACCGTTGGCAATTGTTTTTCCTGCTTAAAGCGACGGGTAAATTCGGTCAGACTGGCAATGGGGCGCGCGATCCTGCCCGCCACCAGCATGGAGAAGCCAATCGCAAACGCACTGGTCAGCGCCAACAGCAGCAGGAACAGCATGGCCATCTGCCGCACCGGAATATACGCGTGCTGACTGTTTTCAACGACGATCGTGGTCCAGTTGAATCCCGGGAATTGCTGGAATCCTGGCGAATGGTCGAACCCCACCATCACCCGCTTGAGATGCAGGGGCGCACCATCGTAGATCCCTACACCATTCTTGCCGCCTGACACCCAGGCAGCCGGCACCGTCTGCAGCATGGCCCCGTTGTTGCGCAGTTCGGCCGAGGCGGCAATAATCCTGCCGTCCCTGTCCAGCAGCGCCAGCGCATGGCCGCTCTGCGCCGCCTGATCCAGAATATGGTAGATCTGCGCCCAGTTGAACATCAACACCAGCTCGCCGAGCTGCGCACTGTCGAACATCGAGGGCACGGCAGCGCCTATCGGCAGAATGACGGCGCCATCGGCGCGTCCGAGCTGCAGCGTTTCCACACGGATAGGGGAACGGCCATCCCCGGTAGCAGAAACACTTTCCGTCTTGGGGAACACGCCGCCGATATGCGCCGGATCGCTGCTGGCAACAATATTGCCGGCGCTGTCAGTACACAGCAGTTCCTGATAGACATCCTGATAGCCGGTTTTCAGTTCCGCAAGAAACTTGGACAGGCGCTTGTCGATGTCCTTGACCCGAATATCCTGCGTCACTTCCAAACGACGCCAGGTCTGGGCGTTCTGCAGACGCTCGAACAGCATCTTGTCGATGTCTTGCGAGACCGTGGCCGCCTGCACTTTCAGCCCCTGCTCGATTTCGCCGCGCATGGCTTCGCCCGCCACCCGGAAAGCCAGGTAGGTGAGCAGCATGGAAGGCAGCAGGCTGACCAGCAAAAAAGCCATCAGCAGGGTTTTGCGTATGGTCAAGGCAGGAAATGTTTAGCAGTAGAAGGTGAAAGTATATGGCACAATCCGCCTTTTTCCATCACGGGGTGGCATCATGTTCCCGCTGAAACGATTTCTCATCCTGCTGGCGCTGCTGTTGGGCCATGCGACAGCATGGGCCGAGGACACCCTGGCTGGCGCCGACTATCGGCCGGGCAATGGCTGGCAGATTCCCGGCACCGGGTTCAGGCTGGGCGGCTATGCCAGTGCAGGCATGGAAGATGACCGCCACCGGAACTCAAACTTAGGCCTCGATGATTTCAGCCTGTTTGTGCATTGGGAAAGCGACGGCAAGCTGCGCCTGTTCTCCGAGCTGGACCTGGAACATCCAGCGCTGCTGGAACAGTCTCGCGGGCTCACGACCCACCACGCCTACCTGGCACTGGAACGCCTGTACGGCGACTATCTGTATTCCGAAAAACTCAATTTCCGCGCCGGTAAGTTTCTGACACCCATCGGTCGCTGGAATGTTGTCCACGCTGCACCGCTGGTCTGGACAACCTCGCGCCCGCTGATCACCGAGCACACCTTTCCAACCAATGCCACCGGGGCCATGGTCTACGGCACGCTTCCGGTCATGGGCCGCGAGATCGACTACTCGGCTTATACGGCCATCGGCAACGAATGGCGCCCGGATCCCAAGCTAGACCCCTTTGAAGAGGCCTATGGCCTGCATCTGACGATGCCAACGTCCAATCTGGGAGAATTCGGCGTGAGCTATGCCAACTTCGAACAGCGGGGAGAAATTGGAGAACGCAAAAACCTGCTGGGCATGGACTATTTCTGGTCGGAAAACCGCTATGAAATCAGTGCTGAAATGGTCTACCGCCTCTCGGATGAAGGCCACCGCTCGGATGAAAAAGGCCTCTACATTCAGGGCGTCGCCCCCATTTCCGCCCGCTGGTATGCCATCGGGCGCTACGAGCTGTATGACCAGGCAGGGCCAGCACCGAGCATGAATCTGTGGTTGGCCGGACTGGCCATGCGGCTGACGCCTGCCATGGTGCTCAAGGCCGAAGTCAGTCACGCCACCCACAATCGCATTCAGGCGCCGGAAGGCCTTTTCGCCTCCTTCGCCATCATGTTCTGATGCGGCCGATGCTTAAACTGCGCTTCCTTGTCGCCTGCCTGGTGCTTTGTTCACTGACGGCCCTGGCCGCAGACGAGCCCATGGCCGTCATCGTCTCGCCGGGGCATGCCAAAAGCCTGAAAAAGGAAGACCTGGCGCTGATCTTCAAACGCAAAAAACTGTTCTGGGGTGACGGCAGCAAAGTGCAGCCGGTCAACCTGCCCGCCGCCAACCCTTATCGCAGAGCCTTCTCACAAGCCATTCTGGGCACCATTCCGGAAGAACTGGAGAAGTACTGGAACGATGTGTACTACCACGGCATTTCTCCGCCGTTCGTGCTTTCATCGGAGCTCGCCGTCCTGCATTTCGTTGCCGAAACGCCAGGCGCAATCGGCTACATCCCCTTTTGCAGTGCCGATGCGCATGTCGATATTGCGCTGGTCATCAGCGCCAATGGGCATGTCGGCGAAGACAGCGGATCGGTCACCTGCCCCAGATAACCCTGCAAAAATTGTAGGATGAATTTGCCGGCATCACACTTTTTGCAGGGTTGAGCCCAAGGCCTGCGCTGCAGGTTTACTCTCAAGCACCAGAAATAATCCCATAAGAAACAAATGGCTATAAACTAAATTCCGGCCAATTACAGCACTGGCACGGTGTTTGCGATATCTCTTTTGACTCATCATGCCAAAAGGGGAAACCATGAGCATCACACCCGCGCTGCAATACACCGATCTTGCCGAACCCTCGTCGGGTGGCCATGACATCCCCGCCCTCAATGCACGTCTGGCCCAGGTGTTCGATCTGCATGAACACTGCAACGAAGCCCGTGGTGAAATCGAAGCGTTCATCCGCCAATGTTTCGCCGCCTCACACGGTGCCTCGGTCAGTCATTTCATGCCACGCCTGTTCAGCCTGCGCACCAAGCGCGGCGACCTGATTGCGGCCTTCGGCCTGCGTGCCGCCCACCGGTCACCGCTGTTTCTCGAAACCTATCTTGACCGCCCGATCGACGACCTCCTTCAAACCAGACTAGGCCAGCCTGTCCGTCGGGAAGACATCATCGAAGTCGGCAACCTTTCCGCACTGTATCCCGGTGCGGCGCGCTGGCTCATCGTCGCCGTGACGGCCATGCTGCACGACGAAGGCTACAAGTGGGTCACGTTTACCGGCACCTCCGCCCTGCGCAACGGATTCAGCCGCCTGGGCCTGCGCCCGGTCGAGCTCGGCGCGGCGACCCTGGAACATCTGCCGCCGGCAGACCGTGCCAGCTGGGGCAGCTATTACGATCATGCGCCCATGGTCATGGCCGGGGACATTGCCTACGGATACCGCGCGCTGCTGGAGCAACGCAACCTCGCACAACTGCTGCGCTCCGGCATGAACAGCGTTGAGCACGCATGAGTATTCTGCTCAAGGCACTGCACCAGACGGCGGCTTGCGACCCTGAACGTATCGCACTCCAGGGTGCCGGTAGCACGTTCACCTATGGCGAGTTGGACCAGACCATCGCAGAATCAGCGCTTTGCCTCAACGCGCTGGACATCCGCGCGCTCGGCTTGCTGGCCAACAATGGCCTGCCTTGGGCGCAGGCGGATCTGGCGGCGCTGGCGGCCAATATTCCGCTGGTCCCCTTGCCGCTGTTTTTCTCGCCTGCGCAAATCCTGCACGTCATCGGCGATGCCGGCTTGGATGCGCTGCTGACCGATCAGCCCGAACTGGTGGAATCACTGCTGCAGCACGCGGCCATCCGCTTTCATCATCTCGGCGAATTAGGCGGCCTGCACCTGATTCGCCTGCAAGGCATAGGCGTAAAAACCCTGCCCCCGGGAACGGCCAAGGTCACTTACACCTCCGGCACCACGGGTGCGCCCAAAGGCGTGTGCCTCAGCCTGGCACAAATGGAATCTGTCGCCGTTTCGCTGCAACAAGCCAGCGAAGCGCAAGCGTCGGATCGACACCTGTGCCTGACACCGCTGTCTACGCTACTGGAAAACATCGGTGGCATTTACACCCCGCTGCTGGCCGGGGCCAGGACCTGCCTGCTGCCGCTGCAAGACGTCGGGCTAAGCGGGGCCTCCAGCCTGGATGTGGGACGTATGCTGCAATCCATGCGGGCATGCGAAGCCAGCAGTGCCATCATGGCGCCGCAGATGCTGCATGCGCTGGTTGCGGCGAGCGCAAATGGCGCGCCTGTTCCGAACACCCTGCGTTTCGTCGCCGTTGGCGGCGCACCAGTCTCGCCGCGCCTGCTGCAGCGGGCCCTTCAACAGGGGATCCCAGTGTTCGAAGGCTATGGCCTGTCGGAGTGTGCCTCCGTCGTGGCGCTCAACACGCCTCAAGACCATCAGCCGGGCAGCGTGGGCCGCCCCCTGCCCCACCTCGCTATCAGTTTCTCGGATACAGGCGAAATCCTGGTGAGCGGCTCGACCTTTCTCGGCTATCTCGGTCAGGAACAACCCATGCAGCCGTGGCCAACCGGGGACTTGGGTTATCTGGACGAACAAGGATTCCTGCATCTGACCGGGCGTCGAAAAAGTCTGTTCATCACCTCCTTCGGCCGCAATGTCGCCCCGGAGTGGGTAGAACGCGAACTCACACTGCATCCGGCCATTGCCCAGGCGGCCGTGTTCGGCGAAGCCAGGCCCCACAACGTGGCCGTCATCGTAATGCGCGACGGTTACTCGGATTTACACGTGAATGCTGCCGTGCAGATGGCCAATCAGGTCCTGCCCGACTATGCGCGCGTCAGCGCCTGGGTCCTGGCCGATGCGGCATTTTCAGCCACCAATCAACAGCAAACCGCTAACGGCCGCCTGAAGCGCGAAGCCATTCAGGCCGCGTATGCCGATGCCATCGAATCCCTTTACCAGGAGGAAATTAATGTCGTTTTTTGAACAACTGCAACACGCCACGCAGTCAGAGCAGGCAAGCCTGCAATCCATCCCCATCATACAAAAAGCCATGCAGGGACAAGTCTCGCTGAACCAGTATGTCGCTTTTCTCACCCAGGCCTACCACCACGTCAAGCACACGACGCCGCTGCTCATGGCTTGCGGCGCCAAGCTGGGCGAGGATAAAGAATGGCTGCGTGTCGCGATCGCCCATTACATCGAAGAAGAAATCGGCCATCAGGAATGGATACTCAACGACATCGCGGCCTGCGGCGCCGATGCCGAGGCCGTACGCCATGGGCAGCCGGCCTTCGCCACCGAACTGATGGTGGCCTATGGTTACGACACCATCGCCCGCGGTAACCCGATCGGATTTTTCGGCATGGTGCACGTGCTCGAAGGCACCAGCATCCAGCTGGCGACCCATGCCGCCGACGTGTTGCAAAAGTCTCTGGGCTTGCCCAAGACGGCATTCACCTACCTGACCAGCCACGGCTCGCTGGATCTGGAGCATGTGGATTTCTTCCGCGACCTGGTCAACCGCCTGGATAATGAGGCGGACAAAGCCTGCCTGATCCATTGCGCCAAATCGGTATTCAAACTCTACGGCGATATCTTCCGCTCACTGGAATCGGTGCAATGATCATCAACGGACAACGTATTCTGATTACCGGTGCGGCCGGCGGCATCGGCAGCGAACTCACCCTGGCCCTGGCAGCAAAAGGCGCCGAACTGATCCTGGTCGATCTCGATGCCAACAAGTTGCGGCAATTAAAGCAAACCGCTTTCGAGCGCGGCTGCAAAACCCATGTATTCCCCTGCGACCTGGCGGCCCCGGATGCCTCACACAAACTGACCGAGGCTATCCTGGACGAAGTGGGCGGCATCGACATCCTGATCAACTGTGCAGGCATCACCAGTTTTGGCCAGTTTCAGGCGCAAACCCCGGAAAGCATAGAAAAACTCTGGCGCATCAACGTGATAGCCCCGATGCAACTCACCCGGGAACTGCTGCCCAGCATGACCGCACGCCGTAGCGGCCGCATCGTCAATGTCGGTTCAATCTTTGGCAGCATCGGCTTTGCCTATTTCGCCACTTATTCGGCCAGCAAGTTTGCCATGCGCGGATTTTCCGAGGCACTGCGGCGCGAACTCGAAGACACCGAGGTCGGCGTCACTTATGTTGCCCCGCGCTACACCAAAACGCCACTGAACAACGGCGCTGTCAGCAAAATGGCGCAGGCTGTCGGCATGAATGGCGACGAGCCTTCCGTGGTCGCCCAGCACGTCGTGCGCGCCATAGAAAAAGACAGCACCGATTATTACATCGGCTGGCCAGAATGCCTGTTCGTCCGCATCAATGCAGTACTCCCCAGGCTGGTCGATGGCGCGTTGCGCAAGCAGAACGCCCAAGCCCGCCCATTTGCCACCAATGCGTCGCCCTAACGAATCGAACCAAGGAACCCATCATGATGAAAAAACCATTTAAGCTCTTATCACCCACGCGCATGGCAGGACTGATGTTCTACGGCGCAATGATGCTTGGCGCTGGCCAGGCCTTCGCCGACGGCGTGAGCGATAGCATCGCCGAACTGCAACATAGCTGGGCCAAGGCCTATTATCAGGTGCCTGATAAGCAAAAAGAATCCGCATTCAAGGACCTGGCCGCAAAGGCGCACCAAGTCAGCGCCGCCAACCCTGGCCGCGCCGAACCCATGGTGTGGGAAGCCATCATCCTCAGCAGCTACGCCAAATTTGCCGGTGGGTTAAGCGCCCTGGACAAGGCCAAATCTGCACGCGATCTGCTGGAACACGCAGAAAAAATGCAGCCCGACGTCCTGGATGGTTCCATCTACACCTCTCTGGGTAGCCTCTATTACAAGGTACCGCGCTGGCCAGTGGGTTTTGGCGACAAGAAAAAGGCGCGCGAATACCTGGAAAAGGCCGTCAAGCTGAATCCGGACGGCATCGACCCTAACTACTTCTACGGCGACTTCTTGCTGGAACAAGGCGAATACGCCAAGGCACGCGAGTATCTTGAAAAGGCGCTGTCTGCGCCCGCCAGACCGGGACGTGAAGACGCCGACCAGGGGCGCCATGCCGAGATCCAGCAATCCCTGGACAAGGCAAAACAGCACAGCTGATTAATGGGGTGACGAATCACGGCGGAAGGCATACCATTGAATTACCGTCGGATTCAGTCACTGCCCAAAATAAAGAATCGGGCCGGGCGGCACCTGTCGCCGCCCCCATATACAGGAGACGCACATGGCAACCTCAATCAGAAGCTCAACCTCACTCCCTCCCACGCCACCGGCCCCTGCTGCAGATCAGCAGCGTAAGGTGAGCAGCAAGGACCAGGACGGCGATCAGGACCAGAGCAAGGTGCAGGAAAAGCCCAAGGCCACCTCAGGCAGCGTAGGAACGGTCATCGACACCAAGGCCTGATCCACGATGCAAATGCGGCAGCGAGCCTGGGCCAGCCATTAAGGCAAGGGCGTCATCGCTGGTGGCTACCATAGGCTGCGATCAGCTTATGGATGCGATGAAGATACCGTGATCCCATGCAAAATAGTTTAGGGATGTAAGGACTTTGTAAGCTATAAAACACATAGTCCACAAGAAATTAAAGGATATTAAATCCGGGGGGATTCAACATGTATCGTTTCATCAGGGCGCTTCTGCTCCTTTCCTTGCTTGGCTTTAGCCTAGCGCCAGCCACAAGCTTCGCAGTTCCCTCCTTCGCCAGACAGACCGGCATGGATTGTGCGGCGTGTCACACCAGCTTCCCTGAACTGACGCCATTCGGTCGCGAGTTCAAACTCAACGGCTATACCCTCGGTGAACGGCAGTTGCTGCCGCTTGCGGCCATGATGCAGTTTTCCATGACCCACCTTGCAACCAACCGGGACAACACTGGGGCCAAGCTCATGATGCGGGAGAACGACCCGCAATTCGACGTGTTGAGCATTTTTGCTGCAGGGAAGCTGAATGACCATGCAGGCATGTTCGTGCAATGGACTTACAGCAACAATTCCGAGCAGCGCCTCGACGGCTCCATACGCCACCACAGCCAGTTGGACAACACCGACCTCCGCGTGGTGGGAACGCACGACTTGTTCGGCAAAAACCTGGTCTTCGGTCTCAACCTGAACAACAACCCCACGGTGCAGGACGTCTGGAACACCACGCCCGCCTGGGGTTATCCGTACAACGGCCCCAACCTGCCACACCCGGGCACGGCTTTCTCGTCCATCATCGACGGTGGCCTCAGCCAGCAGGTCGCAGGGTTGGGCGGCTATTTCTGGTATGACCGGCACTTTTATGGCGAATTGTCATTCTATGGAAACGCTGACGGGCCCTTTAGAATATTGAGCGAGGGCCAGCAATGGCACATGCAAAGGGCTACCCAACCGATCACCCTGATTGAGGGGCGCAACAATCCCTACTGGCGCTTTGCGTGGAATCGGGACTGGGGAGCTCATTCATTGATGTTAGGCACCTATGGTTTGCAGATAGATAAATACGCAGACCAAGTTAACGGCACTGGTCCAACAGATCGATTTACTGACACAGCCGTAGATGCGCAATACCAGTATCTGTCTGATCCGCACATCTTCACGGTACAAACCACCTATATTCATGAGAAACAGGATTACAAGGCAAGCTATGATGCAACCTGCACGGCCGGTCCTTGCAATCAGCATGATCACTTGAATACATTTAAAACCAAAGCAAGCTATCTTTACGATCGTAAGTATGGAGCTTCGCTTGCCTACTTCAGTACCACTGGCAGTACTGATGCAGGTGTATTTACCACAGGAAACAACCTCGTCTTCAAGCCGGACAACCAGGGCTACATCGCCCAACTCGACTACAACCCCTGGACATTTGCTCGCGTCTCCCTCCAGTACACCAAGTACACCAAATGGGATGGCTCGCGGCAGATCGATAACCTTGGGCTCAAACCTGGCGATCGGGACACCCTATTCCTCAGCACCTGGTTTGCATTCTAATTCACTCGGAAAATCATAATGAACATGCGTATATTGATGTCGCTCGGTGTCATTGGAATGCTCGCCACCACTGCAGCGCTGGGGGCGGACGAAGGTGCCAGACAGGATCGCCAGCTTTGTTCAATCTGTCACGGCCCCGGGGGGACCACCAGCTCGGAACTATTTCCGCATTTGGCTGGCATGCCGGCTGCCTACTTCACCAACCAGATGAAGGCGTTTCGCGACAAATCTCGCGCCGACCAGAATGCCAAGCGCTTCATGTGGGGCATCTCATCACGCCTGACGGACGATGACATTCAGCAATTGGCCGAATTCTACGAAGCACAGCCCGCCGTCCACCAGGGAAAGATTTCAGATCAGGCCAAATACGATGCGGGAAAAAACATTTTCCTCAGCGGAAACGCTGATAAAGGCGTACCACCTTGCATGGCCTGCCATGGCGAGAAGGGAGAAGGCCGGGATGCAACGCCCCGCCTGGGTGGTCAGAACGAGGCCTACCTGACGCGTCAGCTCAAGGTTTTCTATGGCAACGAGCGCCCGGCAGCAACCGCCATGCATGAGATCGTCAAGGGACTGTCAGATAGCGACATCGCGGCCATCGCCCACTACTTGCAGGCACAGTAAGCGACGAGGACACAAAACGTCTGAGACTCAGCTGTCGCGATCGAGTAAATGAAAAATGAAGAACGGGCACTGGAGGTGCCCGTTCTTCATTTCAGCGCCAGGGTTATTGACTGTTTCTTTCCGCCAGCATCACGCTGCACAGCGCGGGTGATCGATACAAGCTTTCCATGTAGGTTGGCTTCCTCCGGCGTCAAGGGCAAACGCTAGCGCGTGGCAACATGGCAACTCACGTAGGTCGGCCATGCCGTCACCGATATCCGCGTCAGGCCCTGCGGCTCTCCGGTGCTGCATCCTGCACAACCGACGCTGGTACCGCCCCGGCCCCTGCGGGCAATGCATCGATATCCTGTTTTTTCAGGAAATAGTAGCTGACTCGCTTGCGCATCCCGAGATAGTCCAACACCTCCTTCGGCAATTGTTCCGGCCGCAGGCAGCGCTTGATTGTCAGCGCACCGTCATCGGCCAGATCCAGGATCACAGGCGTTTCTCGCGCCACCTTGGGCAGGTAAAGCATGACCACCGGCAGCATAGGCTGCGCGGGATTCGTCGTCACCGCAACGCCGTAATGCCCATTGGAAAGTTCGACGAAACTCCCCGGCGGGTACACACCCAGCGACTTCACCAGCATCTTGAGCATCGTCGAATCAAACTTGGGCTGCATCGTGGCATACATGAGAGACAGCGCCTCATATGGCGTCATGCCTTCCGCGTTCTTGGCCGGATTGCACAGGTTGTCAAAATGATTCACCAACGCCAGCAACCGTGCCAGCGGGTCGATTTCATCACCCTTGAGTCGAGAGGGGAATCCAGAACCATCCATCAGTTCATGGTGCTGCAGAATAATTCTTGAAACACGCTCCGACAGGCCTGAACGCTCGGCAATGCGTGCCCCCAGCTCACAATGCAAGTCGATAAACGATTTGTTGCTCGGTGTGGCATCCTTGCCCACATCGTGGAACATTGCAGCCACCCCCAGCATGGCGGCCTCTTCCTCACGCATATCCAGCGACTTGGCCAGCATTAACGCCAGGACTGAGACATTCATGGGATGGACAAAGCTGTCATGCGCCTTGTTGCTGCTAATCACTTGCAGCACAACATCTTTCTCGGTGATCACGGAGTTTACCCAGTCATTGACCAGGCCCTCGGCCTCTTCCCGACAATGGGCAGGATGATGCTCGAGATTCCGCACCAGTTCACGCACCCGGGTCGCATTTTTTCTGAAATCCTGCTCACTCTCGAGGATGGTGTCATTCAGTTGTTTCATGCGCGCCAGACGCTTGACCGGGTCAGGCGCAACCTTCGGTTCAGGCTCTGGTGCCAGCGCAGGCTCCACCCAATTGGCTTGTATCGTTTTGGGAAATGTTGGCACAGCATCGCTACGCTTGGGGTCGAACCGGATTTTCCTCAGGTTCAATGCCCGGATCTTGCCGATCTGCGCATCATCCTTGATCTTGAAGCTGCTGAACGTGAACGGATGCTGCATCCAGCCAAGATCAAGGTGTACGTATAGTCCAACGCACAATTGCTCCGGCGTGACAAAATGACCTTTTTCAACTGTTTGATGACGCTTGGGGTGATCGCTGTTCATGATGCCCATACTCCGTTCAGGATCTGATGTAGTGAAGGGCACAACCTTGGAAACCGGACACTTGCAACCTAGTGCAAGCAGGAGATATGTTGATTCCGGCGACTCCGCTGTCATGGGATTGCTCCTTTAGACCGGTGGTTTTGCGTCCCTCCCTTTCGGTGAGGTTTGCCCTTTACAGATACGCGTAGAATATTCCCGTTTTACACGCATGTCAAAGACCATGCATTTAACGGTTTTTCAACACCAACATGTGGCGAAACTCAGCAATACTGCCGAACCAAGCCTACGGTTTGCCGTTGTCAGGTCGCTGGTTCCGGATCTTACGATTTTCCAGATTGCGCAAGCCCACAAAAGTCAGGATGCCAACCCCGATCATGACGATAATGAAGATGCTGTATGAAATCTGCCAGGGAATGCCATGCGTCATCATCGAGAACTCCGACATCCCGCCGATGCCCGCCAGCACGTTGATAGGCATGAACACCACGCTGATCACCGTCAGCCGCTTGAGGTCCTTGTTCTGATTAACGTTCAGAAAACCGACCGTGGCATCCATTTGGAAATTGATCTTGTTGAACAGGAATGAGGTGTGCCCGTCCAGGGACTCGATATCGCGCAGGATTTCTCTCACTTCATCATGCTGTTCGGAAGACAACAGCTTCCCGCGCATCAGGAAAGACAACGCATTTCTCGTATCCAGCACGTTACGGCGAATGCGGCCGTTCAAGTCTTCTTCCTCCGAAATGGTCGTCAGGATTCTGGCGGCCTCCTCATTGGTAATGTGCGACCGGAACACCTGCCGCCCGACGCCCTCCAGCCGGGCATAGACGTCTTCGAGCGCATTGGCGGAGTACTCCACGTCTGCCGCATACAAGTCCAGCAGCACATCTTTCGCCTCGGAAACATAGCCAGCCTGCGCCCTTGCACGCAAGCGCTGCAGGCGGAATACCGGCAGTTCTTCCGTACGCACCGAAAACAAGGTTCCGTTGTTCAGTACGAAAGCCACGGCGACGTTGCGCGACTCATCCTCCCGATCGAGCAGGAAGTCAGAATGCAAATGGATTTCGCCGTTATCTTCCAGATAAAAGCGGGCACTGGTTTCAAGATCGGTCAGCTCTCTGGGGTTAGGCAGATGCACGCCAAAAATCTCTCTGGCCCAGGCGAGCTGCTCATCTTCCGGCGCCACCAGATCAACCCAGACCGGATGGGATTCGGCCAGGTCAGACCGGCTGTAGATCGGGATCTGACGCAGGCGGCCTTCATGCAGGTCAAACACCCGCAGCACCATGCTCTGACTTTTCGGCTTGGCTTCTGCCACCAGCAGCACCCGTACGGCGTCCGACACATCAAGCAGAATTTCATCCTTGCGGGCGTCATGCACCAGTTTCCAGATGGTTTGCTGCTCTTCCTCAGGCAAGGCTTCAAGAATGCGGGCGATGGCAGGATTTTCGAGCTTCTCCAGAAGCTTCTCCAACTCGACCAGGTTTTGTCTATGAACAAGAGACTCCACCAGATCCTGACGCGGCATCTCCTGGCGATGCACCAACCCTTCCACCAACTTTTGCCGTGCCAGCAAATGTTTTACGGTGGCAAAATGCTCCTGAATGCTTTCCAAATCAGCCATAGGTGATGCCTTTTTCTAGAACGTCATCATTTCTTGATGGATTTTAACACGCGTCGCATCGAAGCCATCAGCCCGTCGGGCTACCAAATCACCGCAGTAACGCATTCAACCACAAGAGAGCACGGCATGCTTGGTTGCAGCAAACTCAAATTCAGCAACCACACGCATCCCCATTTTTTCGTGCGCGCGCAGCGAGGCCGGGTTGTCGCGCCGGATGAAGAGGATACCCTCTCGTGCTGGCTCCAACCGCCGCAACTCCGAATACATCGCATGGGCAAGCCCTCGTCCGCGTTGTTCGGCCGCCACGCACACGGGGCCATAGATATAGGCGTCAGCTGATCCAGGGTAAGCGGCCAACATGGCCGTGATGATGGGCACATCGGCGTTCATTTCCCGCGAACTGGTCATCAGAAAACCAACAACACGATGGTCGCAACGTGCAACGATCAACGGCATCTCGCACATCATCGCCGCGATTCTGGCGTGTGGCAGGTTGGCCGACAGCACACCCCCGCGCTTAGGCTGGTTGGCCGCCTGAAGCGCCAGAATGCCGTCCATGTCGCCTTCGGATGCACGGGTGATCTCAGTTTTCATCGGTGTCATGCATCACCCTCCTGGTTAAAACACACCCGTCCACATTTTGCCGTAATTAGCACAGCGGTATCCACCTAACGGGCCCAGTCAAATCGCGCTGGAGTGGCATGCCTCTTTGAGAGTACGCCTTTGGTGTAATTGTTGATTTTTTATAGCACAGATTAAATGCGATATCGATTTAATTCCTGACAAGGCAAAGTTGATGCAATGACAGCCACCATCTGTTAATTCCATAGCAACGCCCCACGCCGAAATGAAAATCGTAGTCGAAGACGGGTTAAGCCTCACGGAGATCAATACCAGCAAGACTTGTAGCGCCATCGTGGAAAACTTATTTTATTTCACCGGTGGCGATCATCGCATTTTTGACACCTTTAACCGCACAGCAAGCTTCTTCTGCGGTCTGACGACGTTCCGACCAGCGAGGAATTGGAGCTTAAGATATGGAGACAGGTGATCGATCTGGGATGTTGAATGCATCTAAGCTTGCCGGATAGCGGAGTCAGATTCGACGGGCAGCACGATGCAGGTTTTGGAAATGTGACTGGATGGCCTCCCCGCCAGGAGTCGAACCTGGAACTGACCCTTCATCCCACTATGGCTTTCGCCACCATTGCTGTTTGTGGTCTGGACTATACCTTCACCATGGGCAAGTTGCCGTTAGGTGGCAGCCGTCTAGTCTCTACACCTTCCCTCGCGGGCTTGGCTCGGTATTGGCAGTTAAGCGTTCACCGAATTTGACTGCATTCACTTGGGCGCTTTCGCTGCCCAGTGCCCAAAAAATAGGAGGGGTCTGTAATATCCATTTTACTACAGGGAGCCGGCGCAATTTTAGCACTAGGGGCCGCGTTAGAACAGGACGCAAGCTGCATATCCCGCAGCCCGGCGAGGCGCATCCTGAATGCGACTGAATTCTTCATCCATCAGAAGGTGGGCAAATCCTTCAACGTCATGAGCGGTGTCTCCGGGCCATCGATCATCACCCCTTCACGGCCATTGGAGTGCGTCGTCACCTTGAGTTTTGGCCCTGGAACTGGATGGCCCCGGCGCTGGAACATCGTAAAAACATCGTCGCCCAGCTTGATGGCTTTGACGACCTCAGCCACGTCGACGATCATTGGCGCCGACATCCACTCTTTGTCCTTGACGATGACAGGTCCCATTTTCACCTGAAGGACACGCTGATTGCCTGCATCAAATTTAACCTCGGTCACTGCATAAACCGCCATAAAAATCCCCACCATCGAATTACGAACAGCAGTTATATCCGAAATTCCCATGGTCTGCAGCAGCAGAATGCCGGTACAAATCGATTAACAATCATATGGAGGCAAAGATCGTGCACTTCTGTCATAAAATGTACATTTTCTGCCAGAAAGGCCTTTCATGAGAGTTGGCATGCTATCAGTCGTCGGTGCGGTTGCGCTCCTGCTGCATGCCCTCATGGGGATAACGGCCGACATTCCTGCGCCCGGCCAGGCAGCGCCCGCCTTCTCGTTAATGGACCAGGCGCAACACCCTCACGCATTGCAGGATTACCTCGGCAAGTGGGTGGTGCTGTACTTTTACCCCAAGGACGACACGCCTGGTTGCACAAAAGAGGCGTGCAGCTTCCGTGACGATCTCGCAAATCTTGACCGGCTGGGTGCTCAAGTCATTGGTGTCAGCGTGGACGATAGCGATTCGCACGCAAAATTTGCGACCAAATATCACCTGCCCTTCCCCCTGCTTGCCGACAAGGATGGGGCCGTGGCCGAGCGCTACGGCGCGCTGAACAACCTCGGCATCTTTAAAATTGCAAAACGCTACACCTTTCTGATCGATCCCAAAGGCAAGATCGTCAAAACATACCAGAGCGTAGACACCTCAAGGCACTCGCAAGAAATCATCGACGACCTGAAAAAACAACTACAACAATGACACAAATCGACATGACTAACGTGCTGGAGCGTTTGCTCAGCACCATGCAGGATGACCAGGGCTTCCCTGCGCTTTCCGGCACCATCAGCGAAATCAACCAGATCGTCGCCTCCGAATCGGAGAGTACCGGCAAACTGACGAAAACCATCCTGCAGGACTTTGCCCTGACCAATAAGCTGCTGCGGCTGGTCAACACGGTGTCGTATGGGCAGTTTGGCGGCAAGATCAACACCATTTCCAAGGCCGTGGTAATTCTGGGCTTTGAAACGGTACGCAACGTCGCCATGACCTTGATTTTGGTCGAGTTTCTGCAAAACAAATCCCAAGCAACCCAGTTGCGGGATGAAGTGCTTTCGTCGTTTTTCGCCGGGCTGGTCGCTATGAAGCTCTCGTATGGGCGCAACGTGAAAGATGCAGAAGAAACCATGATCTGCGCCATTTTTCACAATCTCGGCAAGCTGCTGGTCACGTTCTACTTCTTTGAAGATAGCCAGAAAATCGCCAGCTTGATGGCCGATGGTCTAAGCGAGACGCAAAGCTCACAAAAAGTCCTGGGCATCAGCTACAACGACCTGGGCATCGGCATTGCCAAGCACTGGAATTTCCCAGAACGCCTGCAAATCGGCATGCAGAAGGTTTCATCCGAAAAAGTCAAAAAACCGCGCGACGAGCTGGACCACCTGACCATGACGGTCAATCTGGCGAACGAGCTGTGTCTGGTCGCGGCCAACACGCCAACGGAAGATAAAGACCTGCGGCTGAACCAACTGGTTACGCGCTATCAGGATGCGACAAAAATCGACGCGCAGCAGTTGAACAAAGCGTTGGAGCACGGGCTGGAAGAAATGACCGTACGTGCCTCCATCCTCAACTTGCCCACGTCCAACAGCCCGCTCTTCAAAACCGTACTGCACTGGAGCGGTTTCGAAAACCCGCCAGAAGATGTTGCAGAAGTGCAAGAAGAAGGCATGGACGGCATTACCGGGCTGGATTCTGTCGCCGAACATAATGCCGAAATCGAGCCGGTCAAAATTGACCCGGAAACCATCCTCGGTGATGGCATTCAGGACGTCACCAATACGCTGGTCAGCGACTACAATCTCAACGACGTGCTGCAAATGGTGCTGGAAAGCATGTTCCGCGGCATGAGATTCAATCGTATCGTGGCACTGGTACGCGATGCCAAAACCAGCGCCATGCGTGCCCGCTTTGGTTTTGGTGCAGACATCGATGTGCTGCTTCCCAGATTCCATTTCCGACTGGAATTTGCGCCGGATGTATTTCACGTGGCGCTGGAAAAGGGCGTGGATATCGTCATCGAAGATGTCCACGCCGACAACATCTCCGACAAGATCCCGGCCTGGTATCACGACTCAGTCAGCGCGGCGTGTTTTCTGCTCTTGCCCATCATGATTCAAGGCAAGGCCATCGGCTTGATTTATGCCGACATGCAGGCAGCCAACAGCCTGCAGGTCACTCCCCGCCAGCTCAGCCTGCTGCGGACCTTACGTAACCAGGCCGTTCTGGCCATACGACAGAAACAATAATCATGGCCTTCAACGTAGAACATCTCATTACCCGCCAACCGATCTTTGATCGTAATCGCGAGATTGCTTTTATCCGGCTGACTGCGCAAAGCAGCGAATACGATGCCGTCATGCCATTCATGCTCCGGCTTGCCAATATCCAGGACCCACACGCCATCTATTTCGTGCCGATCGCCTGGGTGCACGACGAGATCCTGCTCAAGAAACTGGCCAAGAACATGGTACTGGTTACGCCTATCGAGGCCATCGCCGAGAATATGGTCGAACAGGCGCGCGCAGCGGATTTTCGCATCGCCGCCTTGATGGCCCAAGGCAACGCCCGTGAGGCCGGCAGCGACTTTACGATCATGCCTCTGGGTGCAGACGCCATCCCATCGACGGATACGATCTACACCGGGGTCGATACCAGCGATGACGAAGCCCGGGCCAAAGCCAGCCTGGCCATGTACTACAGCGGAGAACTGCTCTCTACCCACGCCGTGCCCGTGCCAGGAAACAAGCGCATCAACCCCGGCCACGCCCTGATTCTTGAACTGATGAGCGCGGTACAGCAGGAGGCCGAACCCAAGGTCATCGAAGCCTTGTTCAAGCGCGATATCACGCTCACGTTCAAATTGCTGCGGTACATCAATTCCCCCTGGTACGGCCTGGTTTCACAGGTAGAGTCGGTACGCCACGCACTCTCTGTCATCGGTTACCAGCAATTGTTGAAATGGCTCACCCTGCTCGCCATCACTGCCGGACAGGAGCCCTCCCCCTTCCTCACCCAGACCTCGATGATACGTGCCAAGCTGATGGAACTCGCCGGTGCAAAACTGCTGGACAAGCGCGAATCGGATAACCTGTTCGTCACCGGCATGCTTTCTTTGCTGGATCGCATCATAGGCGTGCCGATGGAAGAGATTCTTAAGTACGTCAATCTGCAGCCGACCATCGTTGATGCCCTGCTCAACAACGCAGGACGATACGCCCGCTTTCTGCAGTTGGCGCAGGCGTGCGAAGGCGACGCGTTGCCAGAGGAAATGGAATTGGATGACATTGACGTCAAAAACGTCAACATTGCACATCTGGAGGCGATCGAGTGGGCCGCCCAAGCCGTCAGAAACATCTAGGCCACTGAAAAACAAAAAGGGAAAGCACCTGTGTGCTTTCCCTTTTTTAATTTGGAGCGGGAAACGAGTCTCGAACTCGCGACCTCAACCTTGGCAAGGTTGCGCTCTACCAACTGAGCTATTCCCGCATCGACGTGACAAGCACGCAAATCCTGTTGGTGCCCGGGACCGGAATCGAACCGGTACAGCCGTTAAGCCGAGGGATTTTAAGTCCCTTGTGTCTACCAGTTTCACCACCCGGGCAGGTGGATTTGGAGGCGCGAGCCGGAATCGAACCGGCGTAAACGGCTTTGCAGGCCGCGGCATAACCATTTTGCTATCGCGCCAAAACTCTCATCTTGCTATCGTTTCAGCAAAAAAGGGAAAGCCAACTTGCGTGCTTTCCCTTTTTTTGAATTTGGAGCGGGAGACGAGTCTCGAACTCGCGACCTCAACCTTGGCAAGGTTGCGCTCTACCAACTGAGCTACTCCCGCTTGGAGAAGGCGCCATTATAAGGATTTCCGACTTTGCGTCAAGCGTTCGCAAGCACTCTTTTCAGGAATTATTTGCCTCGCATTTGAGGCCAGGCGGCCCTCAGATAGTAAACCATTGACCACAATGTCAAAATCGCCGCGACGTAAATGAGCACGGTGCCGACCTGCCTGGTATCGACGGTACCGATGGGGCGCGAATAGAGCAGAAATGGAATCGCCATCATCTGCGCAACGGTCTTGAGCTTGCCTATCATGGCCACGGCGACCCCCTTGCCCTGCCCAATGCCGGCCATCCATTCGCGCAAGGCCGAGATCGTGATTTCGCGACCGATGATGATCAGGGCAATGACGGCTCCGACGCGATCGAACTCGACCAGCACGATCAGCGCCGCGGCGACCATCAGTTTGTCGGCGACCGGGTCCAGAAAGGCACCGAAGGCGGAAGTCTGGTTCCATTTGCGGGCCAGATAGCCATCGAACCAATCGGTGATGGCCGCCAGCATGAAGATCACGGTTGCCGTCAGATCCCGCATCGGGCCTGTCATCTGCATTTCTGGCAAATAAAACACGCCCACGAACAGCGGGATCATGACGATACGCAGCCAGGTCAGCAGGGTCGGAATATTCCATTGCATCAATGCAAAGCCTCATAGATGGTTTGTGCCAGAGTTTGGCTGATGCCCTCGACTTGCGCAAGCTCGTCAACGCTGGCCTTGGTCACCCCTGCCAGCCCGCCGAATCGCGTGAGCAGCTTCTGCCGGCGCTTGGCCCCGACGCCTTCAATTTCTTCCAGAGAGGACGTCACACGGGCCTTGGCACGACGCCCGCGGTGGCCGGTAATGGCGAAGCGGTGCGCCTCGTCGCGGATCTGCTGCAGCAGGTGCAGGCCGGGATTGTCTTTCTGCAGCCCCAGCGCTTCTTCACGATCAGGGAAGATCAACTGCTCGAGGCCGGGCTTGCGCTCTTCACCTTTGGCGATGCCCAGCAACAGCATATCCGGCAAGCCAACCTCCTGCATCACCTCCACCGCCACGCCCAGTTGGCCCTTGCCGCCATCGATAAAAATCATGTCCGGCATCTTGCCCTCGCCCGCCGCAACCTTGGTGTATCGGCGGGTCAGCGCTTGCCGCATGGCGGCATAATCGTCGCCCCCGGTGATGCCTTCAATGTTGTATCGACGATATTCCGAGCTCTGCATGGTGCCTTTGTCGAACACCACGCAGGACGCCACCGTGGCTTCACCCATGGTGTGGCTGATATCGAAACATTCGATGCGCTCCACTGTTTCCGGGATATCCAGCGCCTCACGCAGGGCCAGCAAGCGGCCCTCCTGCGTGGCCTTTTGCGCAAGATGTTGCTGCAGGGCAATCTCGGCGTTGGTCTGCGCCATCTTCAACCAGACGCGACGGTCGCCACCGGCGTAAGCGCTGATCTGAATCTTCTTGCCGGCCCGCTCGCTGAGGATTTCTTCCAGTCCGTCCTGCTCCAGCGCCACGCCGGTAATAATGAGCGGCGGCACCGGCTGCTGCATGTAGTGCTGCTCCAGGAAAGCCTGCAGCACGGTCTGCTCATCGCAATCGTCGACGTTCTTGGGGAAATAACTGCGGTCGCCCACATGCCGCCCGCCGCGTATCATCACCAGATTGACACACATCAGCCCGGAGAGGGAAATACACACCACCACGTCGGCGTCGCCACTGCGGAAATCGCTGACGAATTGTCGTGCCTGCACCTGCCGCAAACTCTGGATACGGTCGCGATAGACTGCGGCGCGCTCGTAAGCTTGTTGCTCGGCGGCGTCCATCATGTGCGTCGACAGGTCTTCCATCACCTGTTGCTCACGGCCCTCGAGAAACATCGCGGCGTGCTCGACGTCGCGGCGGTAATCCTCTTGCGAGATATAGCCCACGCACGGTGCAGTACAACGCTCGATCTGGTACTGCAGGCAAGGCCGGGAACGGTTGCTGTAGACGGAGTTCTCGCAGGTGCGCAGCCGGAACACTTTCTGCAATAGCTGGATGCTTTCCCGCACCGCCACCGCATTGGGAAACGGGCCGTAGTAGCGGCTGTTTTTCTGCTGTGTGCCGCGGTGAAATGCCAGACGCGAAAACGTATCGCCGGACAGCATGATATAAGGGTAGGACTTGTCGTCGCGGAACAGCACGTTGTAGCGCGGCATCAACGACTTGATCAGGTTGTTTTCCAGCAGCAAGGCCTCGGCCTCGGAGCGCGTCACCGTGGTTTCGATGCGCGCAATCTGCGACACCATCATGCGGGTGCGCGGACTGGAGAGGTTTTTCTGGAAGTAGGACGAGACGCGTTTTTTGAGGTCGCGCGCCTTGCCGACGTAAATCACCTCGTCGCTCGCATTGATCATGCGATAGACACCAGGCAGATTGGTCAGCGTCTTGAGGAAGGGCTTGGCATCAAACATGGAGAAATGGGGCATGCCGACGGCATGATCGTGTCACGATCACGCGTCGTCCAGCAGCTTTCCGGCGATAGCCCAGTCCTCCAGCGCGACTTCTTCAAAAGTGATGTAGGTATATTCAGGGGGTTTGTGCGCATGCCGTTGCAGGGTCGCCGTGATCTCCTCGGCGATTTTCTGCTTTTGTTCGCGACTGATACGGCCAGCCAGTTTGACATTGACGTAGGGCATTTCAGGCTCCTTTGCTGTCGTTTTGAATGTGCGCGAACACCGCATGAAACATGGCTTCGGTGAGGCGCTTGGTCTGGGTATTGTAGCGGCTGCAATGATAGCTGTCATACAGCATCCGGCCATCCGGCAGCGCATGGCGCACATCATGCCCAAAACGGTAATCCGCGGCCTTCAGACACAGCGCCTTCAGCACTGCGGCATGTGCCACATTGCCCAGTGCCAGGATTGCCGCATCGCCGGGCAACGACGCAATCTCCGCAGCCAGATAGCCATTGCATTCTTTGACCTCGCTGGTCTCCGGTTTGTTTTCCGGCGGCAAGCATTTAACGGCATTGGTAATGCGGCACCCCGTGAGCACCAGGCCATCGTCCTTGGAAACCGATACCGGCGCACTGGCATAGCCAAACTTGTGCAAGGTCTCATACAGCAGCACACCGGCGTAATCCCCGGTAAACGGGCGACCCGAGCGATTGGCCCCGTGCATGCCAGGCGCCAGGCCCACGATCAGCAGTTTCGGGTGGGGATCTCCGAACGGCGGTACCGGCCGCGCATGGTAATCGGGCTGCCTGATCTTCACCTCATCCAGAAACGTGGATAATCGCGGACAGCGGCGGCAATCAAGATCGAAGTGTGTGGTGTCGTTTTTCATGGCTCGACATAATAGAGCCTATAATGCGCAATTGCTAACAACGCGTGTCCGCCATGCTTTATTTTGCCCTCAAGGTGCTGATCTCGGCCCTGCTGATTGCCGCCATTTCCGAAATCGCACGCCGTCATTCCGGATTTGCCGCGCTCGTAGCCTCGCTCCCGCTCACCTCGCTGCTCGCTTTTGTCTGGATGCACATGGACGCCACCCCCACAGAACAGATCGCCGCACTGTCGTACCAGATCTTCTGGCTGGTGCTGCCTTCACTGGTGCTGTTTCTGCTGCTGCCTGTCCTGCTCAGGTCCGGCCTGGATTTCTGGCTCAGCCTGGCCCTCTCTGCCGCCGCAACCATCGCCTGCTACTTTGCATTTCTGCCACTACTACGCCGATTTGGAGTCAATTTATGATAAAACGCCTGTCTTACAGCCTGTTTCTGATCCCGTTCCTGCTCATGGGCTGCAACAAGCTCACCGTTGAGAACTACGACAAGATCAAGGCCGGCCTGCCTTACGCGGACGTGATCAGCATCCTGGGCAAACCGGCTGCCTGCGACGATATCCTCGGCATTAAAAACTGCAAATGGGGCGACGAAACGCACAAGATCACCGTCAGCTTCATGGGTGAAAAAGTCGTCCTCACCTCGGCCGAGAATATTCATTAAGGTGCATCACGTATGCTGAGTTACCGTCACGCCTTCCACGCTGGCAATCACGCCGATGTCCTGAAACACTTTGTCCTGACCCAGGTATTGAAGTACTTCATTCAGAAGGACAAGCCGTTCTGGTATATCGACACCCACGCCGGGGCCGGCATGTACGAGCTGGATGAAGGCTATGCCGTGCAGAACGCGGAATTCAGGGATGGCATAGAACGCCTGTGGCAAGATCCTGAGCTGCATCCGGCATTAAAGGAATACGTCGCGCTGGTACGCGGCAGCAATCCGCCCGGCAAGCTCAAGTACTATCCCGGTTCCCCTGGGTTTGCCAGGCCGCTGCTGCGCGCCGACGACCAGATGTGCCTGTTCGAACTGCATCCGACCGATTACGAACTGCTCTGCCAGGGGTTTGAGCGCAAGGGCAAGAAAATCCAGATCGCGCAGAAAGATGGTTTTGCCGGGCTAAAGGCTGTGCTTCCGCCCCCGCCGCGCCGCGCCGTCGTGCTGATCGACCCGCCCTACGAGCAAAAGCAGGATTACGCCAAAGTGGTCGACGTCCTCAAGGAGAGCGTGCACCGCTTTGCGACCGGAACTTACATATTGTGGTATCCCCTGCTGCAACGGCCGGAGCCCAGGCTGCTGCAGGAGCGCCTGCAAAAACTGGAGCTGCCGAGCTGGCTCCATGTGACCTTGTCCGTCCAAAGCCCCAGCAAGGAAGGCTTTGGCATGTTCGGAAGCGGCCTGTTCGTCATCAATCCGCCATGGACCTTGAAGCAGACGCTGGAAGAAACAATGCCCATACTGGTGGAGCAGCTTGGGCTGGACCGGGGCGCCCACTACACGCTCGATGCCGTGATTCCATAAAAAAGGGCGCTCGCCTTTCGGCAGCGCCCCTTAATCACGCACGCTAGCCTCAAGCGCCCAGCAGCTGTTCCAGAACGACGAGGAAACGGGCATTCTCGGATTCCAGGCCGATGCTGACGCGCAGGTAATCCGGCATCTCGTAGTTGGCCACCGGACGCACGATCACGCCATTTTCCAGAAGTTTGCAGTAGACCGCCATGGCATCCGGGATGTGCACGCTGACAAAATTGCCAAACGAGGGAATGTAGCGCAGCCCCAGGCGCACCAGGCCTTCGGTGATCTGCTTCATGCCAGCATCGTTCAGCGCTCGGGTACGACGGACGAAGTCCGCATCCTGCAGCGCCGCAGCAGCGGCATTCAGCGCGATACTGTTGACGTTGAAGGGCTGGCGTACCCGGTTGATCAAGTCAGCCACCCTGGGGTGCGCCAGCGCAAAACCGACACGCAGCCCCGCCAGGCCATACGCCTTGGAGAAGGTCCGGCTGACGATCAAATTGTCGAATTCCGCCAGCCAGCCGATGCTTTCCGCCTTCAGTGCATCGGGCAGATACTCGTCGTAAGCCTCGTCCAGCACCACCACGACATGCTTGGGCACATCGCGCAGAAAGGCCAGAAGCTCCGCCTTGTCCAGCAAGGTCCCGGTCGGGTTGTTGGGGTTGGCGATAAACACCATGCGCGTATTGGATGTGATGGCAGCGCGCATGGCGGCCAGATCATGGCCAAACGCACGCGCCGGCACAGAAACGCCCGTCGCACCGATGGCCAACGTCACCAAGGGGTACACGGCAAATGCATGCTGCGAGTAGACCGCCTCGACACCCGGCTGCAAAAACGCCCGTGCGGCCAGTTCAAGAATGTCGTTGGAACCGTTCCCGAGCACGACCTGATCAAGTTGAACGCCAAAACGCTTGCAGATCGCCTCTTTCAACACAAATCCGTTGCCGTCCGGGTAGCGGGCAATATCGCTCAGCGCCGCCTGCATGGCCTGCTTTGCCATCGGGCTGACGCCCAACGGGTTTTCGTTGGACGCCAGCTTGACGATGGCGGATTCCGCCAGACCGAATTCGCGCGCCAGTTCGGAAATCGGCTTGCCAGGCTGGTAAGGGGCAATGGCGCGCACATTGGCCGGCGCCAGGTCAGAGGGATGCGTCATGCTCACGACTCGTGAAGGAAAATTTAAATAACGGCGACCGGGTAAGAGCCCAGCACCTTGAGGAAGGCCGCACGCTCGTTCAGATCGGCCAATGCGGATGCCACCTTGGCATCGGATCGGTGCCCTTCGATATCCACGAAGAACACGTACTCCCACATCCCGGTATGTGCGGGGCGAGACTCGAACTTGGTCATGCTGACGCCATTCCTGGCGAGCGGTTCCAGCAGTTGCACCACGGCCCCCGGCACGTTGCGCGTGGCCATCGCCAGCGACGTCTTGTCATGACCAGAGGCGGCAACATCGTGATTTGAAAGCACGAGGAAGCGCGTCGTATTGCGCGGATCGTCTTCGATATTTTCAGCCAGAAAATTGAGGCCGAACAGCTCGCCGGCCCGCTTGCTGGCAATCGCCGCCGCACCAGGCGTTTCCGCAGCCAGGCGAGCTGCCTCAGCGTTGCTGGCGACGGCCTGGCGCTCGGCACCCGGCAGGTTACGGTTCAGCCATTCATGGCACTGCGCCAGTGACTGGGCGTGTGAATAGACCTTGCGGATGCCACTGCGATCGTCGGACGTGCAGAGCAGGTTGTGATGCACCGGCAGCGTGACTTCGCCGCAAATCTGCGCGCCACTGGCCAGCAGCAGATCCAGCGTGCGACCGATGGCGCCTTCGGTCGAGTTTTCCACCGGCACCACGCCGTAATCGGCGGTTCCGGCCTCGACCGACTGGAACACCTCGTCGATAGACGCGCATTGCAGCGGGTGGCTTAGGCCGCCGAACTGTTTGCTGGCAGCTTCTTCGCTGTAGGTGCCCAGCGGCCCCAGGAAAGCGACCGAAAGCGCCTTTTCCAGCGTACGGCAGTTGGACATCACCGTACGGAAAATCGCGGTGATGGCTTCGTTGGGCAGCGGCCCTTCGTTCTGATCCAGCAAGCGGCGCAGCACCTGTGCCTCACGCTCTGGACGGTAGATCGGCCCGCCATTCTTGAGGCTGCCGATGGTGTGCGCCAGACGCGCACGCTCGCTGACCATTTTGAGCATCTGGTCATCAATGGCATCGATCTGCTCACGGCATTTTTTGAGTTCGTCGCTCATCATCCGTGCACTTTAGCAAATTGCTGCATGAAATCCACCAACGCTTGCACGCCCGATTCCGGTATGGCGTTGTAGATGGAGGCACGCATCCCGCCGACGCTCTTATGGCCCTTGAGATTCATCAGACCGGCCGCTTCGGCAGCCTTCAGGAAAACCCCATCCAGCGCTGCATCGGCGAGGGTAAATGGTACGTTCATGCGCGAGCGATTGGCCGGATCGACCGGATTGCGGTAGAAACCGCCACTTTGATCGATGCAGCGATACAGCAGTTCTGCCTTGCGGATATTGGCCTGCTCGATGGCGGCCACGCCCCCTTGGCGCTTGAGCCACTGGAACACCAGGCCCGCAACGTAGATGCCGAAAGTCGGCGGCGTGTTGAGCATGGAGCCATTTTCGGCCATGACGGAGAAATCCATGGTGCTTGGCAATGTGGCGATGGCCTTGCCCAGCAGATCTTCACGGACGATCACCAGCACCAACCCGGAAGGGCCGATGTTTTTCTGAGCGCCGGCATAGATCAGGCCGTAACGGCTGACGTCGATTTTGCGCGACAGGATATGCGAACTCATGTCGGCCACCAGCGGAACCGCGCCTGCCCGCGCCGCCAGTGCGGCACAATCGTCCTGCACTTCGACGCCGTAAATGGTTTCGTTGGTACAGAGATGCACGAAAGCGGCATTCGGATCGAGGTTGATTTCGTCGTCGCGCAGGAAGCGGGTAAACCCGTCAGCCGGCGCCCCCTTGACGGCCGTGCTGCCGGCCACGTGTACCGCACCTGCGATGGGCGCGACACGGGCGGCTTCTTCCACCGCCTTTTTCGACCAGGACCCCGTCACCAGGTAATCGCCAGATTTCCCGGCGGCCAGGTTCATCGGGATTTGCGAAAACAGCTGCGTGGCGCCCCCTTGCAGAAACAGCACCTTGTAGTTGTCAGGCACTGCCAGCAGTTCGCGCAGATCCGCTTCTGCCGCATCGAGGATCGTGCCAAACGCAGGACCGCGGTGGCTCATCTCCATCACGGACATGCCGCACCCGTGCCAATCCAGCACTTCGTCGCAAACCTGCGTCAACACCTCTTCCGGCAGCGCCGCAGGACCGGCGCTAAAGTTCCACACTCGGGACATTATTCTTCGCTTTCGCTTTCGCCTTCTTCTTCAGTTTCAACGATTTTTTCGAGACCGGCGAGTTTTTCGCCTTCGCCCAGGTTGATCAGCGTCACCCCTTGCGTTGCACGGCCCAGTTCACGGATTTCCTTGACGCGGGTACGAATCAGCACGCCGCCGGTGGTGATCAGCATGATTTCATCTTCGTCCGCCACCAGGCGCGCCGCCACCACGTTGCCGTTGCGTTCGCTGGTCGCGATGGCCTTGACGCCCTGCGTGCCGCGACCGGAATGGCGGAAGTCAGCCAGCACGGTACGCTTGCCATAGCCGTTTTCAGTGGCCACCAGCACGGTCTGCTTGTCGTCTTCCGCGATCAGCAGCGACAGTACCTGCTGGTTAGGCTGCAACTTCATGCCGCGTACGCCGCGGGTCGCGCGACCCATGGCACGGACATCTTCTTCGTCGAACCAGACTGCCTTGCCGCCATTGGACACCAGCACCACATCGCTGGTACCGCTGGTCACTTCCGCGCCCACCAGATAGTCGCCTTCGTCCAGATTGATGGCAATAATGCCGGCCTTGCGCGGATTGGAGAACTCGGCCAGTGCGGTCTTCTTCACGGTCCCCTGTGAGGTAGCCATGAAGATGAAGTGATTCTCGTCGAATTCCTTGACCGACAGGATGGCGTTGATCTTCTCGCCGTCTTCCAGCGGGAACAGGTTGACGATAGGCTTGCCGCGGCTGATGCGGCTGCCCTGCGGCACTTCATAGACCTTGAGCCAGTACACGCGGCCACGGCTGGAGAAGCACAGGATGTAGTCGTGCGTATTGGCCACGAACATCTTGTCGATAAAGTCGTCTTCCTTGGTCGCCGCAGCCTGCTTGCCTCGGCCGCCACGACGCTGGGCGCGGTATTCATCCAGCGGCTGGGATTTCACGTAACCGGTATGCGACAGCGTGACCACCACATCCTGCGGCGTGATCAGGTCTTCCAGCGAAATATCCTGCGCGTTCTGCTCGATCTCGCTGCGGCGCTTGTCGCCAAACTGCTGACGTATGGCCGCCAGCTCTTCGGAGATGATCGCCGTCACGCGTTCCGGCTTGGCCAGAATGTCGAGCAGGTCGGTGATCACATCCATCACGTCCTTGTATTCGTTGACGATCTTGTCCTGCTCCAGACCGGTCAGGCGTTGCAGACGCATCTGCAGGATTTCCTGCGCCTGCACGTCGGACAGCATGTAGCCCTTGTCCTTCAGACCGTAGGCTTCGTCCAGCCCTTCCGGACGGGAAGCATCCGACGCGGCACGCTTGAGCATTTCCTCGACCACCGGCGACTTCCAGGCGCGTGCCATCAAGGCCACCTTGGCCTCCGGCGGGGTCGGCGCAGCCTTGATGATGGCAATCATTTCGTCCACATTCGCCAGCGCCACGGCCAGGCCTTCCAGCACATGGCCGCGTGCACGGGCCTTGCGCAGCTCGAACACGGTACGGCGCGTCACCACTTCGCGACGGTGACGCAGGAAAGCTTCCAGCATCTGCTTCAGGTTCAACAGGCGCGGCTGGCCGTCGACCAGCGCCACCATGTTCATGCCGAAGGTGTCTTGCAGTTGGGTCTGCTTGTACAGGTTGTTCAGCACCACTTCCGGCACTTCGCCGCGCTTCAGCTCGATCACCATGCGCATGCCGGATTTGTCCGATTCGTCACGCAGATCGGAGATGCCCTCGATCTTCTTCTCGTTGACCAGCTCGGCGATCTTCTCGATCAGGGTTTTCTTGTTCACCTGATACGGCAACTCATCGACGATGATGGCCTGACGGTCACCCTTGCCGATGTCCTCGAAGTGGGTACGAGCGCGCATCACCACGCGGCCGCGGCCGGTGCGGTAGCCTTCCTTGACACCCACGGTGCCGTAGATGATGCCCGCGGTCGGGAAGTCCGGCGCCGGCACGATGTCGATCAGTTCGTCGATAGTGATGTCCGCGTTTTGCAGCACCGCCATGCAGGCGTCGATGACTTCGTTCAGGTTGTGCGGCGGGATATTGGTCGCCATGCCGACCGCAATCCCCGAGCTACCGTTGATCAACAGATTCGGGATCTTGGCCGGCAGTACCAGCGGCTCGTGCTCGGAGCCGTCGTAGTTCGGCCCGAAATCGACCGTTTCCTTGTCCAGATCGGCCAGCAGCTCATGGGCGATCTTCGCCATGCGGATTTCGGTATATCGCATGGCTGCCGCGTTATCGCCGTCCACCGAACCGAAGTTGCCCTGACCGTCCACCAGCATGTAGCGCAGCGAGAAATCCTGTGCCATCCGCACGATGGTGTCGTACACCGCAGTGTCGCCGTGCGGGTGGTACTTACCGATCACGTCACCAACGATACGCGCCGATTTCTTGTACGGACGGTTCCAGTCGTTGCTGAGCTCATGCATGGCAAACAGCACCCGACGATGCACCGGCTTCAGGCCGTCGCGTACATCCGGAAGCGCACGGCCCACGATCACGCTCATGGCGTAATCGAGGTAGGAACGACGCATTTCTTCTTCGAGACTGACAGGGAGCGTTTCTTTGGCGAACTGATCCATTAAGAGCCTATTTTCGTTGTATACGACGGCGCTGCGGCCATCTAGTTTAGTCAGGTTTCAAGCGCGTGATTTTAACATGAGACCCGCTGTCATCGCACCGTAATCCGCTCTTCCAGCGCGGATCATAATTAATTATACTTACCGGTCATATACTATGTGCCGTTCATGTTTTTACTCAATCAAAACAGGCTAGCAAACAGACCATGTCGCAACCTCCATTGACCCCGCTGAATCACGATCTCGCAGCCGGAATCGCCAGATCCCCAGAAGCATTGCGCCTATGGAGCGAATACGCCAACACGATCATCCAGCTTGGAAACGCCGCAGACGAAGCGCAATTGTTCAACAATGCGGTCATGATCGCCGAAGCCATACGCGAACAGCATCCGCACAACATGCGTAGAACCCAGCCAGAACGCGAAGCACTGGACGTTTACCACACGCTGTTCAATCGCCGATTCAACAGCAATGATCTAGTCAACATCAGCAATGCCGATGCGCCTGAAGAAAACAAGCGCGCAACAGGCGACATCCGCCACACGATGGAAGCCCGAAACAGACGCTCAACACGGACCGACGCCGTCGCCCACGCGCCAAATGCTGCCCCAACTGCAGGCGCACGAACCCGGCATGACCAACAAACGCCCAGGCCGCCGCAAGCCCAGCGCTCCATGCGCACCAAGCCGATTCAAGTAATTGAAGATGCGGTGATAGGCCCGATAGAAAAAGCCGCGAAGAAATTCCATGAGGCGCAGGAGAAGTTGTTCAGCATACAAAATCGCACGCGCGTGAACATTCATGCCAAAAACAAAGCCGAAATAAAGGCCAGCAACGCACTGCGTCAATACCTGCTGGCCGTGCAATCTAAAATCCAGAAGGCCCGGAACAACTCACCGCACACGGCAGATCGCACGAAAGATCAATACAAGACGCCCATCGACCATGCGATGCTGCAGGATCAACTCACGCCCTACGACTTCGACCGCCTGCACTCAGTCAGCAGGCACGATATCCCGTCCGGCCTCAGCACAGTTGAAGATGGTCGATGGCTGCTGATCGCCAAGTTCGCCGACCCGATGCGACGTCCCCAGATGATCAGCATTGAATTCGATACAGAACGCGGTCAATTCAACGCCGCGCCCCTGACGCTGGATCAAGGCTTGTCGGCATTGCAATCAGCAACCACCGCATCGAAAGAGCGTGTCCAGGCAGCGCAAGACAGCATGTCCAGAGAATAGGCCAGAAATGCGTTTGATGATGCCCATGCGCCCATCCATGAGGCCGTCATCAATACCCCGCATCCCGTTTCAGACGGTAGCTTTTCCCGCTCCGAAATAGAAATAAATCACACCCCAACGCCCGCCAAAGACGCCGGCGCAAAAAAGTAACGCGCTGATACGCACAGACCCTGGCACGGCGATTCGGCTTATAGTCATAATCAATCGCCTCCATACGAAAGTTTAATTAGAAATTTGTTTTAAGTTGAATTACGCTATTGGATTTACTCGACCAACCCTTTCAAAGGAGAATCAACATGGCCGTACTCGTTGGCAAAGCCGCCCCCAGTTTCACTACCGCCGCCGTCATGGGCTGCAACAGCATTAACGAAAGCTTCACCCTGGCTGAGCACATCAAGGGCAAATATGCCGTTGTGTTCTTCTACCCGCTTGATTTCACATTTGTCTGCCCTTCCGAACTGATCGCCTTCGACCACCGCCTGGAAGAATTCAAGAAGCGCGGCGTTGAAGTTGTAGGCGTTTCGATCGACTCCCACTTCACCCACCTGGCATGGAAGAACACCCCGATCAACCAGGGCGGTATCGGCAAGGTTGGCTATCCGCTGATTGCCGACATGAAGCATGACTACTGCAAGGCCTACGATGTCGAGGCTGACGCTGGCGTCGCCTATCGTGGCTCATTCCTGATCGACAAGGCTGGCGTGGTACGCCACCAAGTGGTGAACGACCTGCCACTGGGCCGCAACATCGACGAAATGCTGCGCATGATCGACGCCCTGCAGTTCACCGAAGAGCACGGCGAAGTGTGCCCGGCAGGCTGGAACAAGGGCAAGCCTGGCATGGATGCAAGTCCTGAAGGCGTCGCCAAGTACCTGGCTGCCAACGCTGACAAGCTGTAATCCCGTCAGCCGCAAGCACCACCAATGAAAAACGGGGCCGCGGCCCCGTTTTTCATTTCCATCACACGGTTCAGGCCAGCAACCCGCGCGCCACATCCGCCTGAATATCGTCGATATGTTCCAGCCCGACCGCAATCCGCACCAGCCCGTCACCAATACCGGCTGCCGCACGCGCCTCTGGCGTCACGCGGCTATGGGTCGTGGTGGCCGGATGGGTAATCGTGCTCTTGGCATCCCCCAGATTGGCCGTAATCGAGATCATGCGGGTCGCATCGATCATGCGCCAGGCCGCATCCTTGCCGCCCTTGAGGTCGAACGAGACGATACCGCCACCACTTTTCTGCTGCCGCATTGCCAGCGCATGCTGCGGATGCGACGCCAACCCCGGATAGTAGACCTGCGCCACCTGCGGTTGTGCTTCCAGCCACTGTGCGAGGGCCAGCGCATTGCGCGAATGGGCGTCCATGCGCAGACTGAGCGTTTCCAGTCCCTTCAAAAACACCCAGGCATTGAATGCGCTCATGGTTGGGCCGGCCGTACGCAGGAACCCGTACACCGGCTCCATCACCGCCTTGCTGCCCAACACCGCGCCGCCCAGGCAACGCCCCTGACCGTCGATGTACTTGGTGGCAGAGTGCACGACGATATCGGCACCCAACGCCATGGGCTTTTGCAAGGCCGGCGAGCAGAAGCAGTTATCCACCACCAGCAATGCGCCTGAACGGTGAGCCAGTGTCGCCAGTGCCGCGATATCGCAGACGTCCGTCAGCGGATTCGACGGGGTCTCCACAAAGAACAGCTTGGTGTTCGACTTGACCGCTGCCGCCCATTCGGCCTCGTCCGTCAGCGAGACAAACGTCACGTCCAACCCCCAGCGCTTGAGGATGTTGCCGAACAGCTGCACCGTCGTCCCAAACACGCTGCGCGAGGCCACTACATGGTCACCTGCGGAACACAGCCCCATCACACACGCCAGGATCGCAGACATGCCACTGGAGGTCGCCACGCAGAATTCCGCGCCCTCAAGCGCCGCCAGCTTGTCCTGGAACATGGTGACGGTCGGGTTGGTGAAGCGCGAATAGATGTTGCCCGGCTCTTGCCCGCCGAACCTTGCTGCGGCCTGAGCGGCGCTGTTGAAGACGAAGCTGGAGGTCAGGAACATGGCCTCGGAGTTTTCGCCGAATTCGGTATGTGCGCTTCCCGCGCGGACACCCAGGGTCTCTGGATGGGATGATGATGTGTTCATGATGGACCTCTAAACAAAAAACCCGCTTCAGCTATTGGCTAAAACGGGCTTTTTCGAGGCTCGCTTTAGCTGCATTTTTAATGCGCCCGCAAGCTGGAACTCAAATCGGCGCAGCGCACACAGTAAAACCTGCGGCCGGCTTTGTCAACCGGCCTGTCAGGCTGCCTCTTCCTCTTCGCGACTCTCCGACCCGGCCAGATTGAGATCCAGTTGCGTGCTGGAATTTGCCGGCTTTTTCAGCTTGTCGCCGTCTGCGCGTGCGGATTCAATCGCCGCCAGATAGGCCTCGGTAATGTCGCCGGTCACGTACTTGCCGTCAAAACAGGAGCAATCGAACTGCTTGATGTCCGGATTGCTCAGCTGAATATCGCGCACCAGCGCATCGAGGTCCTGATAGATCAGCGCATCGGCGCCGATTTCCTTGCAGATCTCCTCATCGGTACGGCCCGTTGCCAGCAACTCGTCGCGCGATGGCATGTCGATGCCATAGACGTTGGGGAAACGTACAGGAGGCGCCGCAGAAGCAAAGTACACCTTGTTGGCCCCTGCCTCGCGCGCCATCTGCACGATGCGCTGAGAGGTGGTGCCGCGCACGATGGAGTCATCCACCAGCAGGACATTCTTGCCCTTGAATTCCATGCCGATCGGGTTGAGTTTCTGTCGCACCGATTTCTTGCGCAACGCCTGCCCCGGCATGATGAAGGTACGGCCGATATAGCGATTCTTGATGAAGCCTTCCCGATAAGTCAGGTTCAGCGCATTCGCCAACTGCAGCGCGGACGGCCGGCTGGTGTCCGGAATAGGAATGACGACGTCGATGCTGAGGTGTTGCCACTCGCGATGAATTTTCTCGGCCAGGCTTTCCCCCATGTGCAAACGGGTCTGGTACACAGACACGCCATCGATCACGGAGTCCGGACGCGCCAGATAAACATACTCGAAAATGCAAGGCGTCAGCTCAGGGTTTTCAGCGCACTGGCGCGAATGGAAGTTACCGTCCATATCGATGAAAATCGCCTCGCCCGGCGCCACGTCACGTACCAGCTTGAAGCCCAGCACATCCAGCGCCACGCTTTCCGACGCGACGATATGCTCGACCCCCTTGTCGGTTTCCTGCTTGCCGATCACCAGCGGACGGATGCCGTTCGGATCGCGGAAGGCCAGCAAGCCATAATTGGCTATCATCGCCACCACGCCATAAGCGCCCTTGACGCGACGGTGTACGCCAGCCACCGCATTGAAGATCATGTCGACGTCGAGCGCGGTACTGCGAGCCGTACTCTCGATTTCATGCGCCAGCACATTGAGCAGCACCTCGGAGTCGGATGAGGTGTTGATATGGCGCAGGTCCTGACGGAACATCTCACGCTTCAACTGCTCGGAATTGGTCAGGTTGCCGTTATGGCCCAGCACAATGCCGAACGGGGAATTCACATAGAACGGCTGCGCCTCTGCCGCAGAGGAGGAACCAGCGGTCGGATAGCGCACATGCGCGATCCCCACATTGCCCACCAGACTGCGCATGTGGCGTGTCTGAAACACGTCCTGCACCAGGCCGTTGTTCTTGTGCATGTAAAAAGTGCCGCCATCGCTGGTGACTATCCCGGCAGCATCCTGCCCTCGGTGCTGCAATACCAGCAATCCATCATAAAGCAGTTGGTTAACCGGATTTTTTCCAACAATGCCAATGATTCCGCACATGATCGATCGTCCGCTTAAGTTTAATAATTAAAAATTGATATGCTTGGAAACGCCCTGCGGCAACCAGGGTAACGCATAGGTCACCATCGCTTCCAAAGGGGCGCTGAACATCGCATTGCGCCAACGCGCATCCTGCGGAATGCTGGTCAAGCCCGCCAGCAGCACCAGCACCCCGACGATGATCACGCCACGCGCCAAGCCGAATAACGCACCCAGCCAGCGATCAAGCCAGCCCAAGCCGATTTTCTTGAATACTTCCGACAATGCAATGGCCAGCAAGCTGCCCACCAGCAGGGTCGCGAGAAACAGGATCACAAAAGCCGCCAGCACGCGCAGCGGCTCTGTCGGAATCGCTTCCGGCAGCAACGGGGCAAGTTCCAGCGTATAGAGCTTGGCGACGAAAAACGCAGCCACCCAGCCCGCCAAAGACAAACTCTCGCGCAGGAATCCGCGCATCATGCTCAACAGTATCGAAAGCCCAACAATAGCAAGAACTGCGTAATCAAAAGTCGTCATGAAATTACTTGTTCGTCACGATCATGCCAGCCACCTCAGCCGCCTTCAGCTTGGCCAGCGCTGCTTCAGCATCCGCCTTGTTGGCATAGGGGCCGACGCGCAAACGAATCTTCGGCCCCTTGGGCGTATCCATCGCCTCGCGCGTGGGGTGGAAACCCTTGGCCGCGAGCTTGGATTCAAGTTGCTTCAACTTGTCGCTCTCGCCAAACACGCCGATCTGTACTGAAAAGCTGCCCTTCTTGGCAGCGGCCTTGGGGGCGGCAACAGGGGCGAGCTTGGAAGCGGCCGGCTTGGCAACAGGCTTGGGAGCGCTCTCCGAGTCTACTGCTTTGCTTGCAGTCTCTGCAGGCTTTTCGGTGCTGGGTTTGGCTACCGGCTCAGGTGACGCTACGGGTGCCGGCTTGGCCACAACCGGCTCAGGCTTGGGCGTTGGAGGCGGGACATCAGCCTTGGGTTTTTCAAGTGGCGATGCCAGCTTGACGGGTGCGGGGGTTTCCTGAGGCGCAACCGGAACGATCTTGGAGGTGAAATCCCCGCCATCCTGGCTGGGGATCGTGATGGCGATGTCGGGGTGCGGCGCCTTGGCCTCACGATCGTCCAGCACCATAGGCAGCACTGTCACCATCAACAGCACCAGCGCAACCGCGCCTACCAGACGGCGGCGTGCGCGTTTTCTGAATTGTAATTCCTGCTCGCTTACTTGATTGGTCGCCATGCGTCACCCAGAGTCTCCGGCAGCGCGCGCATCACGTCAGCCACCGTATAGAAAGAACCAAACGCGACGATTCTATCATCATCACCCGCGGCCAGACAGGCTTGACGAAATGCCAAAACCACGTCATCAAAGCCCTGCACGATCGCGTCCGGCGCAACCGCATGCAGGCAATCCAGCAACACCGCGGCCTCCGCGCCGCGTGCCTGCTGGATGCCAGCCACATACCAGACATCGACGACCTCTTTCATGGCACGCGCAACCCCCGTCATGTCCTTGTCTGCCAACATGGCACAAACGGCAAAGGTTTTGCCCTTCACCGGCGTTCTGCGCAGGTTCTCGGCCAGCCCCAGTGCTGCGTGCGGATTATGGGCCACATCCAGAATGACGCTGGGTTGCGTATCCAGCCATTGAAACCGCCCAGCCAGCTTCACCCCTGAAAGGCCTGCGCGCATCGCATCGATCGTCACGGGCAATGCCGTCTGCAGCGCTTGCACCACGGCCATGACGCTCGCGGCATTGTAGAGTTGAAAGTTGCCATTCAAGGCTGGCAACGGGAGCGCGTGCAGCACTTCGTTATCAGCGACGAAATCCCAGCCATCGGCGTGGCGGACAAAATTGAATGCCTGGCCGATCTGGCGAAAATCTGCGCCCACGCGCGCGGCATGATCCACCAAGGTCAGCGGTGGCGCCGGATCGCCGCACACGGCAGGTATGCCGCTACGAAAAACGCCCGCCTTCTCGAAACCGATGCTTTCCCGCGTATTGCCCAGATAATCCATATGATCGAGATCGATGCTGGTGACGACGGCGCAGGCGGGCTCGAAAATATTGACCGCATCCAGCCGCCCGCCCAGCCCCACCTCAAGAATGGCCACATCCACGCCGGCCTGCATGAAGTGCCACATGGCGGCGAGGGTGCCGTATTCAAAATAGGTGAGCGGCGTCTCTTGGCGGGCAGGCTCTATCGCTGCAAACGCAAGGCAGAGTGCATCATCCGTGGCCTCGATACCGTTGATGCGCACGCGCTCGTTGTATCGCAGCAAATGGGGGGAGGTATAGCAGGCAACCCGGTAGCCGGCTTCGAGGTATATCCGTTCCAGCATGGCGCAGGTCGAGCCTTTGCCATTGGTCCCGGCGACCAGGATGACGGGGAACTCCGGCGCCAGGCCCAGCCGGTCGCGCACGAGGTTGACGCGGTCCAGTCCCAGCGCAATGGACTTGGGGTGCAACTGCTCCAGGTAGGCAAGCCAGCCGGACAAGCCGACTGGCAAAATTGCTGGATTAGGCAACGGCAGGATGGCGCATCATGTTGCCAATCAGCGATGAGAGTTTGTCACGCATTTCCCGGCGGTCGATGATCAGATCGATGGCGCCGTGCTCCAGCAGGAATTCGGAACGCTGGAAGCCTTCTGGCAGCGTTTCACGTACGGTCTGTTCGATCACACGCGGGCCGGCAAAACCGATCAGCGCCTGCGGCTCACCGATGATGATATCTCCCAGCATGGCAAAACTGGCCGAGACGCCCCCCATGGTGGGGTCGGTCAGCACCGAGATGAACGGCAATTGCGCCCGGCTCAGCTGCGTCAACGCAGCGCTGGTCTTGGCCATTTGCATCAGCGAAAACAGCCCTTCCTGCATGCGCGCACCACCACTGGCAGAAAAACAGATGAACGGCGCTTTTTGTTCGATGGCCACCTGCACGCCACGCGCAAAGCGTTCTCCAACCACGGACCCCATGGAGCCGCCTTGAAACTTGAACTCAAATGCCGCCACCACCACCGGGATGGTCTTGAGCGCACCCTGCATCACGATCAGCGCATCGGTTTCGCCGGTATCGGCCTGACTCGCCTTCAGGCGGTCGGCATAGCGCTTCTGATCCTTGAACTTGAGCGGATCGAGCGGCGTGACTTCTGCACCGATCTCGAAACGGCCCTCGGGGTCGAGAATGAAATCCAGTCGCGTACGCGCAGAAATCCGGTTGTGATGACCGCACTTGGGGCAAACTTCCTGGTTGTTTTCCAGATCGGTGCGATACAACACGGCCTCGCACGAAGGGCATTTGCTCCACAAGCCTTCCGGCACGGTCTTTCTGGAATCGCCGATGCTGCGCTTGATCTTGGGAGGGAGAAGTTTCTGTAACCAGCTCATATGTTGACCTTTGTTAAGCGTCTATGGCGTTGCGCAATTCGGCAATCAGTTTGCCCACATTGGCAACGACTTCATTTTCGGCGGAATTCTCGACTTCCTGCACTGTGCGACTACCGACCACCACGGCATCACCGATCTCCGAGATCGCCTTAGCCGTTGCTGCGTCACGCACACCGAAACCCACGCCTACCGGCATGTCGGTATGTTGACGGATCGCCGCCACCTTCTGCGCCACATCCGCCACATCCAGGTGACCGGCACCGGTGACCCCGCGAAGCGAAACGTAGTAGATGAAACCGCTGGCCATGTTCACGACACGCTCCACGCGCGCGGACTCTGTCGTCGGCGACAGCAGGAAAATGGTATCGATCTGGTGCTGCTTGAGGACGGCGACAAATGCGTCGCACTCTTCCGGCGGATAATCGACCGTCAGCACCCCATCGACGCCGCTCTCGGCGGCAAGACGCGCAAACGGCTCATACCCCATCGCTTCGATCGGATTGGCGTAACCCATCAGCACCACCGGGGTCTTGGTATCTTGCTTGCGGAACTCGGCCACCATCCCCAGCACACTGCGCAGGCTGACTTTATGCACCAAGGCACGCTCGCTGGCACGCTGAATGGTCGGGCCATCGGCCATCGGATCGGAGAATGGCACGCCCAGTTCGATCAGATCCGCGCCGTTTTTGACCATGGCGTGCATCAACGGCACGGTCAATTGCGGATTGGGGTCACCAGCGGTGACAAAGGGGATCAGTGCCTTGCGCTTGGCGCCTCTGAGCGCTGCAAATACGGTCTGGATGCGGCTCACAGCGTAATTCCTTTCAGCCGTGCCACGGTATTCATGTCCTTGTCGCCGCGGCCGGAAAGATTGACCAGCAACACCTTGTCGGCGCTCAGGGTAGGCGCGAGCTTCATGGCATGCGCCAACGCGTGGCTGGACTCCAGGGCCGGGATGATGCCTTCATAGCGGCACAGGGCATCGAAGGCAGCAATGGCTTCTTCATCGTTGATGGCGACATATTGCGCACGGTGCAGATCCTTGAGCAGGCAGTGCTCGGGGCCGACACCGGGATAATCCAGCCCGGCGGAGATGGAATGCGTCTCGATGATCTGGCCATCCTCGTCCTGCATCAGATACACCTTGTTGCCATGCAGCACGCCAACCTTGGCATTGGCCGTCAGCGGCGCCGCATGCTGGCCGGTACCGATGCCGTGACCGCCGGCTTCCACGCCGATCAGCTGCACGTTTTCTTCGTCGATATAGGGATGGAAGATGCCGATTGCATTCGAGCCACCGCCCACGCAGGCGATCACCGCGTCCGGCTGGCGCCCGATCATCTCAGGCATCTGCACCTTGGCTTCATTGCCGATCACGCACTGAAAGTCGCGCACCATCATCGGGTAGGGATGCGGGCCGGCCGCCGTACCGAAAATGTAGAACGTACTATCGACGTTGGTAACCCAGTCGCGTATCGCCTCGTTGCAGGCATCTTTCAGCGTTTTGGATCCACTTTCCACCGGCACCACGGTGGCACCCAGCAGTTTCATGCGGAACACATTGGGCGCCTGACGCTGCACGTCTTCCGCCCCCATGTACACCACGCACTCCATGCCGAAGCGCGCTGCGACCGTGGCCGTTGCGACGCCATGCATGCCGGCGCCGGTTTCAGCGATGACGCGCTTCTTGCCCATGCGCTTGGCAAGCAGCGCCTGGCCGATCGCATTGTTGATCTTGTGTGCACCGGTATGGTTGAGGTCTTCGCGCTTGAGATAAATCTGCGCGCCGCCGCAATGCTCGGACAGGCGCTTGGCGTGATAGATCGGGCTGGGACGCCCGACGTAGTGTTTCAGCTCATAGGCGAATTCGGCCTTGAATTCTGGATCATCGCGGAAATGCAGGTACTGGCGGCGCAGTTCATCGACCGCCGGGATCAGCGTTTCCGCCATGTAGATACCGCCAAACTGTCCGAAATGCCCCTGCACATCGGGAAAATCATACTTCTGCATGAACTACTCCTCGCATGAACGCAGCCATCTTGGCTACATCCTTGATTCCTTTTTCTTTTTCCACCCCGCCGCTGACGTCCACCGCGTACGGGCATGTCCGCCTTATCGCTTCAGTCACGTTCTCAGGATTCAGCCCACCCGCCAGAATCACCGGCAAAGTCAGGTCGGATGGAATCAGTGACCAGTCAAAGGTCTTCCCGGTTCCACCGGGAACGCCTTCTGCAAACGCATCCAGCAACAGCGCCCGCGCACCAGCGTAATCGGACGCGTATTGTATCAAATTTGTCTCGGGCCTGACGCGCACCGCCTTGAGATAAGGCATGCCGAACTGCGAGCAATAGGCGGGAGGTTCGTCGCCATGAAACTGCAGCACATCCAGCCTGACGATATCCAGCACCGACTGCACTTGCGCCGCAGCCGCATCCACGAACAGTCCGACCGCGCTGACGAAAGGAGGCAGCACCGACACGATTTCAGCCGCGCGATGCGGATCGACCGCCCTTGGACTTTTTTCATAAAAGACGAGGCCGATGGCATCACAGCCTTGCGCAACGGCGGCAAGCGCGTCTTCGACACGGGTAATACCGCAAAATTTGACGCGGGTACGCAAGAGATCAGGCCTGTTAAGTAAACCGGTAGGGTAACTGAAAGCAGCGGGGATGTCAGCCAAGCGGCATGGGAAACGCCGTCAGGCTACGCTGGCAGGCAGGCAATCCCCATTGCGGATCGTAGTCGACCCCGGTGAGATACAACCCGTCTGCAGCAAAAGTTGGGGGTGCCAGTTTACGGTTCTTTTCTGCCAGCAGCGTCGCCATCCATGCCGGCGCATGACTGCCCTTGCCGACGTAAACCAGCGCCCCCACCATGTTGCGCACCTGATGATGAAGAAAGGCACTGGCGCGAAAATCGAACAGGATGCAATCGCCCACCCGCGCCACATCGGCCTGGTAAAGTTGCTTGATGGGCGACTTCGCCTGGCATTCGGATGCACGAAAGGCGCTGAAGTCATGCTCCCCCACCAGCAGAGAAGCCGCCGCCCGCATCGCCTCGATGTCCAGGGGGCGATGGTACCAACCGGCCTTCCCCTCCAGAATGGCCGGCGCCACCGGCTGATTGATCAACAAATACTGGTAACTGCGCTGGCGGGCAGAGAAGCGTGCGTGAAACTCCGCCGGCACCTCGACTGCCCACTTGACGCGCACGCTGCCCGGCAGGAATGCGTTGACCCCACGCACCCACGCGCCAACGGCGCGCACGGCGGTGGTGTCAAAATGAACCACCTGTACCAGCGCGTGCACGCCAGTATCGGTACGCCCTGCCGCATGCGCCCTAACCGCATGGCCAGCCACTTCAGCCAGCGCCCGCTCCAATTGGTCTTGCACGCCACAGCCGCAGGGTTGACTCTGCCAGCCGCACCAAGCACGGCCGTCGTACTCTATCCCTAGTGCAATTCTCATACTAAGTATCCAATCGACGATGCGGCCAGCAGCCCGAGTAGCAGCCAATCCAGCCAGCTCAAGGTTGGCACGACCAAGACCAGCTGGGTCTGCAGTGTCTCCACCGGCACCAACGCCTGGTCGCCGCGCAACATATCCCATGACGATCCCGGTGTTTTCGCCGGGGCCTGTTCAACATAGTGCAAGGTCAGCCACAAGCGCGCGGTAAAGCGCTCAGGCGATAAGCCCAGGAGCTTCAAAGGATGCATGAGGGGGTAGATTCCGGCCATCAGGGCATCGCGCGCCGTGCTACCCAGCAGCAGGGACAGCCCGGCCAGCATGATGGTCACGCGCGCCGCCTGCAGCAGGCCCATGACGATACCTTCGTAGGTCGGCGCCAGTGCAATCGACCATCCATGCACGTACTCTCCCGGCGTTGTGAATGCGAATATCAGCATGAGGGTCAGTAGCAGCCAGCGCGACCGGCGCAGCATGCGCCCAAGCAAGGCGGGATATAGTAGCAGCGTCACTGTCAGCACCAGCGCACCCAGAAGCATCAGCGACCGCGGCTGGACCAACTGAATGGCGATGGCGAGGAAGATCAATGCAATGATTCTGAGCGATGGATGCATGGTTACGCTACTGTCCCGTCCTAAAATGAGTTGACAGAAATTAACTGATTTTAGGTTACCAAAAACGCCCGGTGTACTTCATCGGGCGTTTTGTACTTTAAGCTCAGATGAGGTCTCTTTTCGTTGTAGATACGAATC